>Ga0209514_10002327_pt1 | contig 29763 bp, 27 predicted proteins | sample Subgrocontami58m_FD_187452 | JGI IMG/M metagenome (GOLD analysis project Ga0209514, IMG submission 187452) | Subsurface groundwater microbial communities from S. Glens Falls, New York, USA - GMW37 contaminated, 5.8 m (SPAdes) (version 3) | ecosystem: Environmental > Aquatic > Deep subsurface >...
GGGGGGGGGGGGGGGGGGGGGGGGGGGTGAAACCGCACGGACATTGCTTGAACCCCCCCCCCCCGCCCCCTCCCGCAAGGGGAGGGGGAGGACTTTCTCCCGGCGCTGAAATTTATGAATGCGCCATCCCCTTGCGGGAGGAAGAGAATTTTCTCCACGACCGAGATGTGCGCATACCATGACCCCCGCGGGCCACTCCGGCGCAGGCATCCTGGGCACATGACAGAATCTTGCAAGATCCCCGTTCTCAGGACGCAAACCGCGTGACACCCGCCGCCCGTGTGGCCGCCGCGATCGAGTTGCTCGACGCGATCGAGACGGCTCCCAACCGTCCCGCCGACGCCGTCGCCAATGATTTCTTCCGCGCGCGCCGCTTCATCGGCTCGGGCGACCGACGCGCGGTGTCGGATCGGGTATGGCGCGTGTTGCGCGCCCGCCGCCGCCTGGGCTGGTGGCTGAAGGGCAAGCAGACCGAGCCGCGCCTGCTGGTCGCCGCGTCCCTGCTGACCGAGGGCTGGACCCTGTCCGGCGTCGCCCAAGCCTATTCCGGCGGCCGGTTCGCGGCCGAGGGGCTGGAACGCGGCGAGCACATCGCATTGGCGAAAATCGAGGGCCACACGCTCGATCATCCGGACATGCCCGACGCGGTGCGGCTGGAAATACCCGATTGGCTGCTGCCTCGTCTGGCCGCGCGGTTCGGTGACCGCCTGCATGTCGAAATGACCGCGATGGAAGGCAACGCGCCGCTCGACCTGCGCGCCAATCCGCTGAAAGCGACGCGGGAGGAAGCCCGCGCGGCCCTGGCAGCCGAGGGCTGGGAGGCCAAACCCACTCCGTTCTCGCCCTGGGGCCTGCGCATCGAGGGACGGCGGCCGGTCACGTCCGGCCCCGCGTTCCAGACCGGCCTGGTGGAAATCCAGGACGAGGGCAGCCAGTTGGTTGCCGCCCTGGTCGATGCGCGTCCGGGCATGCGGGTGGCCGACTGGTGCGCCGGGGCCGGCGGCAAGACCCTGGCCTTGGCGGCGACCATGGAAAACCGCGGCCAGATCGTCGCCTGCGACGTGTCCGCGTCTCGTTTGGACGGTGCCGTGCGGCGGTTGCGACGCGCCGGCGTGCACAATGTCGAGCGTCATTTGATCGAGGCCGGCGACAAATGGATCAAGCGACGCGCCGGCAGCTTCGACCGGGTGTTGGTGGACGCGCCCTGCACCGGCACCGGCACGTGGCGCCGCAATCCGGACGCTCGCCTGCGCCTGACCGAGCGCGATCTGGCGGAATTGCTACCCAAGCAGGCCGCCATCCTCGACGTTGCGCAAAGTCTTGTTCGCAAGGGTGGCCGTTTGGTCTACGCTACCTGCTCCCTGCTTGAAGAGGAAAACGAGGCTCAGGTGTCTGCCTTCCTCGCCCGCCATACCGGCTTTGTCCTGGTGCCGCTGTCGCGGGCCTGGAATGTCCCGCCGCCGCCCTGCCCGGGCGACGTCCTGTCGCTGACTCCGGCGCAGCACGGCACCGATGGTTTCTTCGCCGCGGTGCTGGAGCGTGTGGCGTGATCACCATCCGCAAGGCCAGGCCGGCGGACGCGATCGCCATCGGCGCCGTGCATGTCGCGGCGTGGCGCAGCACCTATCCCGGCATTCTGCCCGACAATTACCTCGCCAGGATGTCGGTGTCGCGTCAGGCCGCGCATTACGACGCGGCCATCCGCAGCGGGATCGGGGTGCTGGTGGCGACCGCCTCGGGCCCGGATGTGCCATCGGGCAGCGGATCGCGGATCGTCGGCTTCACCACCGCCGGGCGGGCGCGCACGGGCGATCTCGGTGGCCGGCGTCTGGCGGAAGGCGAGATCGAGACCCTCTACGTGCTGGACGACTGGCGCGACCGTGGCGTTGGCCGGCGGTTGATCGGCGCCGCGGCCGCGCATCTGGTGGAAAGCGGGTGCAAGTCCGCCTTCCTGTGGGTGCTGCGCGACAATCCCAGCCGCTGGTTCTATGAGCGGCTGGGTGGGCGCGCGGTCGCGGAAGCGGCGATCCATGTGGCCGGCCAGAAAGTGACCCAGGTCGCCTTCGTCTGGGACCCGATCGAGCAGTTGCTGGCGGCCTCTCAACAGGCATCCTGAAACCGCGGCACCCTGAAATCCGACCGAACAGGCCATGCGGCATCGAGATGATGCGGATCGACATTGCGATTGGAAAATGAACACGGGTGGCCGCAAGTCCGACAGGCTGCCCGAGCCTGATCACGCCGAGCGAAATATAACGGCGTGGGAATCATGCAACAAAGCAAAGTACTGGAGCGGCTTGCCGTTTCCAGTCATGGTGAAACCGCTCTCGCGTACCTGGTTTCAGCCGGGACCAGGTGCGCCAGGCCGCGTTCGAGGTAGTATCGACCAAAGTGCGTTCGAAGGAGATAACGATGCAGGACCTACGTAGGGTGCGAATGCTACCCCGTGTTTGCAGGTTGGTGGTGGCGTTCGGCCTTGCAGCGGCGACGTTCGCCGCGGGAGCAGAGGCGATGCCGAGCTGCGAGGGGACTTACGCGGCGACGTTGCTTCAGCCGTTGCCCTCCGGGGTGGTTGTCGGCCTCGACCTGCACGACCGTTCGCCCGAGAACCAACATTTGGCCGAACGGTTCCTGTCCGGCATCAGCAGCGCGGGTGCCGTCGTTGGCGCGCAGCCCACCGTACTTTTGCATGTCAGCGTGTCCGTGCTGGGAGGAACAACCAACCGTTCGACCAGCCCGTCGGAACTGTCCTATCCGGGGATGTCCGGGTTCCAGGGAGGGTTGTACATCAGGCCACCAGCGATGCCTGACACCCGTCTGACAGCGCCACGCGGTGCGACCGCACGTCCAACCCTGTTCATCCGCATTGATGCCACGGAGGGGCAAGCGACCCGTATCTCCTGGGTGGCGTCTATCCAATGCCAGAGGACGGCGGCTGACGACGCGCAACTGGCCTATGAATTGGGCCGGGTCATTGGCAGCACTCTGGGCCAACGCATTGAACGCCGCGTGTTTTAGCGGCCTGGTGAAAGGCAGTGAGTCATGACCTTGATCCAGGTCAATGTCATGGCGGCCGATCGGGCCTGTTATAAGGGAGAGGGTTCCCCGGAGATTGGATAGATGCGCCTCGGTTGTGAAACGCTCGGCAACGCCTCCCTGGTGTTCCGCGAGGATGACCATGTGGTGCTCGCGACCGACCCCTGGCTGGTCGGCACTTGCTATTTCGGCAGTTGGGGCCTGGATCGGCCGCTGACGCCGGACGAACTCACGACGATGCAGTCCAGCGACTATATCTGGATTTCCCACGGCCACCCGGACCATTTCCACGTGCAGTCCTTGGCATTGTTGCCAAAGGGTCAGAAAATCCTGCTGCCCGACCATTACCGGCACGATATCAAGACCTATCTCGAAGGCCGCGGTTTCGAGGTGGGGGTGCTGCGCTATCGCGAGTGGAAGCAGCTTTCCCCCTCGATCCGCGTGCTGTGCCTGGATAACGAGAACCAGGATGCGATCCTGCTGATCGAGGCGGGGGAGAACCTGGTCGTCAACCTGAACGACTCCCCCTTGTGCGGGGACCGGAGCTTTATCCGCGAGATCGTCAGCCATTACGACCGCGCGCGGACCTACGCGGCGGCCCTATGCTCGAACGACGCGGACATGTTCAATCTGGTCGATGCGTCCGGGCGGCGGATCATTGACCCGCCGGAGCAGCGCAAGCCGGGCATGGTCTACTCGCTGGCCCGGATCGTCGATGGGCTGGGTGTCGGGTCCTATATGTGTTCGGCCTCGCAGCACATCTATGTGCGCGCCGACGCAACCTGGGCGAACCCCTATCGCGTGGCTTGGCCCGACGTGGTGCGCTACTGGACCCGCCCGGCGATCCGCACGATCGAGCCCTTCGTGGTGCTCGACCTCGATACCGGCGAATACCAGCGCAAACATCCGGAGCAAACGTCGGATGTCGGCCAGATCACGGACGCGACCGCTGACGACGACTGGTCGGTGGCGTTGAAGGAAGCAGAGTGGGTGGAGGTGGAGACGTTTTTCCGCTCGATCGAGATGCTGCAACCCTACATGGACTATATCGGGTTTACGGTTGGCGGACAGACGCGCCAGATCTGGTTCAACCCGGGCGCGGAGGGGCGCCCGAACGCAAGAGGTATCCTCTTTCAGGCGCCAGCCCATTCGCTGCTGCGTTCGGTTCGGCTGGGGTTTTTCGACACGATCCTGATCGGCAATTTCATGACCACCGAGTTGCGGAACATGACGCTGTATCCGCATTTCACGCCGATCGTGGCGAAGTTGGCGGGCGCGGCGGGTGTGCGGACGCGCGCGGAATGGCGGCGGTTCCGGTGGCGGTATTTCAGCCGGAACCCGCTGGGGTATCTGGAATGGCATCTGTCGGCATATGGTGGGCAACTACTTGATGTGGTGCGGGTCTGGGCGGAACGACTGCATGTCAAGGGGCCTTTGAAGACCATGTATCGGCGCTATCTGGGGGATCCGGTTCGCTGACAGGAACCATACCGTAATGACCGCGGCCCGGAACAACGTGCGTATATGCGGGGACGGCGCCCATCCGAGCGGTTCCACCACGACGGGAAGCGGTAAATTGTTCTGACATATTGTTTCGTCACCGGCGCCACAGGCGATCAGAGGGTAATCCGAAGCGACGCCGCAATGACTACAGAAACGATCACAGTCAAAGGTTGCTTGACGGCCGCCCGGCCGTTTCATCTGGTCAAGACTTCCTTGTTTCAGCCACTCACGATAGTTCCGAACGTGATCCGACGCCGATTTCAGGGGCCGCCGCGCGTGATCTTGCTCCCGTCGACGTCGCATCGGAGCACGGGCGGCGGTGGCGATCGGGCCACCGCCGCCCAGCGCCCGATCACGCGTGCGACAGGTCGTGATGCGACAGCGGCAAGGTCCGGATGCGCTTGCCGGTGGCGGCGAAGATCGCATTCAGCACCGCAGGGGCGGCGACCGCGATGGTGGGCTCTCCCACCCCGCCCCAGAACCCGCCGGACGGCACCAGCACGGTTTCCACCTTTGGCATCTCCGCCAGGCGCATCACCTGATACGTGTCGAAATTGCCCTGCACCGCTCGCCCTTTCTCGACCGTGATCTCGCTGGCCAGCAGTGCACTGAGGCCATAGACGAAGGAGCCTTCCACCTGGGCCGCGATCTGGTCGGGATTGACCGCATAACCCGGGTCGGTCGCCGCCACGATGCGCAGGATCCGCAATTCGCCTTTCTTCGACACCGACACCTCGGCCACCGCCGCGGTGTAGCTGCCGAAGCCGCAATTCTGGCAGAGGCCGCGATAGACACCCGGAGGCAGGGGCGTGCCCCAGCCGGCGCGTTCGGCCGCGGCATTCAGCACGGCCAGGTGCTTGGGGCTTTTCGCCAGCAGAGTGCGGCGGAACTCCAGCGGGTCCTTGCCGGCGGCCAGCGCCAGTTCGTCGATGAAGCACTCCATGTAGATGGCGTTCTGGTTGTGGTTCACCCCGCGCCAGAACCCGACCGGGACATGAGTGTTGCGCACGGCATGGTCGATCAGCAGGTTGGGGATACCCATGTAGCCGAATTCTTCCGCGGTCCAGCCCTGGAAGGCCACGGGATCGATGCCGTTGGTCATCCGAGCCGGCGCCAGGTAGGCCAGGATGGACTGGCCGGAGATGCGGGCATGCAGCGCGGTGATGGTGCCGTTGGCATCCAGTCCGGCGGTCATCTTCGCCTGCGTGATCGGGCGGTTGAAGCCGTGATGCATGTCCTCCTCCCGCGACCAGATCAGCTTGATCGGTCGGCCCGGGATCTGCTTGGCGAGCAGGACCGCTTGGCGCGTGTAGTCCTGCTGCCCCCGCCGACCGAAGCCACCGCCGAGATGCAGCTTGTTCACCTTCACGGCCGACAACGGCACGCCCGCCGCCTCGGCCGCCGCTGCCAGGCTGGCGTCGCCATTCTGGCTGGCCACCCAGATCTCCACGCGTCCATCGGCGAAATGCGCCGTGCAGTTCATCGGCTCCAAGGTGGCGTGGTTCAGGAACGGGGTGCCATAGACCGCCTCGACCGTCTTCGCGGCGCCGGCGAGACCCGCGGCGATGTCACCTTTTTTCTGCCCCATCACGGCGTCCTTGGCGTCGAGGCCTTCCTTCAGGAACGCGGCGATCTGGGCGCTGTCGACGTTGCCGTTCTTGCCCTCGTCCCAGACCACGGGAAGGGCCAGCAGGGCAGTATTGGCCTGGTACCACTTGTCGGCCACCACGGCGACGGCGTTGTCGCCGACCGCCAGCACGTGGCGCACCCCCGGCATTGCCTTGATCTTGTCGGCGTCAAAGGATTTCAGCTTGCCGCCCCAGACCGGGCTTTGCATGATCGAGGCGTTCAGCATGTCCGGCAGTTGCACGTCGATGGCGAATACCTGCTTGCCGGACAGTTTCTCGACCGTATCCAGCCGCTTCACGCCGCGCCCGATCAGGGTCCATTGCGCCGGGGTCTTGACCGGCACATCGGCGGGCACGGTCAGCTTCGCCGCCTCGGCTGCGACCTGGCCGTAGCGCAGGGTGCGCCCGGTCGGCTTGTGGGTGATGACGCTGATGGCGGCGGTGCATTCGCCGGCCGGCACGCCCCATTGCTTGGCCGCGGCCTCGATCAGCATGGCGCGCGCGGCGGCGCCGCCCTTGCGCACATAGTCCACCGAGGCACGGATGCCGCGGCTGCCGCCGGTCGACATGTCGCCCCAGGCGCGCTTGTTGGCCAGGTTGACCTCGGGCGCCACATACTCGGCGCGCACGAAGCGCCAGTCAGCGTCGAGTTCGTCGGCGACCAACTGCGCCAGCCCGGTCAGGGTGCCCTGGCCCATTTCGGACCGCGCGATGCGCACAATGGTGGTGTCGTCCGGCTGGATCACCACCCAGATGCCGACCTCGGCACCCTTGGTGCTTTGCGCGAAAGCCTGGGACGCGGTGCCGGGCAAGGACCAGCCCAGCGCCACGCCCCCGCCGACAGCGGCCGTGGCGGTGAAGAAGGAACGGCGGCTCAGCTCGGTTGTCTGGCTCATGTCGACCTCCTCATGCCTTGCCGGACGGGGGAACACTGAGCGCGGCGGCGGTGTGGATGGCCGCCTTGATCCGCTGATAGGTGCCGCACCGGCAGATATTGGTCATCGCCTCGGCGATGTCGTCGTCCGTGGGCTTCGGCTTTTCCTTCAGCAGCGAGACCGTCGTCAGGATCTGGCCGGATTGGCAGTAGCCGCATTGCGGCACTTCGTGTTGCAGCCAGGCCACCTGCACGGGATGGGACAGGCCATCGGGCGACAGACCCTCGATTGTGGTGATCTTGGCGCTGCCGACCGAGCCGGCGGGCAACGCGCAGGACCGGGCGGCGGCGCCATCGATCAGCACGGTGCAGGCGCCGCATTGGGCCACGCCGCAGCCGTATTTGGTGCCGGTCAGGCCGACCCATTCCCGCAGCACCCACAGCAAGGGGGTATCGGGATCGACGTCGACCTCTCGCATCGTGCCGTTGATGTCGAGCTTGACCATGGCGTAGCCCCCCTGTGGTTCGTGCGTTGGCTTCGAGCAAGGCGATGAGTGCTTGCTACTCTACTTCAAAGTGACGTCCCAGGGGAGACGATAAGCGGGAGGCAATATTCCGTGGTGCGGGGCTAGGGCATTCACACATCTCGGGATCAGGCGCTGACCGGAGAAAATTCTCTCCCTCCCCTTGCGGGAGGGGGCCGGGGGGAGGGACATTAAGCAATGTCCGTGCGGTGTCACCCCTCCCCCCCAGCCCCTCCCGCAAGGGGGGGAGAGAATTTTCTCTGTTGCCGGGATGGGTGAATGCCGCAGGGTGCGGGGGCGGGGCTTGCGCCGATGCCCCGCGCTACCGGAAACCGGTCCGGAACGCGCCCCATTCCGCCGCGCCCACCCGATTGAATGCATCCGCCACGGTCATGCCGCCCTCCGGCGTTGGGTGCTGGTGCGTCGCCTTCACCGCCGCCAGAGCCTCATCGCAGGCGCCGATCGCGGCCTTGAACAGCAGGCCGGGCAGGATCGCCAGTTTATAGCCCAAGGCCTCGGCCTCCCGCAGGTCCAACGCCGGCGTCTTGCCGCCCCAGACGACGTTCAGCAGGCACGGACCATGCACCAGTTTCGGGATGGAGGCGATTTCCTCGACGCTGCGAGGCGCTTCGACAAAGGCCATGTCGGCGCCGGCTTCCAAAGCGGCGTTGGCGCGTCCGATCGCCTCCTCGAAATCCACCACGGCGCGGGAATCGGTGCGCGCGATCACCAGGAAGTCGGGATCGCGACGAGCCGAGACGGCGGCGCGGATCTTCGCCAGCCAGTCCTCCCGCGGGACGATCTCCTTGTCGTCCAGATGGCCGCAGCGCTTCGGTGAGACCTGGTCCTCGATATGGATCCCGGCCACGCCCGCCTGTTCGTAATCGCGCACGGTGCGCACGACATTCAGTTCATTGCCGTAGCCGGTATCGGCGTCCGCGATCAGCGGAATATCCACCGCGCGGGCCATCCTTGCGGCGTTGGCGACCATTTCTGTCGCGGTCAGCAGTCCGAAATCCGGATAGCCATGTGCGACCGAGGTGCCCGCGCCGGTCATGTACACCGCCGAGAACCCGGCCTGGGCGACCAGCATGGCGGTCAGCCCGTCATAGGCGCCGGGGGCGACGATCATCCCCGGTTGTCGCAGCAAATCCCGGAACCTGGATGCCTGTGTCATGGCGTGCTCCTTGTTGTCTTGCCAACCCGTGACCCGAGGCGCCCGTCGCTCAGACGGACCCTCAAGGCTGGTAATTGGGGGCGCCCCATCTGGATATATCCCCGCCCGGATACCCCCTCTGGATGCCTTCCCTGACGAACTATCCCGCGACGATCTGGGCGATCGCGGAACCAACATCAGCGGTGTTGGCCTGCCCGCCCATGTCCCGTGTCTTCGGCCCGTCGTCGCGCAACAGGGTCTCGATCGCGTTCACGATCGCGGTGCCGGCCTCGGTCTCCCCCAGATGATTCAGCATCAGCGCCGCCGACCAGACCTGCCCGATCGGGTTGCAGATGAAACGACCGGCGATGTCGGGGGCCGATCCGTGCACCGGTTCGAACATGGACGGAAAAACCCGCTCCGGATTGATGTTGGCGCTCGCCGCGATGCCGATCGAGCCGGCCAGGGCGGGTCCCAGATCCGACAGGATGTCGCCGAACAGGTTGGAGCCGACAACCACGTCGAACCAGTCAGGATGCTGCACGAAATGCGCGCACAGGATGTCGATGTGGTACTGGTCGGTCCTGATCTCTGGATACGCCTTGGCCATCTCGGCGAAGCGCTCATCCCAGTACGGCATCGTATGGATGATGCCGTTCGATTTGGTGGCGCTGGTGACATGCTTCTTTGGCCGCGTCATCGCGAGATCGAACGCGTATTTCATGATCCGGTCGGTGCCCTTGCGGGTCAGGATGCTCTGCTGGGAGACGAACTCGCGATCCGTGCCCTCGAACATGCGGCCGCCGACCGAGGAATATTCGCCCTCGGTGTTTTCCCGCACCACGAAGAAGTCGATATCCTTTTCGGTCCGGTTGGCGAGCGGCGTGTAGACGCCCGGCATCAGCTTGCAGGGGCGCACATTGGCATACTGGTCGAAGCCACGACGGATCGGGATCAGCAACCCCCATAGTGAGACATGGTCCGGCACGCCGGGCCAGCCGACCGCACCCAGCAGGATCGAATCGGAGTTGGACAACTGATCGAGGCCGTCGTCCGGCATCATCTTGCCGGTTTCCTTGAAGGTCTCGCAGGACCAGTTATAGTGCTTCAACTCCAGCTCGAAACCGAAGCGGCGCGCCGCCGCGTCAAGCACCTTCAGGCTCTCAGGCACGGTCTCCTTGCCGATGCCGTCGCCGGGAATGACCGCAATGCGGTGTTTGCGCGCCATGGACTGTCTCCTGTGTGGTCGGTTGGCGCAGGGATAACGGACGGGGGCCGGTTGGCCAAGGGTGGGCGGGGTGGAGGAAGGCGCGGGGCTTCGCCCCGGACCCCACCAGGGGCTCTGCCCCTTGGATCCCCGCCAGGAGCGCAGCCCCTGGACCCATTTAATGGGTGCGTGAGAAGGGGGGCCTACCCGGGCGTTGACGGGTCCGGGTAGGCCCCCCTTCTCACGCACCCATGGATCGGTTCCAAGGGCCGTCGCCCTTGGTGGGGGATCAGGGGGCAAAGCCCCCTGATCAGGGTCCGGGGCGGAAGCCCCGCCTTTCCCACCACCCGCCCACCCTTGGCCAACCGGCCCCCGTCCGTTATCCCTGCGCCAACCGACCACACAGGAGCAAGCCGCCATGGCCAAGCCCGCCCACGCGTCATCCGCTACCACCGAGTGGGATCGCGACGCCGCTCTGACCACGGCGCGCATTCTGCTGGAGATCAAGGCGATCAATTTCCGCCCAGAGGAGCCCTACACCTTCACCTCCGGCTGGAAATCGCCGGTCTATATCGACTGTCGCCGCATCATTTATTTCCCACGGGCCCGGGCGAAGATTTGCGATCTGGCGGTGGAGAAGATCGACCGCCATGTCGGTTATGAGACGATCGAGGCCGTGGCTGGCGGCGAGACCGCGGGCATTCCGTTTGCCGCTTGGATCGCCGACCGGATGGCCTCGCCGATGGCCTATGTCCGCAAGCAGCCCAAGGGCTTCGGCCGGAACGCGCTGATCGAGGGCGATGTGCCGCTGGGCAAGCGTACCTTGCTGGTTGAGGACCTGACCACGGACGGGCAGTCCAAGATCCGCTTTGCCAATGCGTTGCGCGAGGCCGGGGCAATCTGCAACCACGCCTTCGTGGTGTTCTTCTATGGCGTGTTCCCGGGTGCCTTCGAGACCCTGTCGCGCATGGACATCCAGTTGCACCATCTCTGCACCTGGTGGGACGTGCTGGAAGCCTGCCGCGACCGCCCGTATTTCTCGGATGAAGCGCTCGCCGAGGTGCGGCGTTTCCTGGAGAACCCGGTCGCGTGGTCTGCCTCGCATGGTGGCGTGGCGTCGGCGGAGGAAGCCATGGCACGCAAGGCGGCGGCCGAGGGGTAGAGCAAGATCACGCCGGGCGCAGCGTGACATCGTGTGGGACAGGCGACAAGCCACAATCCGAGAGGGCTTTTCCGTCAACTCACGGTCACGCCGCTTCGGATCCGCATGGGATTTCTGAACGCCATGCAGCGCCATTAAAAATCGGTTAAGAAACAAATACCCCGGCGGGGGTATTTGTCCAGGCTCCATGGACAACGCCTGGATGCTCGGCATTTGTCCCCGTCAAGCGTTTCCAATTGTCCGCTCCCGCCCCCCAGGTTGCGCCCGGTGTGTCCCGGGACATCCGAGCACCCGCGTACATCACGACAGCCTGTACGCGTGCTGGATGGCGCCCAGCCCGGCGGGGACGGTGATCGCTCCGTCGTGATGAAAGGGAACCAACGGCCGGCTCCCGCGTTGCCTACACATCGAGCCGCCGTTCGATTTCGTGACGATGGTGGCGGAATGTCAGCTTAACCGACCGGTCAGGGCATCGTTTTCGGCGCAAATAATCGCTCCATGGGTGAATGTACCGCAACCGGATCGACGCATATCGACAAATCTTGCAATAACGTTGCCCTTATTTCGCCTTTCTCCACACCATATAGTCATCCCGTTGACAAATCGAAGCGTGCCTGACGCAGCATTTGTCGAACTACTCTGGCCGCGGCACTTCGTCGCCCGGAACTTGAGTGAAGGAGTTTATCGATGAACCGAAGCTCCCTGATGATTGCAGCAGCCGTTTTCGGAGGCATGGCGCTGGCGCCAACCATGGTGCTGGCGGATCCCCCCTGCGGGCGCGGCTGGCGGAAGCATGAGGCGTGCCGCTATTACGGCTATGGCGTGCCAACCTATGTGGCGCCGCCGCCCGTCGTCTATGCGCGCCCGCCGGTCTACTACGCGCCGCCTCCTGCCGTCGTCTATGCCCCGCCGCCAGTGGTCTACGCGCCGCCACCTGTTGTGTATGGACCAGCGCCAGGGCTTTCGATTGGGGTGAACATCCCGCTTCGCTAGACCAGGGGTTTCTCGGCTTCCCCTGTGCACCCCAAGGATTCGTCAACCAAGGACGGAGGTGCCCGGACACCTGGGACCTCATCGGTGCCGCTTGCTCCCATCGTGCGTGCGACAATTCCGGTGCCCGTTCCAACACTGTAGGCCGCGACGTGCCGCCGCTCTGGCATGGGCCGTTGCGCGTCCCGTCATCTCAGTTCGTGCAACTGCCCCGCCACACCGGCCGGGCTGATAGGAGAACCACATGCGAAATTATGTGACGGCGGCGCTTGCGCTGGGCGCGATGGTGTCGCTGAGCGCGTGCACCAATCCCTATGATCCCGGCCAGCGGGCCTTGGGTGGTGCGGCGCTGGGCGCCGGCGCTGGCGCCGCGATCGGTGGCATTGCCGGTGGTGGGAGTGGCGCGTTAACCGGCGCCTTGATCGGCGGCACGGTCGGTGCTGTGGGCGGCGCGGTGACGACGCCGAGCCCCCCGCCACAACCGGATCCCTATCCGTATCACCAGCCGACACCGTCGTATCGTTATTGATCACGCCCCGCGCATTCGACATCGGATGCGCGGGAAACCCGGGTCCAATGCAATGTTGCAACGACAGGAGGTTTGATACCACCATGCCTAACCAAACAATACCGTCACGCTGGGTGCTGCCAGCGATGGCGCTGGCCGGATCGCTGGCGCTTCCTGCGCTCGCGCGGGCTGAGATCAGGCCGCTCTATACCTCCGGACTGTGGAGCGCCTATGGCGGCACCGCTGAGAACCAACGCGCCGTTTGCGGGATATCCACTGCCGGCGCGGAGGGCCGCCGTATCGCCATTCAGCAATTCACCGGCGATAAAAATCTGGACGTCGTGCTGGAGAAACCCAGTTGGTCGATCCCGGATAACACGCCGGTTGAGGTCGTCGTCCAGGTGGATGGTTACTCGACCCGTCTGGAACGTGTGACCGGAACAGGCACACGCGTCTACGCCCATCTGCCATTCGACGCGTCCATCCCGTTCATGCGTGCGGTGCGCGCCGGCCAGCAGATCCGTGTGGGGTTCCCAAATGGCACCGAGGCAGTATGGACCGGAGGTCTGCGTGGCAGCAGCGCGGTGATCAACGCGTTTAACGAGTGTCGAGCGGCATTCACGCCGGCGACCCGAACGCAACCGTTCTCGTCGGATCCGGCGACGCGGCCCATAGCGCCGACCCAGCCATTTGCGCCGCAACCGCCTGCGTCCACCACGCCGAACGCCGCTCCGTCGCGGTCCTGAGGTCTGCATCGGAACCCGTCGGTGTTTTCATCCGACGGATCCCGGCGGGGGCTGGCGCGTTCGGCTGCGCTCTTCGTTGCGGCACCCTCGATCTGGTCAAGATGGGGCGGACCATTCTAAACTGAACACCGATTCAACGGGATGGAAACGCATGGCCGATCGAACCCTGCGCGGGAAGACCGCGATCGCCGGTATCGGCGAGACAACCTATTATAAACACGGGCAATCGCCGCACAGCGAGTTCAAGCTCGCTTTGCAGGCCGTGGTCAAAGCCGCCGAGGACGCCGGCATCAACCCGAAGGAGATCGACGGGTTCGCCTCCTACGGCAATGATCGCTCGGAGGCCGGACGCCTCGCCTCTGCGCTCGGCATCCACGAACTGCGCTTCTCCAACATGTTCTGGGGCGGTGGCGGTGGTGGCGTGTGCGGCGCGGTCGGCAACGCGGCGGCGGCGGTGGCCACCGGCATGGCCGATTGCGTGGTGGCGTTCCGGTCCCTGGCGCAGGGCCAGTACCAGCGCTATGGCCGCAGCGGCGGCGCGCCTCTGGCCTCGGGCGACGATGCCTTCCTGTTCCCCTACGGCATCATGTCGCCGGCTCAGCGCTTCGCCATGAAGGTGACGCGCTTCATGCACGAGCACGGCATCAAGCAGGAAGCGCTGCGGGCGATCTCGCTTGCCTGCTACCACCACGCGCAGAACAACCCCAACGCAGTGATGCGCGGCCGGCCGTTGGACGAGGAGAAATACGACTCCTCCCGCTGGATCGTCGAACCGTTCTTCCACCTGTACGATTGCTGCCAGGAGAATGACGGTGCCGCGGCGGTGATCGTGGTCTCCGCCGAACGGGCCAAGGACCTGAAGCAAAAGCCGGCCTACATCATGGCCTGCGCCCAGGGCTGCGACGAACGCAGCGCCGCGCCGGTGCACAATATGCCCAACTACCCGTCCAGCCATTTCGCCCAACTCGGGCCACGCCTCTACAAGATGGCAAAGATGACGCCGTCCGACATGGGCATCGTGCAGTGCTATGAGAATTTCACCGGCGGCGTGCTCATGAGCTTGGTGGAACACGGCCTGGTCAAGCCGGACCAGGCGAACGAGTTCCTGGTGAAGGACAACCTGATCGCTCCCAACGGCGGCATGCCGCTGAATACCAGCGGCGGCAACCTGGCGGAATGCTACATGCACGGCCTGGAACTGGTGCACGAGTCGGTGCGCCAGATCCGCGGCGTGGCGATCAACCAGTCGAAGAAGAACGACACGGCGATCATCATGGGCGGGCCGATGGTGACGCCCGTCAGCTCCCTTATTCTTGGATCGGAGGCGACGCTGTGAGCGGCACCTATCTTCCAGACGGTCTCCCCCGTCCCGGCACCGGACCCGATGGCCTGAGCGAGCCCTATTGGCAGGGCACCCGCGAGGGCAAGCTGCGCATCCAGAAATGCAAGGGATGCGGATCGTGGCAATGGGGCCCGGAATGGATCTGCCATCGCTGCCATTCCTTCGACCTCGATTGGGTCGAAATCAAGGGCAAAGGCCGCATCTACAGTTACGAACGTCCGCACCACCCGGTGCACGCGGCGCTGAACGGGCACGGTCCCTATATCGTCGTGCTGGTGGAACTGCCCGACTACGGCAACGTCCGCATGGTCGGCAATCTGCTCGGCGACCCGAAGCAGACGGTCACCATCGGGGCTTCGGTCGAGGCGGTGTTCGAGCCGCATGACGGCGCCGATCCGCCCTATACCTTGGTGCAGTGGCGCTTGGCGTAGCCCGGTAAATCCTGCCCCCGGGCTGGGTCATTGACCCACCCGGGGTGGCTGCCCGCTCAGGCCGGAGCGGCCAACGTCGCGAGCGCGGCACGCAGTTCGGGGATGCCGATGCCGGTCTGCGAGCTGCTGATCATCACGTCCGGATACGCAGCGGCATGCGCCCGGGCCAGCGCCCGAGTGGCCGCCAGTTTGCGTTCCAGGGCGGCGGGCTTGACCTCGTCGATCTTCGTCAGCACCAGTTGAAAGGTCACGGCGGCGCGATCGAGCAGGTCCATCACATCGATATCGGCCTGTTTCAGCTCGATCCTGGCATCCAGCAACAGCATCACCCGACGCAGGGTCGGGCGGCCGCGCAGATAGTCGAACATCATTCCCTGCCAGTCGGCCTTGATGTCGCGAGATGCCCGCGCGTAGCCGTAGCCCGGCATGTCCACCAGGGTCAGTCGTCCGCCGAGATCGAAGAAATTCAACTGCCGAGTCCGTCCTGGCTCCGACGACGTGCGCGCCAAGGTTCGCCGCCCGGTCAGCGCATTCAGCAGGGAGGACTTGCCCACGTTGGAGCGTCCCGCGAACGCGATTTCCGGACCCGCGGGCGGCGGCACCTGTTCCAGCTTCTGGGCGCCGAAGAAGAACTGGCACTCGGCTGCGAACAGCAGCCGCCCAGCTTCCAGAGCGGCAGCCTCCAGGGCAGCAGCCTCCAGCGCCGCGGTGTCGTCCTCGGTCAGCCCCGGTGGGGTCCGCCCCGGTGGGGTCAACCCTTGGGCTGATTCGGCTTGTCCAGCCTTGTCTGCCGCATGATCAGCCATTGTTGTCCGATCGAGAGCAGGTTGTTCCAGCTCCAGTAGATCACGAGCCCGGCGGGAAAGCCGGCCAGCATGAAGGTGAATACGATGGGCATGAACTGAAACAGCTTGGCCTGGATCGGGTCCGGCGGCGGCGGGTTCAGTTGCATCTGCAGCCACATGGTGAAGCCCATGATCAACGGCCAGGCCCCCAGATGCAGGAACGGCACATAGATCGACGGATCGAACGGGATCAGCCCGAACAGGTTGAACACATTGGTCGGGTCGACCTGCGACAGATCGTGGATCCAGCCATAGAACGGCGCCTGCCGCATCTCGATGGTGACGAACAGCACCTTATACAGGGCGAAGAAGACCGGGATCTGCACCACCATGGGCAGGCAGCCGGAGGCGGGATTGACCTTCTCCTCCCGGTACATCTTCATCATTTCCTGCTGCATGCGCTGCGGCTCGTCCTTGTACCGCTCCCGCATCTCCGTCATTTTCGGGGCCAGCAGCTTCATCTTGCTCATGGACCGGTAGGAGTAGTTGGCCAGCGGGAAGAACAGCGCCTTCACGAACACGGTGAACACCAGGATCGCGAGGCCGAAATTGCCCAGCAGGTTGTTCAGATAGTCGATCGCGAAAAAGATCGGTCTCGTCAGGAAATAGAACCAGCCGAAATCGACCGCCTTGTCGAAGCTGGGGATCTTGAACGCGTCTTGGTAGAGGTCCAGCAGCTTCACCAGCTTGGCGCCCGCGAACAGATGCGACGTCATCGACGCCTCCCCGCCCGGTGGCGCCGTCTGCGGCTCCTGCGTGACGGTGTCGGCCTGGTAGTGGTCGCCGGTCTCCCCGCTGTAGCGGAAGAACACCCGTGAAGGGACGGTCTGGTCCGGGATCAGCGCCGTCAGCCAGTATTTGTCGGTGATGCCGATCCACCCGCCAGTGGCCGCCGCCTCATAGGCGATGCCCCTGGTCTTTTCGGAATCGCTCTTGGCCGCGTCGTAGGTGGTCTCTTTCAGGGTGCCGTCGATGACACCGAGCAGGCCCTCGAACAGGATGTAGTATCCCAGCACCTCGGGCTTGTAGTCGCGCCGGACCCGGGACCACGGGAACAGGTGCACTGGCTGGCCGGAGGCGTTGCGCACCGCCTGGCGGACGCCGAACATATACTCCTTGTCGACCGACAGCTCGATCTGGAAGGTCAGGCCGGCGCCGTTGTCCCAGGACAGGGTCACCGGGCTGTCCGGGGTCAGGCTGCCGGCGGACGCGGTCCAGACGGTTTCGTTGTCGGGCACCTTGACGGTTTCGCCGGCCGGCGCCGTCCAGCCATACTGCGCGTAATAGGGCTTGGGATCGGACCGCGGCTCCAGAATCCGCACGAAAGGCGATGTCGGCGACAGGGTTTCCCGGTAATCGACCAGCACCAGGTCGTCGATCCGCGCGCCGAGCAGGCTGATCGAGCCGCGTACCCGCGGGGCGTCGATCTTCACCCGGGGAACGTCCTTGGGGACGGCCTGTGCGGTCGCGACCGCGGCACCCGGAGACCCGACCGCCGGCGTGGCGGTCTTACCCGCGCCCTGACCCGTTTGCGCCGTGACATGCTCGGGAGGCTTCGGGAGCTGCGGCGTGATCAGCGTCTGGAAGCCGATCATGATCAGCAGCGAAAGCGCAATCGCCAGGAAGAGCCGCTTCTGGTCCATCAATGCCCCATCTGGCTGCCGCGGGCCCGCTCATCGCGAGCGGGGGAGGGGCCGTTCCGCCCCCCCGCGGACACAAAATCATTATCCACACCGCGCTTGCGGGGGAGCTTGTCTTCGACGCGATCCGAACCGGGGCTGTGTTCACCGGGGCCCTGGCTGGACGTTGTCCCGCCTCGCCCTGGCGATAGGATTGTCCCATCGCGCTTCGGCACAAGATCGACACCCCCGGCGTGCCAAGGGTTGCAGCGGAGGATACGCCGAACGGTCAGCGCCCCGCCGGTCAAGGCGCCATGCTCTCGAAACGCCTCAATCGCATAGTCACTGCAGCTTGGCCAGAAGCGGCAGTTCGGGCCAATCACTGGACGCAGGGTCCATTGATAGGTGCGCACGGCGCCGATTGCGCATCGCGTGGCAAGTTCGGCAGCCAGGGGCATGCCACGTGTCAAACCACGCCAGCCTTCTTCATCGCGCGCTGGATATCTTTCCGCAAATCGGCAAATGGCCGGCCACGCGTGCCGTCCCGCCCGATCAGCACCAGATCGAAACCGGTGACCGGCTGGTCCCGCAACAGCAGGCGAGCGGCCTCCTTCAACCGGCGTCGGGTGCGATTGCGGATCACCGCGTTGCCGACCTTCTTGGTAACGGTGAAACCCAGGCGCACCGGCGCGTCGTCGCCGCGCGGCATCGCTTGCAATACCACCCCCGGCATCGGCGCTTTTCGTCCCTTCGACGCCACGCGCAAAAATTCCGCTCGCCGCTTAAGCCGGCCCGGCGCGTCGACGCTTGGGAGTCGTGACAAAGCCTCGGCTGGCATGAGGGTCATACCAGCGGCCACGGTCTGTCCTAGGCCGACAGCTTGGACCGGCCCTTGGCGCGACGGTTGGCCAACACCTTGCGGCCGCCGACGGTGGCCATGCGGGCGCGGAACCCGTGCCGGCGCTTACGGACCAGCTTCGACGGTTGATAGGTGCGCTTCACGACTTTTCTCCGAAACTCCTGGGAACCCACGCGGACGCGGGCGCGGGCCCACCCTTGCAGGGGTAGCCCGACGCAGGGGGCGGCTTATAGGCGGACGGATGCGGCCCGTCAACGGGATCAGTTGGGGCGGGATCAGTTGGGGCGGGGTCAGTCGGGGGGGATCAGTCGGGGGGACGAGTCACGTGTGTATTGGCGCAGGTCGCCACGCCGGCGGCAGGGCGCGGTTGGCAGCGGTTCGCCGATACGGCCACCTTGTCTCACGACAGAGGAGATCCCTCGACGCGGTGGCACCCTTCCGAGGTTCGCGACCATGCACCTGGAACGATGGCACTCAGCCGCCGATCTTCCACCGAATTACCGCGACAAACCGGCATCTCTGAGACAAGCTTTGACCATGCAGCGCCTTCGCCGATTTCTGCCTTTGCTCGTCTTGGCCGTCGCGATCGGGGCGATCTGGGCGAGCGGCATCGCGGATGAGTTGAACTGGGCCTCGTTGGCGCGCCATCAGGCCGGCCTGCTGGCCTGGGTGGACCGGTATGGTCCGATCGCCGCGGCGGCCTATGTGCTGCTTTATGCCGTGGCTGTCGCGCTGTCCCTGCCGCAAGCCGTCGTGCTGACGATTACCGGCGGGTTGCTGTTCGGGACGATCCTCGGGGGGGCGATGGCGGTTCTGGGCGCGACGATCGGCGCCGTTGCCCTGTTCCTGATCGCCCGATCGGCGCTGGGCGACTCGCTGGCGGCCAAAGGCGGACCGTTTCTGCAGAAACTGCGCGACGAACTGCACCGCGACGGCTTCACCTACCTTCTGGCGATCCGCCTGATCCCGGCCTTCCCGTTCTGGCTGGTGAACCTGGCCGCCGCGCTGGGCGGCATGCGGCTGCTGCCATACACCACGGCGACCCTGATCGGCATCGCGCCGGGGACCTTCGTGTTTGCCTCAATCGGCGCCGGGGTGGGGGGGATCCTCGCGACCGGTGGGACGCCCGATCTGTCGGTCATCTTCTCTTTGCCGATCCTGGGGCCGCTGGTCGCCCTGGCGGTTCTGTCCCTGCTGCCGGTCCTGTGGCGTCGCTGGAGGCAAGAGCGTGGCTGATTTCGACCTCGCCGTGATCGGCGCCGGTGCGGCGGGCCTGTCGGTCACCGCCGGGGCCGCTCAGCTAGGTGTCAAGGTGGTGCTGATCGAGCGGGAGCGGATGGGCGGCGACTGCCTGAACATCGGCTGCGTGCCCAGCAAGGCGATGCTGGCAGCGTCCCACGCGGCACGCCATGCGCGGGAGGCCGGGCGCTTCGGTATCCGGCTGCCGGAGCCGCGCATCGACTGGGACGCGGTCCAGGCGCATGTCCACGGTGTCATCGCCTCGATCGCACCCACCGACTCCGAGGCGCGGTTCCGGGCTTTGGGCGCCACGGTCCTTCGGGGAGAGGCGCGCTTCACCGCCCCGGACACACTCTCGGTCGACGGCAAATCCTTGACCGCGCGCCGTATCGTCATCGCGGCGGGCAGCCGAGCGGCGGTGCCGGCGGTGAAGGGGCTGGGGGAGGCGGGATTTCTGACGAATGCCACGCTGTTCGATCTGAAGATCCGGCCGGATCATCTGCTGATCCTGGGCGGCGGGCCGATCGGGTTGGAGATGGCCGACGCGTTCCGGGGCCTCGGCAGTCAGGTGACGGTGGTGCAGCGCAGCGGTATCGCCGGCCGGGAGGACCCTGAGCTGGTGGCGGGGTTGCGAGAGGCGCTGCTCCACCGTGGGGTGGCGCTGATCGAGGGCGTGGACCTGACCGCGGTCGAAGCTGGCCCGACCCTGGTGCTGGCGGACGGGCGACGGATCGAGGGCAGCCATCTGCTGGTGGCAACCGGCCGGGTGCCGAACCTGGAAGCGCTCGATCTGGCGGCGGGCGGGGTGAAGGCCACGCGAGCCGGCATCGCCACCGATCGTGGTCTGCGCAGCCTGACCAACAAGCGGGTCTTCGCGGTGGGCGACATTGCCGATCCCGAGGGGATCGGGCCGCGCCAGTTCACCCATGTCGGCAGCTACCATGCCGGCATCGTCATCCGCCGGGTGCTGTTCCGGCTGCCCGCCAAGGTGGATTACACGGCCTTGCCTCGGGTGACCTACACGGATCCCGAACTGGCCCAGGTGGGCATGACGGAAGTCGAGGCTCGGGAGGCCGGCCTGGCCATCTCCATTCTGCGCTGGCCGCTGTCGGACAATGACCGCGCGACAGCGGAACGTGATACCGCCGGACTGGTGAAGCTGATCATCTCGCGTGGGAGGGTGGTGGGCGCCGGCATCCTGGCGCCGCATGCCGGCGAGATGATCGGGCAGTGGACCTTGGCGATCGCGCAACGCACGAAATTGTCGGCGCTGGCGGGCCTGATCGCGCCCTATCCGACCCGGGCCGAGGCCGGCAAGCGCGCGGTGGGGTCGTATTTTGCACCGACGTTGTTCTCGGCGCGGACGAAGTGGCTGGTGAGGCTTTTGGGGTGGTTTCCATAGGGGACGGGACGTACGTCGATCACACGAAGGTGTCCGGCGTGGAACTCGCAGGCGGTGGGACAGAGCGGTTCTCACGACACGCCAGGGATCGGGCTCAGCCCCAGCGCTCCAGCAGACTGGACATCCGACCGGCCCAACGGTGTGTCCGCGGCCGGCGCCATCACGTCGGCCGATCTGGAAATACCATGGACTGGAAATCGCGGGGTCTCTGTGCCACGTTGAGACTGGGATAACAGGAGATGCGCCATGAGCCAGCTCGATGTCGCCGATCAGAACACAACGGCGGACAGGAAAATGACGTCATCGGCCTATGTGCCGTCGCTCCAGCGCACGGAAGGGCAGCCGCCGCCCATCGCGGCGAACGGGGGCCTTTCCTACATGTCGTTCGACCGGGACGGCGATGCGGGAACCGCCGCGGCGATCGAGGACGCGCTTACCCTGATGGCGGACGGCGAGGGACAGCGCGTGGCCGACATGGTCAACAACGCGCCCCCCGGCGCCCCGATCCAGACGAAATGGGGCGTTGGCTTCCGGAAGTTTGAAGATTGTGCGGACTACATACGTCGGAACAACGCCATCAAGGCCCCCGAGGGCGGCCTGGCGCTGCCGATGCCCTACACGATCTATGAGCGTCAGACCTACTCCATCGTCCCGTCCAACGGTGTCTGGCGCGACCCGGCGCGTGCCGATACGGCGAAAATCCTGCGCAAGAACGAAGAGCACAACCGGCAGCGTGACCTTTGGTTTCCTCACGTGATGCGCGACGCTCGCCGGATCGGCGACTACTATCCCGGCCTTGCCCCCGACACCCCCGAATGCATGGACCGGCTCGGCCTTTCACTGGCCCACCTCGAGTCCAAGTGCACGAACTTCTATGATTCGGCGGAAGTTGAGCGGGTTTTCTACCCCGAGATCGAGAAGCTTCTGCTGGAGTTCTTCCCGGACGCGACCGATGCCCTGGTCTACAACCACGATGTCTTCGACAAGGACTACAAGGGCGACCGCACGGAAGACCAGGACAACAAGAACCCGGGTGTAAACGCGCGCTACGCGACCCTCGTGCACAACGACCTTAACGATAACAGTGGCCGCGTGCGCTGCCGGGAACTGCTGACCAAGAATCTGCGGAACTTCGGTCGTGAGCAGCACTATACGGAAGAAGAGGCCGACGCGAAGATGTCGCGGCGGTTCATGTCGATCAACCTAGCCAAGCCGATGGAGACGGTCGAGCAGTTTCCCTTCGTGCTGTGCGCGTGGCCGTCCTTCGCCGACCAACCATACATCACCAACTACCGCATCTATGACGATCGCGTGGGCGAGACCACGCGATTCACGTATCGGGCGGATCATGAGTGGTACTGGTTCCCGCGGCAGCAGCCGAACGAGGTTTCGATGCTGAAGTGCTATGACTCGGTGACGGACGGGTCTGTCTCGCGCTGGTCGTTCCATACGGCTTGTATCGACCCGAATGTGCCGCTGGATGCTCCGTGCCGGAAGAATGTGGTGGTTCGGGCGTTTGTCTTCTTTTAGGGCGTGATCGCGGGGGCGGCTCTACCAGCGCATGGTAACCGCCACCCCGGATCGTTACCGACGACGATTGCCAGCGCGTCCTGGTTCGCCCAGGCGGACCATCAACGGCTTTCAATGTTGGCATCGTGAAAGTCGTGGGTGGCGGGCCTTCGCCCGTTGTGACGCGTTTGGGTCCTTCCTTCAGACCACCCGTCATGGTCCGCGCAGGCTGCTTCCGTCCCGTTCCTGCTTATCTCCCGATCCGCAACGGTGCGCCAACGAGGAACCGCGGAGCGCCTATCCTCCCCGATCCGCCCGATGATACTCCCGGTTCGGCATCATATCGGTCGCCGACGCCATCCGGTTCGACAGATTAAAGAACGCCACCGTCTCCGACAGATCGAACATATCCTCCGCGGACAGGCCCACCGCCTGCAACCCGGCACGGTCCGCGTCATCCACCAGATGCGGCGTTGTCGTCAACTTCCACGCGTAATCCAGCATCGCACGCTGCCGAGGGTCCAAATGCGCCACCCGGTAGTTCAGCGCCATCATCTCGCCCAACTCCGGGTCGCCCGACAACTGCCTCACCGCCGCCCCGTGGGCGACCAGACAGTAATAGCAACGATTGGCGGATGAAACGACGACCGCCACCATCTCCCGCTCCAGCTTCGTCAAACCGCTGGGGGCGAGCATGATGTCGTTGTACATCGCCATGAAGTTGCGCAGCCGCTTCGGCTTCAGGCTGTAGGTGCTGAAGACATTCGGCACGAACCCCAGCTTTTCCACGCATTTCTGCCAGATGACCTGGAGATCGTCCTCCAGGCCAGCGGGGTCGGGAACGCCGAGCTTGGAGATGTGGTCGGGCTGGGGCATGGTGGGGTCAGTCCAGGACTTCGGGGTTGATCGCGTTGGCGCGGTTGGGCTTGCCGTCCAGCACGCCCAGGATGTTCTGCGCGGTCACCAGGCCCATCGCGTCCATCGCCTCGACGGTCACACCCGCCATATGCGGCGACGAAATCACGTTCGGCAGGGTCAGCAGCGGATGGGTCGGCGGGGCGGGCTCGACATCGAACACATCCAGGCCGGCGCCGGCGATATGTCCCGACTTCAGCGCGTCATACAGTGCGGGTTCGTTGATGATGCCGCCGCGGGCGGTGTTGACGATGAAGGCGCCGTTCTTCAGCGCGGCGAGGCGCTTGGCGTCGAACATGTCGATGGTCTGAGGGCTCTTCGGGCAGTGGATGCAGACGATATCGACGCCTCCCAGCACCGCATCCAGGTTCGGAACGGCGGTGTAACCGGCGGAGGTGATCAACCCCTGGTCGATGAACGGGTCGTAGATCAGCACGTTCATGTCGAAGGCGGCGCAGCGGCGAGCGGATCGGGTGCCGATGCGGCCGAAACCGACGATCAGCACGGTCTTGCCGGCCAGTTCCATCGGCGGCGCCTGATGGCGGTCGTTCCACTTGCCGTCGCGGACCAGCGCATCCATGTGACGGTTCATCTTTGCCAGTGCGATGATCAGGTGGAAGGCCTGTTCGGCGACCGACGTGGAGTTCGCCGTGCCGGCCACCATCAGCGGCACGCGGCGCGCGGTCAGGGCGGGAACCTCCACCGCGTCATAGCCGACGCCGATGCGGGCCACGACCTGCATGGCGGGGGACGCGTCCATCTCGGTTTGCTTGTAGGGCGTGCCGGACAGCGCGATTCCCGCGCAATCCGTCAGCAGCGGCAGGAACTCGGCCTGGGCGATGCCGGCCGGGTAGATCACCATCTCGATATCGTCGCGCGCGCGCACCAGGTCGATGCCGGATTTCGACATCGTGTGCGGCAGCAACACCTTGCGCTTGTTGGTGGCCATGGCGGGCGTCCCCTCTCAGAGCTTGCGTTCAAGGTTGGCGACGTAGCCGCGATTCCAGGTTGGCGCCAGATGCACCTCGTTCATCACCACATGCTTGGGCAGGCAGGCGATGTAGCGGATCAGGTCGCCGCAATCGGCCGGCTGCACCATGCGTGCTCGCACTTCCGGCCCGACCGGGTTGGGGCGCAGGTCCAGGATCGGCGTCGCGACCTCCCCGGGCAGGAAGACGGTGGAGCGGATGCCGTTCACACATTCTTGCATGTTCAGCCCGTGGCTCATGGCGACGATGCCATGCTTGGCGGAGACATAGATCGGGCCGGACACGCCGCCGATGAATCGTCCGGCCATGGAGGCGGTGTGGATCAGCACCCCGTCCTGCTGCGCGCGCATGAAGGGAAGGGCGACGGTCACGCAATACATGGGCGCGATCAGGTTGCCGCTGACCATGTAGTGGATGCTTTCGGGCGTCAGCTTGTCCCAGTTGCGGTCGACGATGTTCACGCCGGCGTTGTTCACCAGGATATCGAGCCGGCCGATCTCGGTCCGGATGAAGTCGCCGACGCGGCGCACCTGATCGGCATCGGTCAGATCCGCCTGCTGCACATGGGCTGTGCCGGTTTGGCGGATGCGGGCGGCGACATTCTCCAGCGGTGCCAGGCGGCGGCCGGTCAGGATGATGGTCGCACCTTCCTCGGCCAAAGCAAGCGCCGCCGCTTCCCCGATGCCGGTGCCGGCGCCCGTGACCCAGGCGATCTTTCCATCGAGCTTTCCCACCGGCGTATCCCCCTGCTGCAAACCGGGCGCATTCAACGGGAGGGGGGCGGTTCCGGCAAGCCCCGGACGATGGTTTGGACAACGAGGCACGGACGCGGGATGGATGGACCGGTGGGCCAAGTGGCGGGGTAATGGCCGGTGCCGGAGAACACCAGACAGGACCCGCCGACGGCAATGCGTGACGGCGGCGGTCCGATCCACTACAAGCCGCCCCATGCTCCGCCGATCGACCACTTTCAGGCTTGCGTTGCTGTGCCTGCTGCTGTTGCAGTGGACCGTTGGAGGGACTCCCGGCCCGCGGTCGGCGCATGCCGTCGGCGTAATCGACATGACTTCGGTCTGTTCGACGGGAAACGCGCCAGCCGAGACATCGCCCCTGTCGCCCATACCCGAGTCAATCATCGCGCCGGTCTGTTGCTGGCTTTCTCCCGGTCCCGAGCTTGGCTTGGTGACGCGTGTCCCGCCCGTGTCGGCACCGGTCGCCTACGCGGCCCCGACCGCCATTGGGGAGAATTCTGGTCGGCCTTTGCCACTGATGATGGGTTCCCCACGACAGGCACGGGCACCGCCGATCGCTACCTGACGCGACTCTCCGGCCCGTGCGCGCCCATCGCAGCCCCGTCATCCGGATGCGGCGACGATGGTCCCCAAGACCTCGTTTCAAGGACCCAATACATGATCACTCGTCGGCATGCCGCGCTTGTCGCGGCCGCCTTTCTGGCCGCCTCCCCCGTCTCCGGGGCCCTGGCGCAGACCGCCACCATGACTGTTGACAAGCCGTGGACCCGCGTCGCCCAGCAGGGCGGCGTTGGCGGCGTTTTCCTGACATTGCGCAACACCGGGACCCAGCCGGACAAGCTGGTTTCGGCCAACTCGCCCGTGTGTCGCTCCACCGAATTGCACACGACCATCAAGGAAGGGGAGGTCATGCGCATGCGTCAGGTCCAGTCCGTCGATGTGCCGGCCGGCGGCAGCACGGAGCTTCGTCCCGGCGGACTGCATGTGATGCTGATGGGCCTGTCGCAGCCGCTGGTCCAGGGCACCAAGATCCCGCTGACCCTGACCTTCGAGCGTGCTGGCACCGTCACGGTGGACGTCACGGTCGAAGCCGCGGGCGCGCCGCGTCCTGCCGGACAGCACAGCCACTGACCCTGCGCCGCCGTTTCCCAAGCGAGCCGGTCCCCGCGGGATCGGCTCCTGTCTTCGGACCATGAGGACCGCCCCATGACCGGTATCGATTACGCCGCCGCGGATTTTGCTGCCCGCCACTGGACCGCGCCTGAGCCCGGGCCGCTTCGCATCGGCGGGGACGCGCATCGGCGCGCCGCTTGCCGCATGTTCCATGAAACCTTCAATCCGTACAAGCCGTCGATCATCGCCTGGCCGCAACTGACGCCGCAGGCGCGGGAAAGGCTGGTGAACCTGCCGATCTGGGATATCGCGGTGCGGACAGAGGGGCGCGCCCGCCTGCGCATGATGGCCTACGCGCAAAGCGTCGCCGATCCGGAATGGCGTGAGGCGATCGGCCTGAACGGTTGGGAGGAAGGCCGGCACAAGGAAGTTCTGGCCAATCTGGTCGAGTCCTACGGGATCGCCCTGGAACCCGAGCCCGCCTATTTGGAGCCTCGCGACACCGAATGGGCCTATCTGGTCACCGGCTTCAGCGAATGCATCGACAGTTTCTTTGCCTTTGGCCTGTTCGCGCTGGCCGAACGGTCGGGCTTCTTCCCGCCCGAACTGGTGGAGACGTTCGAGCCGGTGATGCAGGAGGAATGCCGCCATATTCTGCTGTTCGCCAACTGGCTGGCCTGGCACCGGGCGCGGATGCCCTGGTGGCGTGTGTCGTTTTGGCGCCGGCCGTGGTTCGAACTGCGCGTGGCCGCGGTGTGGGTATTCCTGGGATGGGAGCGGATCGGTCTGGCGCGTGGCATGGATAAGGGGGGCGAGAACAACAATTTCACGGTCACGGGTGGCAAGGCCGTCGCGGACACTGATATCGGGACGCGCGGGTTGATGGATCTGTGCCTGGCGGAGAACGATCGCCGGTTCGCGGGCTACGATCCCCGCTTGCGCCGGCCGACGACGATGCCGAACCTGGTGCGGTTCGCGCGCCGGTTCATGCGGTAGAGCAGGATCGGGCTGGGCGGGAACGGTGCTGACCGTGATGCCTGTTTGATACCAGTCGACCCTATCGTCGACTGGTCTGCGCTCAGGGTTGCCCAGGGGAGACAGCCCAAGGGAGACAGCCCAAGGGAGACAGCCCAAGGGAGACAGCCCAGGGGAGACGGCAAGCGGCTGCGCGCGAAATCAATAAGATACCAGGCGCCCGACCGGCTATCGACCAGTCGATGGTTCGGGCCCCTGGTATGACATGCACAAACCAGATTACGCCCTCGGTCTTCAGTCAGCGAGAGCGCGCTCTGGCCTGACCGACTATCGCGCCAGAAACTGTCGCACGATGTCGATCTGGCTTGCCACGTTCAGCGCCGGCGCGTGGCCGCAACCCGGGATTTCCGCGACCGTGGCGCGCGGCCCGCGCTCGGTCATCGCCCGTGCCACGTCCGGCAGCAGCAAATCAGAGTTGGCGCCGCGCAGCACCAAGGTCGGCATGGCCAGTGCGTCGTAGGCGTCCCATTGCTCGAAATCCCGTGGATGGGCGAAGAACTGGCGTGCGATGGCGGGGTCGTAATGGGTGGTGACGCGCCCGTTCGGCAGCCGCCGCATCGAGGTTTCGGCCATCCGCCGCCATTGCGCGTTGGTGTGGGCGCCGAACGGGGCGTAGATCACGCGGAAATAGGCTTCCAGTTCGGTCATGGTCGCGAAGTCGGGCGGGGCGCCAATATAGGTGCGGATCCGCTCGAACGACGGTTGCGGAAAGGTCGGGCCGATATCGTTCAGCACCATGTGGCTGATCCGCCCGCGCAACGTGGTGGCGCCGGCGGCAATGCCCAGCGCACCGCCCATGGAGGTGCCGACGAAGCGGAACCGATCCAGGCCGATTGCGTTAGCGAGCGTTTCCGCCTGGCGCGCGTAGGCGGCGAAACAGTAATCGCGATCGGGATCGGTGCTCCATTCCGACAGGCCGCGGCCGATCGTGTCGGGACAGATGACCCGATAGGTGTCGGACAAAGCGGCGGCGATATCGTCGAAATCGCGCCCGGTGCGGGCCAGGCCGTGCCACAGCACCAAGGGAGGCGCATCCGGCTGCCCCCATTCCGTGTGGTGGATTTCCCGCCCCATGACGGATGTGTAGACAGATCGTGGGGCGGGTGTGGCGGTTTCCTGCGTCACGAGCCCGTTCACCCCAAGGTCGCCCGGGCCTGCATCGAGATGCCCCCGCTCGGTCCCATTGCGAACAACTCGGCCTCGTTGTCGGTTACCATGCGTCCGGCCAGGGTGAACGGCGCCACATCGAAGATCGGCGCTCGTGCGCGCATCACGAATTTCAGCAGGGGTCGGCTGGTGTTGTCGCGCAGCAGGTCCAACAGACATTGCTGGGAGAACGGGCCATGCACCACCAGGCCGGGATACCCTTCTATATTCATCGCGTAGGGACGATCGTAGTGGATGCGATGCGGGTTGAAGGTCAGCGCCGAGTAGCGGAACAGCGACACCGGATCGGGCGTGATGGTGCGGGTCCAGGTCTGGCCGGCGGGCGGCGGCTCATTCCTGGGGATGCCGGATTGGGTGCCAGGCGGTACGGCTTCGCGGAACACGCTGATGGCGTCTTCCGTCAGGGCCAGGCCACGCGGTGTGTAGATACGTCGCGTCTGGGTAGCGACGATCAGGGTGCCGGTCGAGCCCTTGCGCAGTTGCACGTCACTGAACTCGGTCTCTCGGCGGAGTTTGTCGCCGACCAGGATTGGGGTGTGGAAGGTCAGCGACGCACTGGCATACATGCGCCGTGGCAATGGCATCTTCGGCAGCCCGCCGCGTTCCAGCGGCAGCCCATCGGCACCCAGTGACGCCAGCCGGCTGGCTTCGGGGAAATAGGCCAAATGCCAGCCGGGCGGGATGGCTTCGCCCTCGACCGGGGCTGTCTCATCGCGATCGAAGGTGACCACCATGCCGCGCATCGGGGCAGCGATGGCCAGGTCGTGATCTTCGACCTTGCGGCCGAGTTGCGCGCGGATCGGTTCGATGTCGATCTCAGGTGCCGTGGACTCAGGCATGTAGGGTCCATCCTTGCAGTTGCGCCGCTTCCTCACGGCATCGTTCCGGTCCGCCGAGGACCTGGCGGTTGAACATGATGCGCTTGAACCAGTAGTGCAGACCGAGAAGGTCGGTGAAGCCCATGCCGCCATGGGCTTCGGTGGTGATGCGGGCAACGTCGCGGCCAACCTCCGCCAGATGCGCCTTGGTGTGGCAGGCGGTCAGGCGGGCTTCGTCGGGGATCGCGTCCTGGGCGTGGGCGGCGTACCAGACCATGCCGCGGCAGGGTTCCAGGACGGTCACGCAGTCGGACAGCATGTATTTCACGCCCTGGAAGCTGCCGATGACGCGGCCGAACTGCACGCGTTCCTTCGCGAAGGCGACCGCGGCATC
>Ga0209514_10002329_pt1 | contig 29754 bp, 20 predicted proteins | sample Subgrocontami58m_FD_187452 | JGI IMG/M metagenome (GOLD analysis project Ga0209514, IMG submission 187452) | Subsurface groundwater microbial communities from S. Glens Falls, New York, USA - GMW37 contaminated, 5.8 m (SPAdes) (version 3) | ecosystem: Environmental > Aquatic > Deep subsurface >...
CGAAAAAGTCTTAACGCTCACATTTGCGGAATGCGCCAATTTCTTCGGGAAAACTCAGGAAATCAGGTGGCGTGTGACCGTTGTGGGACGCCAGTGGTTCGGATCACCAATCGCGGACAAGTTCCCAAGCCAATCAGCCCGATTGTCGTCGTCGATAGCGAACTCATCATCGATCCCCAATCGGATGGCCAACGGTTACGAATTGGAAAGGAAACGACGCTTTTGTCGCTGAGCGGAAAATTCAATCGGAAGGAATCGACCCCGACAGGAAAGCGTCTGCATTTTCCGAAAACCGTCATCCCGGCCGGCGGCGAAGAATTATTCGCGCTGAGTATTAGCCGCGGCGCCGGTGAACTTGCGTCTGAGGTGACGACGCGGGATGCGCTTGAGATGAGAGAACAGGCGGAACAGTTCTGGAACGGAATTGATCTCCCGTACGACCGCTTGCAAATCCCGGATCGGGGCGTTCAAGCGCTGGTCGATTCCTCGATTCGTAACATTTACCAGGCCCGCGAAATCAAGAAAGGTTTGCCCGCTTTCCAGGTGGGACCGACCTGTTACCGCGGATTGTGGGTCGTGGACGGTTCGTTTCTGCTCGAAGCGATCAGTTATCTCGGCCGCACGAACGAAACGCGCGCCGGCGTTGAGTACCTCCTCGGTTTTCAACGCGAAGACGGCGCGTTCATGCTGATCGACGGACATTGGAAGGAGACCGGGATTGCGCTCTGGGCTGTCACGCGGCACGCCCGCCTCACTGATGACAAAGCGTGGTTGCGTGAGGTCTGGCCCAAAGTCGAACGTGGGGTCGCATTCATCCGCAAGATGCGATCAATGCCCTCGGCTGATTCACCCAATGCCAGTCTGATTCCCGATGGATTCAGCGACGGTGGATTGGCTGGAAAAGTCCCCGAATACACGAACATTTACTGGACGCTGGCGGGTTTGCACGCGGCCATCGATGCGGCGCATTGGCTCGGTTTAGAGAACCAAGCGCAGGCCTGGCAACTCGAATACAACAACTTTTTCGAAACGTTTCGCAATGCCGCCCGCCGCGACATGAAACTCGACAGTGCCGGAAACCGATATCTGCCAATCCGCATGCGATCTGACGAAACGATTTCACCCCAAAAAGCGCAGTGGGCCTTCCTTCACGCAGTCTTTCCGGGGAAAGTGTTCTCGGCGATGGACCCGCTCGTGCAAGGGAACATGGCGATGCTGGCGGCGGTAGAACGGCAGGGCCTCGTGCTCGACACCGGTTGGCTTGGCGCGGGGATTTGGACTTATTTCGGTTCCTTTTACGGCCACGCGTTGCTTTGGCTTGGGCAAGGAGAAAAGGCCGGCCAAACTCTTTATGCATTCGGCAATCACGCTTCGCCGCTTTTGGTTTGGCGCGAAGAACAGAAACCTGTCGGCACAGGCCCGCAAGTCGTGGGCGATATGCCGCACAACTGGGCCAGCGCGGAATTCATTCGGCTCGTCCGGCACAGTCTTATTCTCGAGCGCGGCGATGAACTTCATCTGTTCGAAGGAATGCCTGCCGCGTGGGCGAAGCCAGGCTGCGTGACCAAAGCTACCAATATCCTGACGGAATTCGGCTTCGTTTCCGTCGAAGTGCGCGTCGCGGCGGACGGTTCGACGGCGAAAATCAAACTCTCACCTCCGGTCCGGTCTCAGCCGAAACACATTTTCGTTCACCTGGACAGCTGGTCTGGCCAACACGGGAAAGTTGAAGTCACGGGAAATCGGCCGTCTGAAACCGAAGTGTCGCTGCGGTGAGCGAGGCTTCACCGCCATTGAATTAGTGCCTTCTTCTTCCTCGCCCAGCGACGGTGGAGCGGGGAGAGGATCGAGGAGAGGGGAATCCCACGAAAATCGGCCTCCTCTCCCCAGCCCTCTCCTCCAGGAGTGGCGGAGAGGGGGAGACAAACTAGGTGCATTCCTTATTTCAATGGCAGTGGGGCCTGGCTTAGCGTCCGTTCAGTTATTTTTGATCAGACCCTCAAACCTCGAAGAGAGGAATTTCGTTTTCGAGCGATTTGGGCGGCGCGAGAACGACCGCCGCGATCACGGCCAGGCGAACGTTTTCCGGCGAATAAAACGAGGGCAACACCAGTTTGGGTTTTGCGCCCGCTGCGCCGGCTTGATGCGTCAGGATCTGGGTTTGCAAGGCAGCGCCGACCTCCATTCGTTCCGCTCTCTCGATGATTTTCCGCGCGCGTTCGGCCACTTGTGCGCGCAGCGCACGAATGGATTCATCGAAGGAACTGATTCTTCGTGTCGCGGACGTAATGCTCGAAGTGCCGCTGGCCATGTGTTCGCGGGCCAGCTGGATGCTACCTGAAGCTGACTCAGCGGCCTGGGCCGGGGGCGGTTCAATGAGAACAGTCGCGAGCGGCGGCGTCATCGGCGACCTCACGGGCGGCGGTTCATTTTGCGGCCTGGGCAAGACCGGAGCCGGCGCGTGCGGCTTTTCTTCCATCAAAATACGCCGGAGTTCCTGTTCCCAATCGACCCGCTTGCCACGAATCACGATGGGCGGCGGCCGATTACCCATGGTTGGCTGGCGTGGAGGTGGGTTCGTCGGCATCGCACCATCTTCTCCCCTGTCCTTGTTGAACTTTTTGTTCAACCAACTCGACAGCGCCGAGAGGGTAATCAGCACCAAAATGGTCAGGAACGAGTCCACAGATTTAAGAAGCAGCCGGCCACGACCGATCGACTCGAGCGGGGCAACGCTGCGACAGAAACTTATTTTTTGGCTTGGCCGCCGCTTCCGCCAGAGCCAGCGATGTTCTCGCGCATGTTCGTGTCCGCTTGAATGTTTCGCAGCCGATAATAATCCATGATTCCGAGGTGGCCTGACCGGAATGCTTCCGAGATGGCAATGGGGATCTGCGCTTCCGCTTCGACCACGCGCGCGCGCATCTCCTGAACGCGCGCCAACATTTCCTGTTCGAGCGCGACGGCGGCCGCTCGGCGGACTTCAGCCTGAGCTTGGGCGATCAATTTATTGGCCTCGGCTTGCTCCGCCTGCAGTTTCGCGCCCACGTTCTCGCCGACGTCCACATCGGCAATGTCGATCGAGAGAATTTCGAACGCTGTATTGCTGTCGAGCGCTTTCGCCAAAACTGTTTTCGAAATGCGATCCGGGTTTTCAAGCACCTCTTTGTAACTGTCGGCCGAACCAATCGTGGCGACGATCCCTTCGCCAACGCGCGCGATAATCGTCTCTTCCATCGCGCCGCCCACGAACCGGTCAAGGTTCGTGCGGACCGTCACCCTGGCGCGGGCTTTGATGACGATACCGTCTCGGGCGACTCCATCGATGCTCGATTTGCCCAGGGTCGCGTTGGGGCAATCGATCACTCGAGGATTGACCGAGGTCTTCACTGCATCCAGGACTGTCCGGTTGGTGCCTTTGACCGCGAGATCGATTGCGCACGCGCGATCGAACTCGAGATGAATCCCGGCTTTGCGCGAGGCGATCAGCGAGAGCACGACCATTTCCACGCTTCCGCCCGCGAGATAATGGGTCGACAAATCATCGATCGAGACAGCCAAACCGGATTTCACTGCAGTGATACGATTATTGACGATCATCCCGACGGGCACGCTGCGCAGGCGCAGCGCAATCAAATCGGTGAACGTCACGCGCGCGCCGGAAACGAGCGCTCGAATCCAAAAGCTAAAAAAGTTCATCAGCACGATGGCGGCGCCGAACAGAATGACGGCCAACACCGCGTAAACAATGACGACCCAACCGGAGAGCTGCGTGTCTCCAAACGTGAGAGCGAGGATGTAATTTTTCATAGGCATGACTGTTATAACGATCGGATCCGGCGACCAACGAAAGCCACACGCCGCGATTGAGAATGGCGCGGGCGGCAAGCAACCAAAAGGTTGCGTGGACAAGGCACGAATGTTTTGGCGGGCTGTTTCACAAGGTCATTAAATCGCGCGGACCACGACGCGCATTCCTTCGATAGCGACAACTTTGATGGGTGTTCCGCGCTCGATTAATGAGCCTTCACTCACCACGTCGATTCTTTTTCCGTTGATCAGCGCTGTCCCGGACGGGCGCAGGGTGGTAAAAGCCGTGCCAGTTTGGTTGAGGAGCTCCGGCTTTTCGGCGCCGACTTCGCCAATCGTTCGCTGCGAGATGAACATTCGGGCCATCCGGCTGCCTGGAAAATATTTTACCCAAATCACCGCCCCGACAATCAAACCGAACACCACTCCGGCGAAAACGTAATTTCCAACGGCCAACCCGAAATTCGAATAGCCCGCCACCACCGCTGCCATCAGGCAGATGAGCCCAATCGTTCCCGCAATAAGTCCGGGCAAAATTGTTTCCAACAATAACAACGCTGCTCCGACCAGGACCAATGTGATCACGGTCGCCATGGTCCGACTGTAAAAAACCCTGGAGAGCGGGACAAGCCGATTCGGCAATTCTCGTGATGTGCTTGCAGCGCGGCTTAAGAAATGACGAAGGACCAATGGACGAATGAACGAATTAAGGGCCAAGCCAGGCCGCGCCGGGTCAGCGAGTAAGGCTCACGTTCGGGGCAGCGCCTCGGGCCGATAAAACCGCTCGTAGAATTCCGCATCGAGATGGCAGGCTTGAAACCCGAGCACAGTTCGGAACGGCGGCATGTACGCCGGAAAACGTCCGTAGCGGCGCCACACATAGTCGCAATAGGCAACCGTAGCCGCGATGCTGTTTTCGCTGATCCCTGGAATTTTGCTCTTAATTTCTTCGTTGGCCTTCCACGGTCCAGCCACAGCGGTGGAACGAAAAACTCCGTTCCGGCCGAATTTCCAGTCAGCGACCGCGCGGACGGCTGATTCCATGTTCGGAAACCACGGCGGAGAATACGCTTTCAGGATCGGCTCGCCGTTCACTTCCAAACCAATCGGGTAGGGAACCGCTGGGTTCCGCCCGAGCAAATTCAACGCGAGCGTGCCGATCGTTCCAACCCCGAGGTACCGGGCCGCGCGCATCCGCTCCATGCGAAAGCCGAGCTCTTGGAACCAGCAAAAATCGTGATTGGCGAAGTGGGGAAATCCGCCGAGTCCGAGCGTTTCGGCCATCAACCCCAAATTCTGCAACATCATTCCCTGCTCGATCGTCACGAACTCTGTCACCAGCCGTTCGATCATTTGAATCGTGGCGATCCGTCCCCGGCGCGGATCATCTTCCAAGTGCCCGCCCTTGCTGCGCGCGAAACTCCGGAGTCCAGCGGGAGAAAAGCCGGCCCGCTCGTCTAGAATGAAAAGCCTGGTCTGCTCGTTTAAAACCTCGAGCAGCCCGTTAATGTACATAAAGCTCAGTTCGTTGATCGGGAGGAAATACGTCGTGCCTTTTGCGTGCAACGACCATTTGTTCGCCGCAATGTTGAAAGCCGGCTCGAGCGATGGAGCGGCGCGGCCCTCTTTGATTTTGATTCGAGTGCGGCGGTAAATGTCGCCGAACGCATTTTTCTTCGCCAGGCTTATCAGCTCGCCGATTTCAGCTGCGGAAAAATCCTGCGGCCTTCTCAACCAATGACACGCGCCGTCGTTGATCACCACGAGCGACACGGTTTGGATGCAGTCGCCGCTCGAAATCGTGCGCCCCACCAAGCCGGCCATGATGTTTCCACCCTGGCCTGCCCCATAACAGAGGTCGCCCATCGCGTAACCAGTCACACCGCAAGCGGCGAAGGCGAGCGCGGCTTCTTCCGCCTCCGTCAGCGGCGCCGGTTGAAAGCGGCTTTCGAACGCGAGCGGCCCGCTCGGAATTTTCATTCCCAGGCCGAATCGCCGCGATCGCCGGTTCAGCAGCGCGCTCAGAAATGGATAATTGGCAGTCGCGGGATCAAGTTCGGTTCCACTCATGCAGGAAATTGATCGGTTGATAATACCTTGCGAAGCGGCCTTTTACTTTAAAATGGCAGCCATTTGAAATCCAAAATCCGTTCGGCCAGCCAAACCATCGCCACCAGGACAATCGTTCCCGACCCGTACGGAAAGGCGAAGCGACAGTAAGAAGCATGAGCGCGCCATGCGAACGTCAGCGGCACGAAACCAAGCACCAAAACAATTTGCCCCACCTCCACGCCCGCATTGAAGCCGAACAGCGCCTGAGCCAGCGCGCCTCGTTCCAGGCCTAAATCCGAAAGCACATTCGCGAAGCCGAACCCGTGCACGAGTCCGAAAAGAAACGCCAATCGCCACGGATGCCATGTGGTTATTTGGAACAGATTGTTCAGGCCGGTGAAAACGATGGATGCGGCGATGGCAGGTTCGATGAACCCAACAGGCAAACGAAGGATATCCAGAGCGGCTAAACTCAGCGTCACCGAGTGCGCAATCGTGAATGCCGTCACGGTCTTCAGCACGTTCGCCAAAGCGGCGCTTAAACCATCGATGCCATTCCAGGAATCACCCTTGCGTTCGAGCACCGCTGGCAGCAACAACGCAATCAGGAAAAGAATGTGATCGAACCCGAGCCAAATGTGCCAGATTCCCTCGCGCAGAAACGTCAGCCATTGGAAGAATTTTGGCGGCGGGGTTAAGGGAAATTCCAACCGCGGTCGAGCGGGGCTGAACACTGCCTGCCGGGATTGTCCGGCGCAATCGAGCGTCAAGAGCCCTCGATGTTGCGGGTCGATTTCAAAGAGTGCCGTGTACTCGACGCCGATTTCAGATTGATTGTTGCTGAGTCGCGCGTCGAACAGCAGAACGGCATAGGCGCCGTCGCTGTGCCGGTCGACTCGAAGCGATTGCCAGCGCAGCGACTCGGGTTTGCCGGAACTAAACAGTTTCAATCGCTCTGCCGCGTAGCGTTCCAGCGCCGGACGGCAGTGGCGCAATTCGGCCCAGGTGATGGAGCCGTCCTGATTTTCATCGAGCCCAATCGCGAGTTCGAGATCGCGCAAGGCAATGTCCCATTGGCCGTGCAAGGTGGTCCCATCACGCCGGAGCATCAGGTAACTGTCGCTTAATTTGTGGGCAAAGGTTGATTGGATCGAGCAAACGACCAGGAGAAATAACAGAATGGCGTAACGAACTTTCGCAACGCTGAATAGCTGCGCGGCTGCCTGGGTGATTCTGGGAGTCATAAATCCTTTCGTTCGTCACCTGATCGAAGCGAGCCGGTCCGACAGTTCCAGGAGTTTTAGATGCTCAATTCGATTGCGCCTCAGCCAATTCACCGCCGGTTGCGCCGCGGCCGAGTCGTGCGCGGCCACAGCCGCTTCGAGCAAGATCCGGGCGTCCGCCGGTTCACGCTGCACGAGCCAGTTCGCCTGGGCCAAGCGCAAAGCCTTCAACGGCTGGCCAAGCAATTGCAGTTCGAAGCGCGCTTCCTCTCGCTGATGGATGCTGTCGCCGCGGAGCTTCGCGGCAGCGAATCTTTCCCGCAGGACTTCGACGTGCTTTCGAAAGGCCGAGTTGTTTGGATCGATTGCTTTTTCGGCGAGGGCGAGCCGGAGCAAAAGCGAATCAATGGCTGTGTGCTCCTTCAGCAGCGAAACAGTTTCCCGAGGCCGGCCGGCATCCAGAAGCAAATCAGCATAGGCGCCGAGAAGGTAACTGTCAGCTGGAGCGAGTTCGAGCCCTCTTTGAAACTGTTTCTCTGCGGCAACGGTTTTTCCTAAACGATGGGCGATTTCCCCAAGGACTGTGCACGCCCAAACCCGCAAATCTGCCGGCGCATCTGTATTTTTCAGCAAGGCGCTTTCGAGCAGATCGTAGCCACGCTGCGCGTCACCTTGAAGGCTGGCCAAATTCGCAGCGGAGGTTACGGCGGCGAGTTCGGGCAGAAATCGGGTCAGGGGCCAAATACATTTTCTGGCTTCGCCGTATTCACCGCGCACCTGCAAGATCGTTGCTCGAATAAGCCACGCTGTGCCATTGGCAGGCTCACTTCTCAGGACAAAATCCAGATCATCCAGAGCGCCCGTAAAATCGTGATTGCTCTGCCGAATGTGTGCCCGCAGCAAGCGCACCTCGGGATTCGGCGCGTCCCACCATGGTTGCAAAGCGCCTTGGGCATAGCTGAGAAATCGTGGATCCGCTTCGGCGTGGCCTTGCTGAATAAAACCCTTCGCCAATCGAATCGCACTCTCCAATGATGGAACCGCTACTTTCGGGGTGAGAGGATTCCACACTCGCGCTTGGCGAAAGCTCACGCCGCGTGGCAAGCGTTCGAGGATTTCGTTGTCGTGCGCCGGGACAAACGGTGTGGCGGAAACTACCTGGCAAACCAAAAGACAAAAGCTCACCAACCGGATCATGCGCCGGCCATTATGGATCAAATCCGAAAGCAGAGTGGGGCTTCTGCTCGCCCCATGCCGAAAAAGTCGCGGCGGGTTTTGGCGCACACACGGGATTCGAGCCAAAACCCGCCATCCGCTCACTCGAACGGAATTCGAAAAATCCTGGATTAAGGAAAACGTTAATGCGGTTTTTTGTTTGCAGCGGGAGAAAAACCCGCTCCGCCGGACTGCAACCTTTTGTTGCACCTGCAACAAAAGGTTGCATGGCCCGGCGGGGGTTGTGGCGTGGTGCGGCTGATGGTGAGATCCGTCTTTCCACCCAACCGCCAGACTGATCACTCGCCCGCAGCGGCACGCCAGGCCCAATCGTCGAAGTCCTCCGTGCTTCACCTGCACATAGACCTCCCCGGATTGTTCGCCGCCGCCGTTTGTTTGCAGTAGGCTCAGGTTCATCGTCGCGGGCTCCATCGATTTCATTGGCCTGGCGCGGGAGGTTCGTTTACTTCAAACCCAATTTGACTTTGGCGCCGTCGACTTGAATTCCGCCAAAGCTCACTTTGCGATCCGCTTTCAGCCGGTAGAACTCGGCGTTGGGATCGGTCTTGTCCGCGCTGAGCTGTTGCTTCGCCGAATCGTAAGAAACGCCGGCCACATTTTGAAAAGGCCCTTGCACTTGATGGGCGGACTGCAACAGCACCTCGATGGTCGGATCGTTCGGGGATCCTTTCAGAGGCGGATTCAAATACGGGAACTTGTCTGGAAACATCTTTGCGTCGATGTACGCGCCGTCTGTGAAAGGAACCTTTTCATTCGGCGAACCAGGGACGAGCGCGCCCATGGCGACGCGCAATTCGATGTCGACCACATCATCGCCAGGCCGGCGGCCATTCGGGAACCCGGCGACGTCACCGGCCAGTGCGCCGAGATTTTTCTGTTGATCGCGCGGCACGGCTGGAGTGGAGGTGTTGAGGCGCTCCATCTCGCCGACAGAACCGTTTTTGTTGAGCCCTTCCAATCCGGTGGCAAAGGCCGCGACGAGATCGTTGCGCGGAACCGCCGGAGCCTTCGCGCCAGCCGAGCTATAAAGCAGTTCGATGAGCGCGGGCAAAGTCGGGTGGGTGATGTAATCGATAAACTGCAAATCGTCCTTCGGTTCGCTCGCGTTGAACGTGTCCTTGTCCTTCAGCCCGATCACCACTTCGTTGACGAGCGGCATGCCGAGCCGGGAAACCTGGGTGGTTTTGCCGGCGGCGACGAGGCTGGCGGTGCTCCACGCGCCGATGATCGGTTGATTGCCGGCCACCACACATTCCTTGGGCAGCTCGAGAATGATCGCGGTGACGTTCTTGTCGGAGAGAACGTCCTTGTTGGCATCGACCGGGCCGAGCGGACTGGTGCTGATGTTCACGAGGTCAAACGTTTCACCGAGATTCACGACGAACGGGTCTTTGCGCTGGCCGACGAACATCCGGCCGGTTTTGTTGCAGCCGGGAATCTTGATTTCGTAAATGTACTGATTCGCGTAGCCCTCGTAATCCGGGAGCGTCTTCTGCCCGATGTTATCGACCGGTTTGGTGAACACGGTGGAATTGTCTTTGGCGTTCGTCACCGATTGGCCGGCGCCCGCGCGGCGAGGGCCTTGAATCAACGTGACCGTGTACGTCTCGGTCAGGTTCAACGCGCTCGAATCGCCCGGTTTGATTTGGCCAGCCGCGATTAAAGGAATGGCGTTCGTCCGCTGATTTCCCGCCGGGCCGATCGGGAGCGCAATTTCCTTGTAGGCGTTGGTGAATTTGAACTGGAAGGTCAGGTCTTCGACCGCGTCGGCATTGTTATCGATGTGAATTTCGTAAACCGCGTTGGGATCGAGCGAGAAAAAGTTCGGGCCGCCGTAAGCGTCTTGCAGCGGCAAATAATTTGCGACCAGGGTGACATAGTCAGCCCGGCCCGGTTCGTAACTGTTGAACAGATAAAAGTCGGTGCAATCGACTTTCGGCATCGACGTGATCAGTGGCGCTTCGCGATGGCTGGATGCAAGCGCTGTGGGAGCGCCGGGCATTTCCAATAAGCAAAGCAGAATGGCAATAGCTTTGGACGTGGCATTGAGTTTCATAGAGGTTTTCCTTTTGTTCGACGCGGTTGCTCGATTCCAGCAACTCGCTAACACTTTTCATTACGCGCCGGTTCTCAGTTCGGATGCAGCCAAAGCAAGAATTTTTAACCCTTCAGAATGTAGCCGCCGAGGTAAGGAGGCGGACTAAGCATTGCATCATTGCATCGGGATTCCGCCTCCTCACGTCGGCGGCTACGACCGCTCTCCGCGCGGGTCCGCGGCGGAAAACGATTTGCATCAGCCGCCACGCAAGGTACAACCCGCTCTATGAGCTTCTCCTTGCAGACCGCGCTTTTCCTAACGTCTTTCGCTGCCGCGCTGGCATCGCCCTCGCGCGCCGCCGACGCTCTCATCTCATGGGAGCGGCATTCGGCCGAGCTGCCCGAAGGAATCTGGTCCGTCGAAGCGATCGATGTGAATGGCGACGGGAAACTGGATTTGATCGCGATGGGCGAAACGAAGGTTTACGCGTTGATTGCGCCCGAGTGGAAACCCGACCTGTTGTTCGATGGCAAGGAACCGAAGTTTCTTTATTGCGTCGCGCTGGACATGGATGGCGATGGCGACTTGGACCTGGCGCTCGGGCGCTATCGCGTTCCGTGGGCTGAATATCGGGAAGCACGTGCGGCCGGAAAATCCGCGCCCGAGCCGAAGAGTCCGGATTTCAGTTTGGCCTGGATCGAGAATCCGGGCCGGGACCGAAGAGCTTGGCAACTGCACATACTCGATCGGGAGCTGAATGGAATTCATGGTCTCTGCGCCGCGGATATTGATGGGGACGGAAAGAAAGATTTGATCTCCGACAGCATCATGGGACCGGCTTTTCCGAAGAGTTTGGTCTGGTTTAACGGTGGCAAACAATTGCCGAGAGACGCCACGCTGCGGCATGTCATCACGCACGTCGGCGCGGATGGCCGGCCGCATTATCTCGAGGTCGCAGACCTCGACGGCGACGGGCTGAGCGAACTTTTACTGGGCGACTCGGGCGGAGGAACGTTCACTTTTTGGAAACGAAAGGCGGACCTGCAACAGCCTTGGACGAAGCACCTGATTGCAAAGGAGAATGGCGCGACGAATATTCGCGCGGCTCGGATCAATCGTGATTCAATGATCGATGTGGTGGGCAGCTGCGGTCATGGTCGTGGAGTTTTCTGGTTCGAAGCGCCCGGCTGGTCAAAGCACCCGATCGATCCCGAGTTCGCCACGCCGCATGCGTTGGCCTGCGCCGATTTCGACGGGGATGGCGACATTGACGTGGCGGCGGCATCCTTCACGGCGCTCGAAGTGCGTTGGTACGAAAATGACGGCAATGGAAATTTTGTGACGCACACGATCGACACAGGCCACCAGCAGCAATCCTACGACATGAAAACGGTCGATCTCGATGGGGATGGTCGAACGGATTTAATTTTGGCCGGCCGAGAAACGCGCAATGCGGTTTGGTTTCGAAACCGGAAATAAGGATGCTGCAACCGCGAATGAACGCGAAGAGACGCGAATGGAAAAGGCGGAGAGATCAACGGAGAGGCGGCTCACTCAGCTCGGGTTCTGATTTCTTGATACCCGTGCAGCGCTCGCTGGTAATCCTCAATCAAACTTGGTGGAGCGACGGTTTTGCTGCGCGCGATTTCTTCCTGGACTCGGGCAATTAACCAATCGATCTCAACCGTTCGCGGCCGGAGCGGTTTGCCCGGCACTTCAAAATGCCACGGCGCAGTGTGCGCGAAACGAAACCGTTCGTTCGGGCGTTTTTCAAAACAGCGCCAAGCCAGCCAGGAGCTTTCGCTTGGCGTAAACTCGGTGGCGACTTTTGATTCGAATGAGCCGGACTCCGTCTGCTCGTTGGCGGGTTGGAACTTTTTCACGCGGCCATTGACAATCATCTCGATCGACTCGAGCGGCTGCTCGCTTCGGACCGTGCATTCGATTTGAAACGGCGTCGTCGAATTCGCCAGTTGAAAACTTTCTCCCGGCCAGCGCCCGTTGACTTTCGCCAGAATCATCGGGCCCGTCGTGACAAAGCTCCGGCCCGCGGCCAGTCCTTCCATCCACCGGGCGTACGTGAACGGCTCATCCAAGTGAACGTAAACACGGCTAAACCCAAGCGGCACCGGATGAACGCCGTTGGCCGTTCCCGCGGCGGGTCGCAAATTGAAGCCGCAATTGAGGAGCGCGTAATAAGTCTGAAACCCGTAAAGTGTCCAATCCCGCTCGGTTGTCGTGCCCGAACCGGTTAATCCCATCCAGGCCGGCGCGGGCACGGCCCAGTTCCTCACCGAGAATTCGGTCTCCCAATGATGATTGTTGGCCAGCTCGAACAAATCGATGTTCAGCAGCGGAACGAGCGCCATCGACCACGGCCAATTATGCTTTTCCAGATCGAACAGCGCCCCTTCCGCCCGGGTTTGCTTGCGAACATTCTCGAGCGGCACGACCGGCTGATCGAATCGAGAGCGATGGTTTAAGATCAGCACAGCTCCGAGCATATGATTCGCATTGCCCGTCCGAAAAATCTCGTATTCGGTGTTGCGCGGAAACCAGACATGCGTCAGATCGACCGCGACTGGAGCATTGCCGAATTTGCCCCGGAAGCTTTGAGGGCTTTGGCTGGGAGGAACAATGGAACTCGTCGTCCAGTCCACCATTGGCAAGGCGACGTTCACGTCTTCCGCCAACATCACGTTGGGCAGCTCGGCGGGGTCGCGGTGGTTATGGGTGTCGCCCGAGTACCAGCCGAGCTCCGCCATGTGGATCCACCGCTTCAGCGCAAATGTTTGTTTTGGCAGACCGCGCTCGACCACGATGACGCGCGATTCGGGAAAGAATTCTTTGCCGTGCTCGATGGTAAATCGGTAACGCCCTGGCCGGAGCTCGATCCGAAATAGGTTCGCGGAAAGCGTCGTGTGCATTTCCACCGCATTCGTATTCGCCCCATTCCGCTTCTGATAGCGAACCGCCGAACCTTGCGCAAATGCGGACTTCGGGAAGTGCCAATTCCCGTCCTCGCCTTGAATGTAAATTCTGGAGGGAATCGATCTACGTGTTGCGGCATCCACCACTTCGCCTTCAACCAAAACATCTAGGCGCTCGCGTTTCCGCTTCTCGACGATCGCCAGCGGATCAGGGGGAACGCGGTCAGGATCGACAAAGCGAGCCAGGTCCCGGAGCGCGACCACTTTGAAATCGTTGTCGTGCAGGTACCGCATGTACTCCTCGAACCTCTCGGGCGCGGTGTAGACCCAAGGATGTTCGTTGTCCGGCACGCCATGAAATTGGACGATGGCAATTCGGCCGCCGCGCGCTTGGTCCACCGCTCGTTTAAAATCGTCCAACGTCCAATCCGGCCGCGCGTCCCCGGCCGAGGGAATCAACAGCGGATGATCCAAGCCAGGTTCATAAGCGAAACCGCGTCCCCAATCGTAGGGATGTTCGGGCGCGCCCCCGCGGCGGGCGAAGCGAAAGCCGAGGCTTTTCAAAATGGGCAGGGCCGCCGGGGTGATCGCATTCCCTGGAAAAGCAAAGCTGACCGGGCGCGGGATGCCGTGTTCAGCGCAGCGGGCATTGATCGCTTCGACCTGCTCCCGCAGTTGGCCGAGCGATCGCGCGGAAACACCCATGTGATCTCGCGTGTGGTTGCCAATTTCAAAACCTTCCCGATTCAATTCCGCGATTTGGTCCCAGGTCATGTAATCGGTTTTGTTGGTCGGGAATGAAAACCCTTCCGAGATGAAAAAAGTCGCGCCGAACCCGTACCGCTTGAGCAGAGGCCGGACGACGGAGAACTGCGACGCGACCGAATCGTCAAACGTCAGCACGACCAACTTGTCAGGAATTTTTTCCAAGGATTGGGCCAGGCAGGAATCGATCACCTGAAAAAGAAGAAGCAGGACAGGCATCCAACTGGAAGGTTTCATTGGAAGGATTCTAACGAAACCAAGCCATCCTGCAAAAATTAACGCTGCCAAGAGCAAGAGCAAGAGCAGGATCAGGATCAGGATCAAGAGCAAGAGCAAGAGCAAGAGCAAGAGTGATATTCAACGTTCCGAGGTGTGGTTGAAAAACACGTCGTCGTTGCATCGCTTTGCGGCTCGCGAGGGCGCTCCGCGCCCGTGCTGGTCCAGGCGGAGCCTGGCTCGCCCCACCTGCACCGCCTCGATGCATCAGCTGGATTCGGTGGGGCGAGGCTACTGACGAGCCGCCAAGGAGTATGCACCAGCGGCTCGCCGCTCACTTGCCGGCGTGAAGTTCCGGCAACCCAACGGCAGGTTCGAACGATGGAGCGCGGATAAAACGAAGACTTCCCCCGGGCGAGAATGGATTGCTGCCGCAGACGAGCAAACGGCCGTCGGGCGAGAACATCAAGCCCGTGCCGCCCCCTGCCAGCGGGATTGTGAGCAGTTCCTGTTGGGTCGCGACGTTCCAGAATTTTAACGTGCTGTCGTCACTGCTGCTCACCAGTGTTTTTGCGTCGGGCGAAAAAGCAATCGATCGGACGCTTTGTTTATGGCCGGCGCAACTGCCGATCAATTTTCCCGTCGTTGTATCCCAAAGCCGAATCGAGTTATCGAAATCATCCGGCCCGGCCACGGTCGCCAGGATCGTTCCATCGAGCGAGAACGCCGCGTCGAATCCCACTTGCGATTCGAGCTGCAAGATCGTCCGGACCGAATGCTGAACAGCATCCCAAATTTCGATGTTTTTGCCGTGATGAAACAACGCGATCGATCTGCTATCCGGCGAAAACAGAGCTTTATCACCGTCTGCCGCCAAAATCGTGTTGGTGCCCGCGCGCACATCCCACAAGCGCCACGGCGGTTTGCGATCGGGCGGGCCCCGGCCGCCAGTGACAAGATAATGGCCATCGGTCGAGAGCGCCATCAGATCGATGCCGCGATCCGGATCCTTCAAGAAACTTCGGTCGCCTGTTTCTGTGTTCCAGAGTTCCACGGTGGCGGAATCCGTCACGCGCGCGAGCAGTTTCAAATCCGCGGTGATGGACACGCTTTGGAAAAATGGCATGAACCTTGGACGGCCCGGTTCAGATTGACCCGTCGGTTCGAGTGGGAATTGTTGCTCGAACTCGCGCGTGTCCGTGTCGAAAAAGGCCACTGCATTAGTGCCTTGGCGTTTCAAGGCGGCCAGCGCTTTTCCATCCTTCGAGAACCCGAGCGGCTGCCAGCTTCCCGCAATCGAATCCTGCTTGGCTTGCGCGCCCAGCGGCCAGAGCTTCACTCCACCATCTTTGGATCCGCTCGCGACCGTTTTTCCATCGGGTGAAAAGGTCACTGACCACACTTCGCTCACGTGGCCTTGCAGCGTTTTCAGCCAGGTTCGCGAGGGAAAGTCCCACAACCGGATTGAATGGTCCATGCTGGCGCTGGCGAGAACCCGGCCGTCCGGCGAAAAGGCGAGCGCTGAAATGAATCCGGAGTGTTTGTTGCGCTCGTCCGTCAGCACGCCGATTCTTTTTCCGGTCTGCGCATCCCAAACGTTCAGGAAGAACACGCCGTTGGTTGAAAGAATATTCTGCGGCGCGACCACCTGTTTGCCATCGGGCGAAAAGACAAGCCCGCCCGATGTTCCAAACCGCCGGACCGCGTTATTGGTCGAGCCTTCGAGCACAACCTCCCCGTCAAGGCTGTCGATCGGCCGCAGCGTGATTCCTTTTTGGAAACTATAAGTGGCAACAACGTTTCCGTCGGGAGAAAGCGCGAGAAAACCAGACACGCCTGTGAGCGACTTTTCCTCCTTCCACGTCGACGTATTCCAAACGTGCAGGCCGCTCGCTTCCGGCGGACCTTGGAAGTCTCTTCCCGAAGTCACCAAACGGCTGCCATCGCGGGACAAACCCAACGGGGCGGAACTGTCCGGCAACGCCACCTGCAAACTCCAATCGGCGGTGTTCCACACTCGCACCGTCATCCCATTCGCGGTGACGAGGGATTTTCCGTCCGGGAGAAAAAGCATGGATCCACCGCTTTGCCACGGTGGCATCGGCCGCATTCCACGGCGGCCGCGCGTGGACCAAGCCAAATTTGTGACCACGGATCGCGAACGGAGATTCCAAATGGCCAGCTTGTCGCGCAGACCGATCGCGAGAAAATCGCCGGCCGGCGAATAGGCGAGCGATTCGACCGCGCTCTCTTGGGTCGGAAACGCGATGTGTTCGTCGCCTTTGCTAAGCTGCCAGAGGTAGCGCCATTCAAAACCGCGCAGGTCACGATCGCCCGGCGCGGGCAAATGCTTTTTCAGCAACTGGACGGTGCGGCCGTAATTTCCATTCTCGAGCCCTTTCTGCGCGAGGTTGATGTCCGCGACGTATTCATTGAGGCGGGCGGAGGCTCGTTCCTGGTGCGCGCGTTCACGTTCCCTTTCCGCTTGTTCGCGCAGTTCGCTTTCGTGCTGCTGACTCGAGAGCGCCTGGTGTTCGGCTTTGGTCGCGCGAACCGCTTGCCAGGTGCTGAGCCCCGCTCCCGCAATGAGGGCGAGCGCGATGGTCGTGAAAGCAGCGATAGCTCCGCGATGGCGCCGGACGAATTTTCGAAACCGATAAACGCTGCTCGGTGGACGGGCCAGCACCGCTTCGCCATCGAGGTACCGTTGGGCGTCCGCGGCCAGACCATTCGCCGTCGCGTAACGGCGGGTCCGGTCTTTCTCGAGGCACTTCATCACGATCCAATCCAGATCGCCGCGGATGATCGTTGCGAGCTTTTCGATCGTCGCCTCATGGCCCTTGGCAATTTTGTCGGCATCTGCAACCGCCATCGTGCTCAGCCTTGTGGAAGGACGGGGAGGATCGTCTTCCCGAATTGTGCGCCGCAGCTCATCGAGTCCGGCCCGCATGAGCAGCTCAGGATCAATCGGCGTTTTCCCGGTCAGCAACTCGTAAAGGAGCACCCCGAGTGAATAGACATCGCTGCGCGTGTCGACATCGAGCCCGCTCATTTGCGCCTGCTCAGGGCTCATGTAAGCGGGGGTGCCAATGAATTGTTCGAAGGCGGTAAAGAGAGTTTTTTCCGTCAGCCGCTGCTCGATCGCCTTGGCGATTCCGAAATCGATCACCTTCGGGACAGGCACACCGTCGTGCAGCGTGACCAGAACGTTCGAGGGTTTGAGATCGCGATGAATCACGCCCTTCTGGTGCGCGTGCTGGACCGCGTTGCAAACCTGGATGAACAACTGCAAGCGTTGATTGATGGTCAGCTTGTTCTGGTCGCAATACTCGGTAATGCGGACGCCGCGCACCAACTCCATCACAAAGTAAGGCCGGCCCGTCTCGGTGGCGCCGCCGTCGAACACCTTGGCAATGTTCGGATGGTCCATCAACGCCAGCGCTTGCCGCTCGGCCTCGAATCGTGCGACCACGCTTTTGGTGTCCATCCCGAGCTTGATGACCTTCAAAGCCACGCGTCGGCGAACCGGTTCCTCCTGCTCCGCCATGTAAACCACGCCCCCTCCGCCTTCGCCGATTTTCTGCAGCAATTTGTATCGGCCGATCCGGTCGCCAGGCTGTTCGGTGATGTCGGAGATGTGCGCCGTCCCTGGAAGAAGCGGAGCCGTTCCCCCCCCAATCATGGGCGTCCCGGAAAGCGCCGGTTCCTCCAGAAAATCGCCGACATCTTCCTGCTCGCGGAGCAACGCTTCGACGCGGGCGCGGAGCGCGGCATCAGTCCCGCAGGAAGCCTCAAGGAAGCCGGCGCGCTCGGCGGCCGGCTTTTCCAACGCTTCGCAAAACAGTTCGCGTTCGCGCGCTGCGGCAGACGTTTTCAAATCGGAACTCATGGCGTCTATTACAATCGCGCAAAACAGGGGTAAAATCCGCCGTTATTTCGAAGGTGGGGTTAAGCTTCGTTGATGAGGACCCAGGAGAGCAAGAGCAAGAGCATCCGGTGGGGCGAGGCTACTGACGAGCCGCCAAGGAGTGTGCACCAACGCCGTGCATTGAGAAGCGAGAGTGAGGTTCGAGGTTGCCACGCGTGGTTGTAGGAGCATGTCCCTCTTGGCACGGCCTTGCGGCTCGCGAGTACCCACCTGCACAGCCTCGGTGTAGGACAGGCTCGGTGCAACAAGAGCATCCGGTGGGGCGAGGCTACTGACGAGCCGCCAAGGAGTGTGCACCAACGCCGCGCATTCAGAAGCAAGAGTGAGGTTCGAGGTTGCAACGTGTGGTTGTAGGAGCATGTCCCTCTTGGCACGGCCTTGCGGCTCGCGAGTACGCTCGCCCCACCTGCACAGCCTCGGTGCAGGATAGGCTCGGTGCAGCAAGAGCATCCGGTGGGGCGAGGCTACTGACGAGCCGCCAAGGAGTGTGCACCAACGCCGTGCATTCAGAAGCGAGAGTGAGGTTCGAGGTTGCCACGCGTGGTTGTAGGAGCATGTCCCGCTTGGCACGGCTTTGCGGCTCGCGAGTACGCTCGCCCCACCTGCACAGCCTCGGTGCACCAGCGAAGTTCTAGCTGAGCTGCGGCTTGAAAAACTGCGCCCCATGAGCTTGGGCAACCGCTTCACAGGTCAGTTTGCCGTCCTGCACGTTGATCGCGCTGGTTAGCTCCGGCTGCTTTTGACAAGCCTGCGCGAGACCGCCATCCGCCACCAATTCGACATACCGAAATGTCACATTCGCCAGCGCCTGCGTGGCGGTTCGCGCGTAAGCCGCGGGCATGTTCGCCACGCAGTAGTGCAGCACACCTTCCTCCACGAAGGTCGGATCGTGATGGGTCGTCGGCCGGGAAGTCTCCGCGCAGCCGCCTTGATCGATGGCGATGTCAACCAGCACACTGCCAGGCCGCATTCGCCGGAGCATTTCGCGCTTGATCAATTTGGGGGCGCGCGCTCCCGGCACGAGCACAGCTCCGATCAGCAGATCGACCGCAGGAAGCAATTCGATCAAATGTGCTTCGTTCGAATAAAGCGTGTGGGCCGTGTGCAGCGTGATGTCGAGGAACCGCATTCGTTCGAGGTCAACTTCCAAAACGGTCACATCCGCTCCCAAACCCGTTGCCATCCGCGCCGCGTTGATTCCAGAAACGCCGCCGCCAAGAACGACAATCTTCCCTGGCAAAACCCCTGGCACACCGCCCAGCAGAACGCCGCTGCCGCCGCAATGTTTCCCCAAAAAATAACCACCCACCAGAACCGACATCCGCCCTGCGATCTCGCTCATCGGTTCAAGCAACGGCAATCGCCGGTTGACTTCGAGGGTCTCGTAAGCCAGCGCCGTCACTCCCGACCGCACCAGCGCGTCGGTTAAACTCCGGCTCGCTGCCAGGTGCAAATAGGTGAAAAGAATCTGGCCGCGCCGCAGCAAATTGTATTCGGTCGGCAACGGCTCCTTCACCTTGACAACCAACTCACCTTGCTGAAACAGCTCAGCGTGATCGTCGATCAGTTCCGCGCCCGCTTGCTGATAGTCCGCGTCGGGATATCCCGAGCCCGCTCCAGCGCCCTTTTCCACCAGCACGCGATGGCCGCTGCGAATGAGGTGGTAGGCGGCGGATGGGAGCAGCGCCACGCGGAATTCCTGTTCTTTGATTTCTTTCGGGACGGCGACAATCATTGGGCCTTTCGCGTTGATGGTTTAGTCTGCGGCAACGGAAGCGCCGCTTGGCACGCGCGTCGCAAATATTCCTCAAATTGCCAATCGCCGCTGCTGCCGGTTTGGCGCGTCACGACCAGGTCGAGACTTGGAACGAATGCGATCAATTGGCCGCCTGAACCGGGCTTCTCGCGAGCGTCAGCAGGAATTCCTTCGCCGTGCCGGCCGCTTGCTGGCCAATGGCGCGCAGGCAATTCCCAGCCGTGGGAAAAAACTTCTGGATTGAGTTTCCAACGCATCTCAGGAGTTTTGACATCATGAGTGGGCGCGGCGGTTTCATCGATGAACCACGTCGGAATGATTTGTTCAGTTTTCCATCGGCCGTTTCGAAGCATGCAATACGCAATCCGAGCAAGATCACGCGCCGGCATGCCCAGTCCATGGGACGGATGGCGCCCATGCTTTTCTCCGCCGTCGTAATACTGAAACCACCACCGCTCAATTCCGAGAGGCTTGAACAGAGCTTCGATGGCAAACTTGTCATACGGCATGCCAGTCACTGTTTCGCACACAAGCGCCGCGTGCGCCAGCGCATGGGTCGAATAGCCGCAGCCTTTCCCTGGGTCGAACGCGAGCGTGGCTGTTCGCGGATCGCCGCTATGGCCGAGAATGTATTCCCAGGAGCCATCGTTAGGCGCGCCGGTGGCTTCGGGGCAAATGCCGGACGTGTGGTTGAGCAATTGTTTAACTGTGATCTGCGCCTTTCGCGGGTCACTCAGCGGCTGCGCCCAGGGAATGAATTGGAACGCGGGATCGCTGAACTTCATTCGAACCGGGGTCAAGCCGCGCTGGCTTCGATCCGACGCAATGGCCAGGACCGTGGCGCAGATTGCTTTCGAAACCGAAGCCACTCGCCGGGCATCAGTCTTGGCGCTGTTGCCACGCTCGACTTCCAAAACGATATAGCCATGACGGATTACATCTGCCGCGAAATCTCGATCGTCCGACCGCAACAGCCATGCTTTCAATTCGGCCAGCTTTTCCGAATTCATGTCCCCTTGCGATCGAATCTCCTCCGGAGTTTGAAGAGTGCGCCAGCCACCCTCAGATTCGGGCGGCGGAAAGTAAGAAGCGGCTGAGGGTCGAGCGCCTGCTTCCGCTGCGAAAACACCTGAGTGGCTCGCGCTGTTTAGAGCTATCGAAGCGAAAAGGATCGTGAGTCGAGCTCGGGTGCGTCTCCTGGGTTTCAAATGAATTTTCATGCTTTAAAAATCATGCAGCTTAACTCCGCCGTCTTCGCCACCAGCTCGCCAGCGCGTTTCGATTTTCATGAATCTTTTCGAAAGCGACCAAAATGTCGTCCATGTCTGACCGGGCTCCCAGCAGAACGCTTTGCTCGATCCAAACGCATTGCTGGCAGATGAGGTCGCTGTTTGGACAATGCGCTTTCGCGTAATTCAACGTTTTCGCAACCTGCGGCAGGTACGGACCGAATGCTTTCTTTTGAAACATCGGCTGATGGTTGAGCGAAAAGCCGTAGCCGCCCGAACAAGGAATTCCTTCCGCTTGGAGCGCTTGCAGCAAAGCATCGCGGGGCGCGCCAAATTCCTGGCCGTCCACGCGCAACATGAACAGATGGTAACTATGGCGAGTGCAATCCGCCGGACGCCGTTGCGGGTGAAGTCCCGGCAAGCGGCTGATTTTGGCCGCGAGATATTGGCCGTTGCGATCGCGTTGCTTCGTCTGCGCTTCCAATCGATCGAGCTGTGCGTTCAGCACCGCGCCTTGGAATTCGCTCAACCGGTAATTGCCCGAAATGACGTGGTGCTCGTACCAGACTCCGTCAGGAACGCGTCCGCAATTGTGAATGGAACGGCAGGTCTCCGCCAGCGCATGGTCATTGGTCGTGATCAGTCCCCCCTCGCCCGCGGTCAGATTTTTGCTCGATTGAAACGAAAATGAGCCGGCATGCCCGATAGATCCGGCCGCGCGATCTTTCAGCCGCGCGCCATGGGCATGAGCGGCGTCCTCGATCACGATCAGCTTCCGCTTGTGCGCGATCCGCATGAGGGAATCCATGTCAGCGGGTTGGCCCGCGAAGTGGACTGGAATGATCGCCCGGGTTCGCGGCGTGATGGCTGACGCGACGGCTTTCGGATCGAGGTTGAATGTCTGCAGGTCAATATCAGCGAAAACGGGAACGGCATTGGCTTCGACGACCGCCGAGGCGGTGGAAAAAAATGTATACGGCGGGATGATGACTTCATCCTCGGCCTGGAGGCCCGCGGCTATGAGCGCGATGCGGAGCGAAACCGTGCCGTTGACAACGCCGATCCCATGCTCGCAGCCGTGCATGGCCGCAAACCGCTTTTCGAATTCGGCGACTTCCGGCCCGTGCAGCCGGCCCCATTTGCCGCTGCGCAAGGCGCGCAGCAGCCGCTTCTCCTCGGCCTTGCCAAAGATCGGCCAACTCGTGAACGGCCGGGTCCGAACTGACGTGCCGCCTAAGAGAGCGAGTTGAGATGAACCAGCCATATTACAGCGCCTTTCCCATGTAAATGCAGAGGTCCGCGCCCGAGCCGGCCCGGGTTAATTCGCGGAAGCCAAGCCGCTGATAAAATCCGAACGCGCGTGTGTTGGTTGCGCTCAACCCAAGATGGGCGCCAGGCGAACCCCGGCTCCGCAGCTTAGCCATGACCTGTTCCATCATTGCTCGACCATAACCGCGGCCCTGCGCCCGCGGCAACAAATCGATGTGCAAGTGCGACGGATATTTGTCGTACGGCTCCGGACAAAAATAATCCGGGTGATGGTAGCAATAATGGATCTGTTGGGCGCGGGTCCATCTGCTCGGATCGCCGTGGGGCTCGGGAAACCGGTGGCAGAGGTCGGGCCGCCATTCCGATTCGTACCGGGCAAAAAAACCGCGCGAATCAAAAGCGCCCAGCGCATAGCCGCAAATGCCTTGCTCGTCTTCCAGAACCAAACTGAGATCGGGCTCGTAAGCGAGATAAGGTCCAACGAAAATTCGGCCGAGCGCGTCCGGGTCGTCTTGATAGAAAGGTTCCCCGTCATTCCCGAAGTCTCCAGTTTTCAGGCAAACGTAATACGCGCCCGGTTCGTCTCCAGGTCGTGCCGGCCGAATGATGCGCTCGTTCATTGGTGTATTATTTCCATGTAACCTCGCGGGCGCTCCGCAAATTCATCCGGCGGGGCGAGGCTACCGACGAGCCGCCAACGAGTGTGCGCCCACGTCTGTCGGGCCAATCGATCCGTCTTCTTGTTGCGCCAACAAACTTTGCAACCGCGCCACCATTCCTCCGCGAAATGTGCCTGGCAAATGAAAGTCCGAATGGCAGCGCTCATTCGGATCCGTTCGCTGAGCCTTCCAATCAATAAATCCCAGCAGCAGATCCAGCTCCTCGCGTAAGTCCCAAATGCGGCGGCTCAACGCATAGAACAGCGACCGGTCGCGCAGCTCGGTCATTCGCACGCAGAAATCCCGCAAGCGCCTGGCTGTCGCCCGAAAAGTTTCTGCTTCCGTCCGGGAAATCATTTCACGCGTCGTCACCAGAGATTTTGCCAATTCATAAAGAGCCTGCGCTTCCGGTCCTTCCTCATGCGGCAGGTAATAACAATCCGCGAAAAGCCGCAAGTCCTCGAACCGAATTGGCGGGCCAACCGTGGCGAAATGGGGCAGCCATTCCGCCAAAGCTTCCAGGAATGCGCCACGCGAATCCCAAGCTCCTTCGCAATGCACGAACTTCGCCAGCGTGCGAATCGGCACGAAGTTGAGCGGAAATTCATTGTTCGGGTTGCTGAGCAATCCTTTGACCGCGGTTCGCAATTCCGGCGGCCGGCCCGAGCACGGGCCGCAGTACAATCGGCGCCCGTCATAATCATTGGCGTGAAGGTTATCCCAGATGACGGGTTTGCGATGGAGCACCGCGCGCAATTGCTCGATGTGAGCAACGGTGATCTCGCGCGAAATGATTTCCGGCCCGGTCCAGAAGACATCGATTTCAGGAAGGAGTTCGCGGCCAAGCGTCCCAAGGTAATCTTCCCCGCCGAGCTTGCGTTCCGCCATTCGCCCGCAGTAAGCCGCCGGACAGAAAAGAAAAATCGCGCTGGGAGATTGTTCGCGCGTCCAACGGAAAAGCGAATTGGCCAAACGCGCTTGAGCTGTCGCGAGCGAACCCTCCGACTTGGCCTCGACGCGTTCTGGAACGTCATCGAAGAGCAAAGCGAAATCGCGGCAGCCCAATGCGATCATCTGCTCGAACCGATTCTTCAGATGCGCCTGATCCGTTTGGCTTTCGTAATCGATGTCCAAGCCAGGACTGAGCGCATAAATAAATCGAACGGTTCGCCGCTTAGCGACCTGGATCGTTTCCCGCAGCTTCTCCGCTTCCGCCGCGGCATAAATCTGCCGCCAGATCGCTCGATGCTTTAAATCGTCCTTCGGCGCGTAGAGATACGTGTTCAGTCCCCACGCGCGCATCCACTCGAACAATTCGACGCGCTGGGATGGGGTCCAGGGTGGGCCGTAAAAGCCCTCGATGACACCGGCGAGAAAATCTGCCGTTTGACCTAATCCCATGCCTTCCACCGATCCAAAAACCGCTATTCCGCGCGCACGAATTTGTGCAGGCGCCCGAACTGGCTCCATTCGGTTACGATCAGGTTTCCGTCCTTATCGATGGAAGCGCCATGCGGCGAGTTGCAAATGCCATCTTTCCACTGGTCGGGCGGCAGGCCGAAGTTCGCGCGCTGCTTCTCGTTTGGATTATCGCCGACCTGCGCGACGATGTTGCCGTCCTTGTCCAAAACGGTCGCCCGGCCTTGCAGTTCGGGAATCACGGCGTAATCGCCTCGGATATGAACCGCGGCCGGCATGCGGAGGTCCTTCTGAATGACTCTTACGAAGTTCCCGTCGAGGTCCCAATATTCGACGCGGTTGTTGTTCCGGTTGCAAACGAACAGGAGCGGCTTGCCCTGGCGAGTGTCCAGCGCAATCCCATGACAGGTTTTGAATTTTCCTTCCTCGACGCCGGGCCCGCCGAAAGCCTTCACAAATTTCCGGTTTTTATCGAACTTGAGCACGTAATTCGAGCCATAGCCGTCCGCGATAAAAATCGAACCGCCCGGCGCGACCGTGACAGCGCACGGATTGAAGCCTTTGGCATCCTTGTAAACGCCCGCTTCCATCGGCGCTTCGATTTTCCATTGGGGTTCGCCCTTCAAATCGATCTTGATCACTTCATGGTCGGCGTGACGGGCGCCATAAATGTATTCGACGCCGTTCTCCTCGCGGATTTCCAAGCCGTGAATCCGGGTGGGGCCGAATGCGCGCATAAATTTTCCAGCCGGCGAGAAGACGACAATCCCGCGCTTCGTGTCAGTGGTGACGTAAATGTTGCCAGCTTTGTCAATCACCGCGCCGCCGTGGCAAGGGCCGAGTCGCTGGTGATCTGGATTCTCCTCGAAGAAATGGGGCACGAGTGAAAATTTCAGCTCTCCCGCGAGAGCCAGATTTGGAACAAGAACAAGAATGGCGAGCAGAGCACGTGTAATCATGGCGTTTCCTTAATTGAGCTTCAGGTGTGGCCGCGATTGTAGAATCCGCTTTCACAATTTCAATGGCGGAAACGTCAAAGTCAGCAATGTTCGGCGCGGAGCGATGTTGTTGACCGAGCGCTTGGCGGGATCCTAGAGTTCGTCGCGTCCACAACTGGGCAGAACTCTTATGAACCACCGCGCCCTATCACGTTCACATCAAATTCGAACTCGATGGTCGTTCGCACGGAACACAACTCTCCTTTGCTTGTTTGCCCTCGCACTGGTGAGCGCCCGTTTCCGGATGGAAGCAGCCTTGGCCGAAACCGATCGAACCACCGCTGCTCGAAAGCCGACGCTCCAGTCGTGGCGCGGCGCCACACCCCAGATCGATGGCCTGCTCTCCGCCCGCGAATGGAGCGATGCGGCCGATTTCCGCGGTGTCCGCGACTGGACTGCGGAATTTTCGCCGGTCAAGAGCGACCGCGACCTTTCGTTGCACGGCTGGGTGAAGCACGACAACGAATGGCTCTATTTCGCGTTCGAGATCAACGACGATGTGCTCTACGGCATCGACACGGCGCGCTGGCTGCCCAAAGAAAATTCCAAGGCGCACGAGTTGTCGCGCGACGGTTTCCCATGGTTTGGCGATGAGATGGAAATTTTGGTCAACGCGCCGAATACCTGGACTGGCCACGAAGATGTGGAAGGGAGCGGCTCGTCGTGGCAGATGGTTTGCAACCTCACCAAATCAAGGCTGGCAGGGATTGGAACGGGCGGACTGCTCGAAGGCGAGCCGCGCAGCCGGGAATCTGCCTGGCAGACGTATCAGCGTTGGATTTTGACTGGCGCGCAGAAGGCCGCCGCAAAACCCAACCCTGGCAGAAAAACTTACGTCATTGAATGGGCGATTCGATTCAATCCGTGCGTCGAAATCTCTCCCGGACGGTTTTATAACGTAGATTTGGGTGAGAAGGCGATTGGGCTGAACATCGCCTTGGGCGATCTCGACAACCCGGAGCACGGCAAAGGAAATTTCGGAAATTTCCACCACGAACAATGGTGGGCTGGCGCTCCCCACACCCGGACGCAGAAAAATAATTTTGGCACGTTGCGGCTCATGGGAAAGCAGTCGAAGCCAGCGCCGTATTAATCGATGCAAAAGTCATGCAAGGGGATTGACCCTTCCGGCGCCGGACGTGCACCTGGCCATTCAGGTGGGGCGAGGCTACTGACGAGCCGCAATGCATGCACCCATTGCATGGAGGCTTCCCAGGAACATAGCGCCGCTCTCAGCGCACGGTTTGGCGAACTTCATTCAAGGCGTCGACCTTGATGCGCTCGACCTTCTGTTTCCCGCCTCCCGGCCACGTAATCGTCACGTCCTTGACCTCTGTTGCGGCGCCCAGTCCGACCGTGATGGGCAATTCGCTTTGTGAAAGATAACCGCGGGTGGGCATCACTTGCCGCAAGAACGTCTGCTGGCCAACCTGCAAATGGATCCAAGCCCCAATTGCATCGCGGTTGCAAGCCGTGCCCGTCAGTTTGAAGCGCACCCAATGGCGCCCGAGTGCCTGGTCATTCCGCAGCAACAGTGGCGGCCCGCCAACCTGAGTGAGCACGACATCCAGATCGCCGTCCCCGTCGATGTCCGCGTAGGCAGCGCCGCGGCCCGCGATCGGACGGACTAAATCATTTCCGCAATTCGCCGGCGGCACACGGACAAAGCCTTGCCCCTGCGCCGGCCGCGCATTCCAAAAAAGCTGCGCCGGCTGCAAATATTCCTGGCCTGGGAAAGCTTTAGAAATTTCCGGTTCGATGTGACCGTTGGCGGTCAACAGGTCCTGCCAGCCGTCCAGGTCGTAATCGAAAAAGAACACGCCAAACGTGAGCAGGTCCCGCGTCGGGGCGCCTATCCCTTGCTGGATCGCTTCGTCCGTAAAAAGGAACGGGTCCTTGTGCGCCACGTACAGAGCCGTCATTTCGTTCGCAAAATTCCCAATGGCCACCGCCAGTTGGTTCGGCTCCTGGATTGGGCTGGCGTCGATTCCCATCGCCCCGCGCACGCCGCCGAAACGATCGAGCGCAATTCCAGATATCGCGCCAACCTCCTTGAACTTTCCATTCCCCAAATTCCGAAACACGAAGTTCTGCACGGTGTCGTTGGCCACGATCAGATCGATCCAGCCGTCTTGATCGAGATCCACTGGGCTGACTCCGAGCGATTTCGCCATCGGCTGGCTGGTGACAGGACGTTTCACCTGCAAACCGGCTTCCGCCGAGACTTCCGTGAAATGACCGCGGCCATCGTTGCGATACAGGTAGGGAAACGAACCGGGGAAATTCATCGGGCGCCCGTAGGAACGGCCAATTCCCGGCAGCTGATTGTTGACCTCGATGTCCATTTCGCGAGTCCACTGCACGTAATTGCAGACGAACAAATCGAGATCCCCGTCGTTGTCGTAATCAATCCACGCGCAGCTCGTGCTCCAAATTTCCGCGGCTCCCGCCACGCCGGCCTCCTTTGTCGCCTCTTTGAATTTTCCGCTGCCCAGGTTCTTGAAAAGATGGCTGCCGCCGACGCCGCTCACGAAAACATCGACCCACCCGTCGTTGTCAAAATCGCCCACCGCAACTCCCATTCCGTAGAAGGCCGATTCAAGGCCGGACCCGGACGTTTTCTCCGTGAACTTGCCATGACCGTCGTTGGCAAAAAGCCGGACGGTGGATGCGGCCGCGGCGGGACCACGCTTCCACGGCCAGGGTCCCGAATCCACCAGCAACAAATCCTGATCGCCATCGTTGTCGTAATCGAAGAAAGCCACGCCGCCGCCCATCGTTTCAGGAAGCAGTTTTTCTCCATACGCGCCGCTCTGATGGACGAAGGTGATCCCGGATGGAACGGTGACATCAGAGAACGCAACACGCGGAAGCGAACTGGCGGTTTCAGAGGGCGCGGGCGGAGACGCGGAATTCCGCGGGTGCACCGGGCGAAAAGCGAGGAAGGCAGTGAGGACTCCGGCGACAGCGAGCAGGAAGGAAAGGACCAAAGCGACTCGGATATCGCCCCGTCCAGCTGGGGGCTCGAATATTTTCATGGAAAGGCTCCATGCAGAAGGTTGCATGCACCCCACCATGAACCTGGTGTAGCGCAGGCTTCCAAGCCTGCGGGTGAAGGCGATTTGCCAATCGCCTGGTTGAACGAGGAGCTGGAAAGCTCCTTTAACCCGCAGACAAGAATGTCCGCGCTACGGTTCATGAGCAATGCCTCATCACTCATAGATTCCTTGAGACGGAATGCTCCGAAATCGGTGAGGCTGAAAAGTTGACTCGAATGCAATAACTTTTGAGGTTCAAGGAATCTAGCAATGAGGTTGCGCAGTATAACAGAAAAAATTATCGTCGCAAAAATGCAGTCTCATCCCCAAAAACACTCTTGGTGGTGGCGCGGCTTGGCTTTCGCCGGTTTTTGGACCCTGATTGGCCTTTCGTTCGCCAGCCAGTTCTACATCTCGAGCGCGAAATTCGGCGCCTCCGTGAGCTGGCTCCAAGCCGTTAGCTGGGCGCTCGGGGATTGGTACGTGTGGGCGGCTCTGTCGGCGCCGATCATTTGGCTGGCCCGGCGCTTTCATTTCGATCGCTCCAACTGGTTGCCCACCGCTGGAATTCATTTGCTGGCTGGGATCGCTTTTTCTTTCGTTTATATTTTCCTTCGCGCGTGGGTTGGCCAATGGCAGAGCTCGATCGCCGGCCACCCCGTCCGTTTCTCGGAAACATTCGCGCCCTTGATCTTCAAAACGCTGCATTTCAATTTCATGGTCTATTGGGTCATCCTCAGCATCGTTCACGCTTTCGATTATTATCGGAAATTTCAGGAACGCGAGATCCGCGCTTCCGAGCTCGAGAAACGGCTCGTGCAAGCGCGCTTGCAAACGTTGCAAATGCAGCTCAACCCGCATTTTCTTTTCAACACGCTCAACGCGATCTCGACTTTGGTGCACAAAAATCCGGACGCCGCGGACCGGATGATCGTCCGCTTGAGCGATCTGCTGCGCTACACGCTGGAAAGCAGCAACGCCCAGGAAGTGACCTTGAAGCAGGAGCTCTCCTTTCTGGAACAGTACCTCGACATCGTGCAGACCCGGTTTGGCGATCGCTTGCAAGTCAAACAGGACATCGAACCCGCCGTGCTCGATGCCAAGATTCCCAATCTGCTCCTGCAGCCGCTGGTCGAAAACGCCGTGCGCCATGGCATCGAACCGAAAGCTGGAAAAGGCATCATCCAA
>Ga0209514_10002330_pt1 | contig 29748 bp, 21 predicted proteins | sample Subgrocontami58m_FD_187452 | JGI IMG/M metagenome (GOLD analysis project Ga0209514, IMG submission 187452) | Subsurface groundwater microbial communities from S. Glens Falls, New York, USA - GMW37 contaminated, 5.8 m (SPAdes) (version 3) | ecosystem: Environmental > Aquatic > Deep subsurface >...
GGGGGGTGGCGGGGAGGGGGAGGGGCGGGAACGACTCGCCGCCCTTTATGCGCTGGGGTTTTCCTTCGGGGAGCTGGCCGCAGGGGCCGTCGTCGTCGCCGGCGAACAGGGGCAACGCGAGGACCATGGCAGCGAGGAGGACGTTGCGCATAGCGCCTCCGAGGAGGGGACCGGTCGCGAGAAGCATCATCCTACCTCAACCCTCCGGTGCTGGAAGGGGTTTCGGCGGCCAACGGAAGTACCCCCCGGGCGTTGACAAGGTAACATGGAGAGGCGCCCTCAGTGCGCCATGGAGAGGCGCCCGTCCGCGCGCCATGGAGAGGCGCCCGTCCGCGCGCCATGGAGAGGCGCCCGTCCGCGCGCCATGGAGAGGCGCCCGTCAGGGCGCCGTGGATCGGCAGCCGTGAGGCTGCCAAGTTGGGGCGGCCCCGCATGTCCATTCCCCCCATCGGCCGCGCCCGAGGCGCGCTCCTCGGCCTCGCCGTAGGCGATGCCCTCGGCACCACCCACGAGTTCGCCGCGCTCGCCGCTCCCCCCTTCCCCCGCCTCGCCACCGGCCCCCTCACCGACATCGTCGGCGGAGGCCCCTTCGGCCTCATCGCGGGCCAGGTCACGGACGACACGCAGATGGCCTGCTGTCTCGCGGCGTCGCTGCGCGAGCGGGGCACCTACGACCCCATCGACGCGGCGAAGCGCTACCTCGCCTGGTCTCGCCACGCGTTCGACATCGGCACTCTCACGAGCGCCTCGCTCTCCCTCCTGGGACATGTCGGCATCCCCGCGGACGCCGGCCGCCGCGCATGGCAGCAGATGGGCCGCGACAGCGCCGGCAACGGCTCCCTCATGCGCACGGCCCCCATCGGTGTCTTCTACGCGACGCGCGAGGCGCTCCGCCGCGAGGCCTCTCTCGCCGATTCCGCGATCACGCACTTCGACCCGCGCTGTCGCATCGCCTGCGCCGCCTTCAACGCGGCGATCGCCCTCGCAGTCGCGGAGAGGGCCTCTGCGCCCTTGCTCGCCGACGCGGCCTTGCGCGAGGTCGCCTCCTCGGCGGCGCTCCTCCGCGAGCGGCACCTCGACCTGCGCCACGAAGTTGACCAGGCCGAGGGGGCTCTCCTCCTCGACCTGGAAGCGGCGCGTCGCGACGACCCCGAGCTCTACGGGCCGTCCCTCCACATGCAGAGAGAGGCCGGCTTCGTTCGCGTCGGCTTCCGCCTTGCGTTCTGGGAGGCGTTGCACGCGCCGACCTTCTCGGCGGGCCTCATCGACGTGGCGAACCGCGGCGGGGACGCCGACACGAACTGCGCGATCGCCGGCGCTCTCCTCGGCGCGCTGCACGGCGAGGAGTCGATCCCCTGCTCCTGGCGCGACCGCGTCCTCTCGGCGCTCCAGGACGGCGCACCCCACCCGCTCCGCGACGCCTACCACCCGAAGGAGCTGCTGCGGCTGCTCGACGCTGTCGACCTGGGCACTTGATGCCGCGCCCACGGGCCGGATACAATCCGGGCGCCGGTGATCCGGAGAATCGAGCATGGCCGACGTCGGCGGGAACGGTGAGCTGGTCAGGGTCCTGATGGCCATCATGGGCGAATTGGCCGAGGCGCGGAAGGCGCGCGACGCGCAGATGGCGGAGCACAACCATGGGATGGCTGAGCACGACGAGAAGATGGCCGAGCACGACCAGAAGATGGCCGAGTGGGCGGTCATCATGGATCGCATCAACACTCAGCAGCGCGAGCACCAGGCAGCGATGAAGGTGCTCAACGCCGACCTTGCCGACGGCCGCGAGCGCGCTCGGGAGCTGGCCCAGTACATCCAGATCGTCGCAGTCGACGTGATGGCGCTGAAGGGGTGCGCCACCGTGCTGGAGCAGCGCCAGCCGTAGCCCTCGGAGAGGCGCCCTCGAGTGCAGCCCGGGAGGTCCCCCATGTCGCAAGTCCTGAGCGCTATCGCTCTCTTCGTCCTGGTCCTGTCACTCGTCGCTCGCGCCGAGGACGCGCGAGGCCGCGCGGACGCACTGGCCAAGGGGGATGCGGACCTCGAGAAGGCCGTCGCGACACTCTGGGGAGAGGCGTCGCCGCAGGAGAAGGTCGAGCTCGTGCTCGGGATGGACACGCTCGGGCGGGGACCGCGGGGACTGCGGGGCGCCTCGATCCTCGCCGCGGTGCTCGAGTCCGGCGCCGCGGACCTGGACGCCGAGATTCCCGTCCCCCCTGAGAGCAGGACCTACCCGGCGCTGAGGGTCGCCTCCCTCAAGACGATCGGGGAGATCGGGGACGGAAGCCTGATCGACGTCCTCGTCCCTTGGTTGAGCGACCCTCGCTCCGAGGTGCGCTACGCGGCCGTGCAGGCCCTCGGATTTCTGGGCGACCCGGCGGCCATTCCGCACCTGCGCGCGCGCCTGCAGGACGACGACCGCGGCGTCCGAGACATGGCGGGCATCCACCTGGAGCGGCTGGAGAAGCTCCAGGAGGCGCGATCGGACCTCGGTTCGTCCGACCCGAAGAGGCGGGCCGCGGCGTGCGGCGCGTTGGCGGACGCGAGGCAGACCTCGGCGTACGGGGACCTGGTCGCCCTGCTCGACGACGAGGCCGCCGCCGTCCGGGCCGCGGCAGCCCAGGCCCTGGGTTCGCTCCGCCTTGCGGTGGGGACGGAGCGGCTGTCGGGCCTACTGGGGGACCCGGCCCCCGAGGTGCGACGCAGCGCGGCCACCGCCCTGGGGCTGCTCGACGCGCGCGGCTCCGCCCCCGCGATCCGGAAGCTGCTGTCGGACCCGGACGCCGGAGTCCGCGCCGCAGCGGCCTACGCCGCGAGCCTGCTCATGGACCGGGAGGCGATCCCGTCGCTCGCCGGGTTGCTCGAGGACCCCCCCGTCTCCGCGAACGCGGCGGCGGCGATGGGACGGATCCTCAAGACGGGATGGGGGCAGAACCCGACCGGCGTAGAGAGCGCCCGGGCCTGGTGGCAAGAGCACCGCGAGGAGTGGCGCTGACCCCGCCGATCTCGCGAAGCGCCCCGGCGACGACGCCTACCTCAGCGTGAACCGCGGCGAGGTGACCCGCTCGCTGCGGCACTTCGGGCAGCGCGAGGGGGCCGAGAGACGGGCGCGCGAGCGGAACACGAACCCGCACGCCTCGCACCCCGCCGGCTCGATCTTCAGCTTCATCCCCGAGGACCGCACCGCGTGCCCGACCTCCTCCTCGACGACGGTGACCTTCGTCTCGAGGAGCGCCGCGAGCGAGTAGACGTCGTGCGCCCCCTCGAGGAGGAGCTGCCGGATCCACTCCCGATTCGTCAGAGGCTTGTCCACTACCCCTGCGGGTCGACGACGCGACCCACGAAGAGAACCGAGCCCGTCTTCCGATCGTGGATCAGGAAGAGGAACGGGCGGTCGATCTCCAGCTTCCTCGGCTCGGCCGGAGCACAGCCCGCCTCCATCACCACCGCCGTCGCCGCCGCCGCCTCCGTCCCCGCCTCGTTCACGTCCACGAACGCCTTGTGGATCACCTTCCCGATGTAGAGCTCCTTCGTCTCCGACATCCCCGTGAAGTCCGCCTTCGCCGCGTCGAAGGCCTCCTTCATCCCCAGCCCCTGCAGCTCCGGGCTCAGCTCGAACCCGCACGTCATCTGGAATCGCGGCAGCCCGAGCGCCACCTGCTCCCAGCCGATCTTCCCCTCCCACGCCTTCAGATGCTCCCCCGTGAGCTCCTTCTCCACCGCCCCAAGGCCTCCCGCCGCCTTCGGCACCAGCACCATCATCGCCACGTCGTCGCCGAGGTAGGGGATCTCCACCATCTCGAAGGCGCCCCCGTCCAGGTATCCGAGCGAGGCCCACTCGTGCATCATCTGCACCTTCTTCGTCCCGCCCCCCGCGAGGTGGAAGTCCGCCTCCTTCGTCGACTGCTTCTCGAAGGCGTCCTTCCACGCCGCCTTGAAGTAGATCGCGTTCGTCAGCACGAGCCGCGACGCGTCCGAGAGCTGCCCTTTCTGGATGAGGTCCTTGATCCGCTGGTTCGTCTTCCCCTCCACCCACTCGTTGATCCGCACGCGCGCCGCCTCCGCCTCGTGCGCGAAGTCGAGCTCCTCCAGCCCCGCGCCGTACGCCTTCCCGACGGTGTCGAGGTATTCCTTCTTGAACGGGTATCCCTTCTGGCTCCAGAGGGCGTTCGCGACGACCAGCTCGAGCGCCCTGCGACCGCCGTTCGGGTCGTCGTCCCAGCGCTTCGGCACGACGCGGCCGTTCAGGTCCCCCAGCAGCGCCGCCATCGCCACGTGCAGGCGGTCCTGCGGGAAGGGGAACCTGAGCGAGGCCGCCATCTCCTTCTCCGTGCCCCCGCGCGCGCCCGCCCACGTCATCGCGAGCGCCGTGGAGATGCTGTAGGGGGAGAAGAAGAGGTTCCCCTCCTTCGCCTGCAGGCGGGCGTAGAGGTCGAAGGCGAACGTCGAGTTCGCCTGGGCCACGGCCGCCTCGTCCTTGTCCTGGGCCGCGACGGTCGCGGCGATCGCGAGAGCGAAGGCGGCGACGCGAAGGATGGTCGAGCGGATCATCGGTGTCCCTCCCTGGTCGGCGAAGCGGCTGCGGAGTCTACGCCCGGCGACCGGGGATGACAAGGGCGCGAAGGCAGGGCGCGTCTCGGGCCAGTGTCCGCGGACTGGGCCGGACGTGGCCGTTCCGCTCACCACCGCCCTCTCCCGCTCCCGCACCCGCTCCCGCTCCGGAGGCCCGAAAGCGTGCGACGCACGGGGTGGAACCCGAGGCGATGACGGCCGACGTCCCCTTCTCCATGTCGCGGGCTTCGGGAGCGGGGGCGGGTGCGGGAGCGGGAGAGGGAACGCCGCGTCACCGGCAACCACGCCCGGACCCGCCAGGACGATACCGCGAGGCTACCTCGGGTGCATCGTGACGTACTCCGCGAACGGGTCGTACCCCGTCTGGATGTCGTTCACGTCGATGTTCGACCGCTCGAACTGCTTGTACTGCTCCGCGCTCATGTTCGCCTGCATCTGACGCTTCACATCGTTCTGGAACTTCACGATCTCCCCGATGTAGGGCTCGCCCCGCCCGGGGATCGGCTCCGTGAAGAGCCTCTGGAACAGCTCCCCCATCCGCCCCTTCGCCCCCTCCGGGTTCTTCGCGTTCTCGGGGTCCGTGAACACCGCGACGAAGTCGTCCATCATGCACTTCCCGTCCGCCCGGCGGATCTGCAGCAGCTCCGAGAGGCGCTTCTTCCCCGCGTTCACCGCGTCCGCGACCGCGTCCTCCTGCGCCGGCGAGAGCCCCAGCTCGTGCGACAGCTCCGTGAGCGCGGGCTTCCTCTTCCCGTCGTCGCCGACGTCCTTGTGCCCGACCCCCTTCTCCTCCAGCTTCTTCGAGACGACCTCCTCGAGCGTCGCCGCGTCGACCCCTCCGCCACCCCCCGTGGGAGCCGAGGCCACCCGCTGCTCGATCGTCTCGAACTTCTTCTCCGAGGTCGCCGCGAACTCGCTCGCGTGCTTGTCCGCCTGCGCCGCCGCGTCGTGCGCGAGGGCGAGCGACTTCTCGAGGTCGCCTATCTGGGTGCGGAGCTTCTCCACGTCGTCCGCGACCCCCTTCGCGCGGGTGCCTCCCATCGCCTTGAAGTCGCGATCGAGGCGGTCGATCCGGTCCTGCGCGGTGGACAGCTCCATCCGCGTGTGCACGGAGCAGAAGCTCGCGCCGACGGCGACCGCGGTGGCGACGAGGACGCATCCCCAGAGAAGCTTCGAAGGCTGCATGATTTCCTCCACGACAGATGGCTCGGAGGATCGTACACGCCGGCTCGGAGGCGGTTACCCGGAATGACCGAGGAGCGCAGGCCTTTCGGCCCGCGCTCCCCGTCAGATTCCGTGTGGGCGGCTTACTTTCCGCAGCCGGTCCCGGTGTTCGTCGGGTCGGTGCCGTGCGGGAAGGTCCCGCTCTTCGAGCACCACGCCTTGAGCGCCTTGGCGCAGGACGGGCACTTGTTGCCCGGCTGGGCGTCATCGAAGTTCGTCTTGCACTTGGTGCAGCGCTGGACGACCTTCGCGCGGTCGGTCACCTTCGCCAGGAGCTCGCCGCACTTCTTGCACTTGTCGGCCTTCCGCGAGGTGAGCTTGCACTTCTCACACTGGTAGGCGGTCTTCTCGCAGAAGATCGACGCGATGACGGTGCCGCCGTCCTTGGGACAGATCCGGTCCTTGGAATTCTCGGCCATCGCCAGTTCCGCCGGCGTGAAGAACTGATGGCACTGCTGACACTCGAACCCCCGAACGACATGTTCCATGTCGCATGGCGTGGGTTCACCTCAGCCAGCCTTGGCCACGCTGGCGAACGGTCCTGCGAGCACAACCAGGCTCGTCAGGAGCGCCAGCAGGGCGCCTCTCCGAACGTTCATTTCTGCTCCTCCTCTAGAAGACGAAAAAGCTCCGGTCACACGCCTTCCCCCTGACGTGCACACTTGTGAGGAGTATCGTCACCCATGGCGAATACGATGTCAATGGAATTTCGGATAGGAATTTCCGGTCGGTGAGGGGTTTCTCTGCGCGAGGGAATAGGGATCAGGGGATAGGGAAAAGGGGATAGGGGATAGGGGCAGTGCTCATGACCCTATCCCCTACAGCAGGTACACGCGCGCGATGGAGAAGTAGATCATGATCCCGGTCACGTCCACGAACGTGGCGACGAAGGGGCTGGAGGCCATCCCCGGGTCGAACCCCAGGCGCTTGAAGAGGAGCGGGAGCAGGCTTCCGATGAGGGTCCCCCACAGGCAGATGACCGTGACCGACTGCGAGATGACCAGCCCCAGACCGAGGCGGGAGGCCCCCCCCAGGATGCTCGCGGGCGTCATGCACGCGCGGACGAAGCCGATCGCGCCCAGGGTCAGCCCCAGGGCGAACCCCATGAGGATTTCGTGCCGCAGCACCTTCCTCCAGTCCTTCAGCGTCACATGTCCCAGCGCGAGCGCGCGGGTGATCAGGGTGGCGGCCTGCGACCCCGAGTTCCCTCCGGTCGAGATGCAGAGCGGCACGAACAGCGCGAGGACCACCACCTGGGAGATCGCCTTCTCGAAGTGGGAGAGCGCCGTGAAGGTGAACAGCTCCGCGAGGAACAGGCAGGAGAGCCAGCCGACGCGCTTCCTCCAGACGCGGGCGAACGGCGCCGTGAGGTGGTTCTCCACCATCGGCCCGACCGCGCCCATCCGGTGGGCGTCCTCCGTCGCCTCGGCGACCACGACGTCGAGCACGTCGTCGTGCGTCACGATCCCGAGGAGGCGGTTCTCGTTGTCGGTCACGGGGACGGCGAGGAAGTCGTACTTCTCGAACGTCTGCGCCACCTGCTCCTGGTCGGCGTCGACGATGACGCGGATCACGTTCCGCTGCGCGATGTCGCCGACCTTCTGCTCGGGCTTCGCGAGGATGAGCTGGCGCAGCGAGAGGACCCCGAAGAGGTGGTGCTGCGTGTCGGTCACATAGACGTAGTAGACCGTCTCGCGGAGCGGGGCGACCTTGCGGATCTGCGCGAGGGCCTCGGCGACGGTCATCTCCTCCACGAAGTGGACGTACTCCGTGGTCATGATCGACCCGGCCGTCCCTTCGTCGAACGCCATCAGCCTCACGACGTCGTTCCGCTCGGCCTGGGCGAGGAGGGGGAGGATGGCGTCGATGGTCGCCTGCGGGAGGCTCTTCAGGAAGTGGGCGCGGTCGTCGGAGGACATCCCCTCGATGACGCGCGCGACCTTCGCCTGGCCGATGACGTCCATGAGGCGGGTCTGGTCCCCCTCGGGGACGTGCTCGAAGGTCTTCACGCCCTGGCCGGGCTCCATGGCGTCGAAGACCGCTCCGCCGGTCTCGCCGTCGAGGTTGACGAGGACGTCGGCGACGTCGGCGGGATGGAGGTGGCGGAGCATCTCGCGGAGCTCCGCGGTCTCCTTGCGCACGACGAGGTCCTTGACCTCGGGGAGGATGAGGACGGTGAATCCTTCCATGGCGGCGGCTCCTCGGCGAGAGAGTCGCGGCATGGTACCCGCGAGGCGGAGGAAGCGCAACGCGAGGTGAAGAGGCCGAAAGGTGATCGGGGGTGACACTCGCGCGGGCATCCGCCGAACTCCAACTTCAAGCCCCAATTCCAACGAAATCCAATTCCAACTCAAAGCCCTTGGGGCGAGACGGTTGGAATTCGAGTTGGAGTTGCGGCCACCCGTCGGGTTTGGAACCCGAAGCAAGAGCCGCTTGACCGCGCATGCGCGTGCGCCTATCTTCCCTCCGCACCAAAGTGAAGGAGACATCGATGAGCGCCGCCGCCACCGGCGAAGAGACGCCGAAGTCCGCCGTCCCGGTCCCCGACCTGTCGGCCCTCGACGAGGCGATGACGCGCGGCACGGAGGCGCTCCGCGAGGCGGTCCGGCGCTTCCGCCCCGCCGACCTCGGACGCGACCTCTCGCGCCGCACGACGGAGGAGGGGCGCCGCATCCTCGAGGCGATCGACGAGCGGCGCGCGGCGGCGATGCTCGTCGGCGCCCACCCGAGCGTCGCGGGGGCGGTCCTCTCCGCGAGCGACCCCGCCCTCGTCGCCCGGATCCTCCCGTTCGTCCCGACCGACCACCAGACCGCGATCCTCGCGCAGGTCTCCACGGGCGAGCGCCAGCGGATGGAGGCCGCCCTCGACCCCGCGACCAAGGCGACGATCAACCGCCTCCTCGGCTACCCCGAGAGCGCCGTCGGGCGGCTCATGACGCCGAAGATCTGGAGGTGCCCTCGCACGGCGACGGCGGGCGAGGCGATGGCGGCGCTCAAGGCGGGCGCGGCGCAGATCGAGGTCGCGGTGAACTGCTACGTCGTCGACGGCGAGAGGCTCGTCGGCGTCGTGCCGCTGCGGGAGGTGGCGCTCGCGGCGGCGGAGGCGCGGGTCGAGGAGATGATGACGCGCGACCCGCTCGTCGTCTCGGAGGAGACCGAGCGCGGCGACGGGGACGGTGCTCAGGCACTTCGAGGGGGAGCTGGCGAAGGTGGTGGCGCTGTCGTTCTTCGTGCCGCTGTTGATCGGCACGGGGGGGAACGCGGGGTCGCAGACGGTGTCGACGGTGATCCGCGCGCTCGCGCTGGGGGAGGTGCGGGTCAAGGACGTGATGCGGGTGGTGCGGAAGGAGATCCTGGCGGGGCTCATGCTGGGCCTGCTGCTCGGGACGATCGCGCTCTTCCGCGCGCGCTTGTGGGGGGTCTCGTGGGACCTTGCGGCGTGCGTGGCGGTGACGATCCTGGTGGTCTGCACCTGGGCGAACGCGGTGGGGGCGACGGTGCCTCTCCTCGCGCAGAAGTTGAAGATCGACCCGACGGTGATCTCGGCGCCTCTCATCACGACGCTCGTCGACGCGAGCGGGCTCTTCATCTACTTCAGCGTCGCGCACATGATGATCGCGAGCCTGAGGTGAGGGACGTGCGGGTTCCGGTCCGCCGAGGACGCCGAAGACGCCGAGACGACTAGCGCCCGGACGGAGTGGAGAGTCAGGGCGGCACTATCCCCAGAATCGCCACCAGGGACGGTCAGCCCGCAGTGCGCCATCGATCATTGCGAGCCCACGGGTCGCGTCCACATTAGTAGGGTCATCCTTCAGGACCGACTTCATCGCGTCGCGCGTCGGACGAGCCCGCGGTTGCGTGCCTGCTCCGAACGGTCCACGCAATGCTCGACATCCGACGACGGGCCCACATAGGTGCGGACCTGGTCGCACGACATGCCGCAGGAGGAACAGGCCCCACTCCCCTCCCCCTCGTGACCGCAGTTGAGGCACATCCCTTCGCGTGGCACGAGAGCCCCGGTGGAGCAGACATCCAGCTGATTCCAGCCATCCTTGGGACACTTCCAGGTCACGCCATAGCTCACCTCCGACCCTCCACCTGCGAAAGGCCTCACGCCCTCCACGACGCATGCCTCGCCGCACTTCCCGCATGTACCAGACTCGTACGACATCGGACACTTCCCTACCGCCTGACACACCCGTCTCGGCGTCTTCGGCGTCCTCGGCGGACCTATTCCACGAGCCGCTTGAAGTCCTCGCGGTCGCGCACGGACGAGAAGTCCTCGTCTTCCCTCGTGTACTCCGGGTGCCCCCACCCCGCGTCGCGCGCGCGCTCCAGCGCCGCCACCGCACCGTCGCCGTCCTCGCGGATCGCACGCAGCGTCGCGAGCGCGTACTGGACGTCCGCGTCCGACGGCGAGAGCTTCTCCGCCCCACCAGGTTCGCGAGCGCCTCCTCCTACTGCCCGTGCCGGTAGCGTGCCCCCGCCCGCTCCGCGGGCTCCGTGTTGCGTTCGGCACGCATGATCCTGCGGCTGACGTCGCAGGCCATTCCCTTTCGCACGCTTCGCGCGCTGCCACGAAGCCCGCGAAGCGGGCGTCAGAAACTAGCTGCGGGCGCCAGCCCGCAGAGCAGAGTGATCCCGAGGACGTAGAGCCCGCGGAGAGGGCGACGGGGCTCTGCGACCAGATGCGCCACAACCGTCATCCCATCCCGGCTTGGAGCAGTTCAGGGGGGCCGATCTGGAGGGATGCACCCTCGAGTGGACGGAGGATCTCTGGTACGCGAAACTCCCCCCGGCGCGTCGCCGCGCCGGAGGGAGCCGGAGTCTTGGTATGCGCTATCTCAGATTCCCGGCCGCCGGGAACAACTCCCCGTTCCTCGCCTCGTAGACGGGGTCGCCGAAACGGCGCCACGCGACGGGCGAAAATCCCCTGGAGGCATCCTCCAGGAATTCGACCCAGCCGCCGGCCGACGGGTACGTCCCCGTCGTGAGCACGACCTCGGCGCGACGGTCGCCGTCGAAGTCGCCGACCGCCGGGCGCGCCTCGCCGACCGCGCCGTCGTACAGCGACCAGGTCATCTGTCCGCCGCCGATCGGCGAGAAGCCGCCCGAGCGATCGTCGAACACGAAGAAACGCCCCGCGCCGCCGCGCTGGACGCCCACCACGGGCTCCGCCCGTCCGTCGCCGTCGACGTCGCCGCACGCCGGCCAGGTGCCTCCGAACGTGCCGTTGTACGACGGGAAGGGGATCGTCAGCACCGCGAGCGTCGCGTACGTCCCGACCGAGTCGTCGCGGATCTCCACACGCCCTGCGCTGCCGTTCCCGAATCCGAGCACGATCTCGTCGCGCCCATCGCCGTCCACGTCGCCAGCCGCGACGCGCACCTCGCCATTCGCGCCATCGTAGGCGGACGTCCCGGCGTGGAGCCAGCCGAGGAAGCGGTAGCCGCGGTTCGCGTCGTCGAAGACGCCCCAGGCGCCTCCGCCGCCTTGCCCGAGACCGAAGACGATCTCCTTCTCCGGGTCGCTGTCCACGTTCGCCGCGGCGACCCGCACCAGGCCGTTCGCCGCGTTGTAGGCCGCCCAGGGCACGCGAATCCACGCAAGGTGGTCGTTCCGCGCGAACCCGTCCCGGCGCACCTCGATCCATCCGCCCTGGAGGGTGTAGGTGCCTGTCCCGACGATCACCTCGTCGAGCCCGTCGTTGTTCACGTCCCCGAGGCCCGGGAACACCGACCCGTTCGCCGCGTTGTACGCAGCGAAGGGAATCGTCCTAAGGTTTAGGACCGCGAACCCCGCCGCCGCGTTGTCGAGGACCCGGTACCGGCCGCCGCCGCCCGTCCCCGTGCCGACGACGACCTCGTCCAGGCCATCGGTGTCGTCGACGAGCGGGACCGTGCTGACGAACACCTCGTACTGCCCCGGCGTGAGGTCGCTCCACGCGACGAAGAAGTCGGAGGCGCCCCGCACCGCGCAGCATGGCCAGGCCGAGGCGCCCGGCGTGCTCGAGATGCCGCCGCCCGAAGCCGAGTTCCCCGAGATCTCCTTCCACAGGGCGACGTTGTCGAACCTCTTCGCGTACACCTCGAAATTCCCGCTCGTGTCGTCGTGCCAGACGACGAACAGGTTTCCCGCCGTATCGCGGCAGAGGTGGGGGGGACCGCTTGTCCCGGCGTCGTTGGAGATCCCGCCGCCGGTAGCGGCGCCGGTCCCCTCCTCCACCCACGCGACCCCGTTGAAGCGGCGGGCGTAGATCTCGGTGCTCGCGCCGACGGTCTCCTGCCAGGCGACCACGAGGCTCCCTGCCGCGTCCGTCGAGAGGGACGGCGCGAGGCTTGCCCCCGCCGTCCTCGAGATCCCGCCCCCGGTGGCGGAGCCTCCGAGTTCCACCCAGGAGAGGCCGTTGAATCGCTTCAGGTAGATCTCGAAGTTGCCATTCGTGTCGTCGGCCCAGGCAACCACCGGGGCGTTCGTCGCGTCGATCGTCACGCTCGGCTCGAGCGAGTCGCCGGGCGTGGCCGAGACGCCCGGCTCGCGGTCCGACCCGCCCAGGTCGGCCCAGACCGCGCCGTTCCAGCGGCGCAGCAGGATCTCGTGCCGCGCCCCGTTCGATCCGTCCTGCCACGCCACGGCGGGCGTCTCGCCGAGCGGCCCGAGCGCGATCGCCGGCAGGGTCGACGCGGTCGGGTTCGAGCTGACGTCGCCGCCCAGGACATTCCAGTTGGCGCCGTTCCAGGTGCGGACGAAGATGTCGTTGTCGGTGGAGTTGAACTCCTGGTAGGCGAGATACGGCACCCCCGCGACCGACCGCCCGAGGGAGGGGCGATCGGCGGCGCCGGGGGTCACTCCCGTGAGGCCGGTCCCCGTCGCGCTCCCGAGGGGCATCTCCACCCAGGTCGCGCCCGCGAGGATGCGCGTGTAGATCTCCCGCCTTCCGCCGGAGTCGTCCGCCCACGCGGCGAACGGCGCCCCGGTCTGGTCGAAGGAGACGCAGGGAAATAGCGACGCGAAGGGGTCGTTCGAGATCCCCCCTCCCGTGGTCGATCCGCCGAGGCCGCCGAACGACGGCGCCTGCGTCACGCCCTGCGGCGAGTTCGACACGGGGCCCGCGTTCGGGACCGTGTCGAAGGCGACGATCGCGAAGAAGTAGCTCGTGAGCGGCGCGAGGCCCGTCACCGTGAACGACTGCGCCGTCCCCGCGACCGCCGGCACCGGCCCGTTCGGGAACGGAGGCATCGGGTTCACGAGCGTCGAGGCCGCGAAATTCGCCGCCGTGAGCGGCACGTCGGTGCGCATCCTCAGCTCGTAGTAGTTCGCGATTCCGGCCGCCCCGTCATCGCCCGGGGCCGTCCACGCGAGCGAGATCGTCGAACCGGTCGATCCCGTCACGCGCAGATTCGTGATCTGCGCGGGCGCGATGGCGTCCCCCGTCTTCCCGAAGACGGAGTTGGAGACGGTGGAGGCGTTCGGCACTTCGTCGAGGACTTTCAAACCGAAGAAGTACTGGTTCCCCGGCGCCAGGCCCGGGACGGTGAAGGTCTCCGTCAAACCGAGCGCCTGCGGCGCGGGGAGGCCCGCCACCGGGGTCGCCGCGCCGAAGTTCGCGTCGGTCACGGGGGTGCCGATGAGGAACCGCAGGTCGTACGACGAGGCCCGCCCGTTGAGCGGGATGCCGAGCGGGCTGTAGCCGTTGTCGGCCGTTGCCGTCCACCGGAGGGACACGGTCGTGCCGGTCGTCCCGGTCGTGAACAGGTCGGTCACCCGCCCCGGCGGCGTCGTGTCGAGGGTCGTCCCGGTCGCGGAATTCGAGATCCCCGACGTGTTCGGCACCTCGTCCGAGGTCCTCATCGCGAAGAAGTAGACGGTCTCGGGCGCCAGCCCATTGACCGCGAAGGTCTGCGTCTGCGTGAGAGGCGTCGGGGAGGCGGGGGGAGGCTCGCCGAACACCTGGGTGGCCCCGGCGAAGTCCGCCGCCGTCACGATCGGCCCGCTCGTACGGAACCGGAGGTCGTACGACGTCGCGCGCTTCCCGTCCGCGCCGTTTCCGTTGTCCCCCGGCACGGTCCATCGGAGCGTCAGCGACGATCCCGTCTGGGCGATCACCGTGAGGTCGGCGATCGTCGCCGGCGGGACGATGTCGCTCGTGTGCCCCCTCGGAGAGTTCGAGGTCGTCGAGGTGTTGGGGACCTCGTCGCTCGTCCTGAAACCGAAGAAGTAGTCCTCGTCGGGGGTGAGCCCCGTTGCGGTATAGGTCTCCACCGTCCCCGCGGCCAAGGGTCTCGGCAACGGGTTGGGCGTGCAGATGGTGGAGGCCGCGAAGTTCGCGTCGCTCACCTGCGAGGCGGGCACCTGGGCCGGCGCCCCGCGCTGGCGCATGTCGTAGCTCATCGCGCGCCCGTCGGGGAATCCCACATTGCTATTCCCGTTGTCGCCCGGGGCGGTCCACCGGAGCGTGATCGTCGTCGTCGTCTGGCCCGTGACCGCGAGGTCGGCCACGCGGGCCGGCGCCGTGCAGTCGGGCGTCCGCACCGGTCCCGCCGAGTTCGACACCAGGCTGAAGTGTCCCGCACGCTCGTCGCGCGTGCGGAGGGCGAACCAGTAGTCCGTCTCGTCTGCGAGCCCGGTCACCACCAGCACCTCCGGCGTGCCCGGCGACCCCGGCGGAATCCCCGGAATCGGCGTCGCGGCCGCGAAGTTCGCGTCGTCGATCGGCCCGGCGGTGCTGAAGCGGATCTCGTACTCCGTCGAGATGCCGCCGATGGGGCCGTCCTCAGCGGGGGCCGTCCACTGGAGGATGACGGCCGGCGGGCATGTAGGCCTCGCCACGGCCGTCAGGTCGGTGACCCGGCCCGGCGGGACTACGTCCGTCTGCGTGAATCGGACGACGAGCCCCGGCGGGAGGATGATGTTCCAGGGGGTGTTGTCGGGCGGCGAATTGAACCGGGCGTATTGCAGGCCGACCGACCCCGTCCTGTCCTCGATCCCGATCGTGGTCGAATTCCCCGAGGTGTTCGCGCACCACCGGATGTAGTACATGAAGATGTCGTTCGAGGTCTCGTTGAGGGCGACCTGCAGGATGCAGTTGCGGACGGGATCGACGAAGTTGGGGGGCTGCGAAGGGTCTCGCATCGGCACACTGGCGCCCCCGCCGCCGAACTGCGCGTAGAAAAACCGGTTCGGCGCTGCGCCTCCGCTTCCGTAGAAAACCGTATTCTGGATGTTCGCCGGGTTCATGTCGGCCCAATGGAAAGCGATGAACTCGTTCGGGGCGGTGCCGCTCGGAATCGCCGTGGTCGTCGGGCTCGGCACCCCCCCCTGGATGAACGTGAGGAACCCGTTCGAACTGAGATTCACCGTCGTCTCGGCCCTGCCGTAGAAGGTGAACGGCATGTTGAGGTTGACGGGGCCGGCGACCTCTTCGTCCGCCATCGTGAACCGGTTCCCGTTCGGCCCGGACGGATTGGCGTTGGGGCGCGGGGCGAAGTTCGGGACGTCGTTCAGCGGGTCAGGAATCCCGTCGGGGATGTTGTCGATGTAGTAGTACCCCCCGGCGTCAGGGCCGCCGCGGCCCGCGTGGGCGGGAGAGGTGGGGAGGAGAACGAAGGCAACGACGGCCAGCAGGGGAACGAACGGACGCGGGATCATTTTTGGCCTCCCTCGGTGGGACCCCCCGCCTGCGGCAGAGCCGCGCCCAGCGGTTGGCGCGGACCCGACGTGGCCGGGGACCCCAGACGACCCTGAACACCCCCGTGACAGTCCCCTCGCGACACCATCACAGGGCGGAACGGATTCACAGTCGCTCCCCCGCCGCCATGGGAGAGAAACCCCTCACCGAATCCGTGCGTCCTCCACTACCGTCCAGCGGGGAACGGCTGGCCAAGGTACCCGCACCGCTTAATCCAAGTCAAGCCTGAAATCCCGGGCGAACTACTGATTGGAAAGTAACTCGTGTATTGCACGGGGGTAGCGTACTCACAGAATTGCGGAAAGGCTGCTTGCGCATGGGCCGTCCGGCGCCCGCCGTGCGCGAAGGGCCGGCGGGGCGGGGCTCATGCTCGGCCTGCTGCTCGGGACGATTGCGCTCTTCCGCGCGCGCCTGTGGGGCGTCTCGTGGGACCTCGCGGCGTGCGTGGTGGTGACGATCCTGGTGGTCTGCACCTGGGCGAATGCGGTGGGGGCGACGGTGCCTCTCCTCGCACAGAAGCTGAAGATCGACCCGACCGTGATCTCGGCGCCTCTCATCACGACGCTCGTCGACGCGAGCGGCCTCTTCATCTACTTCAGCGTCGCGCACATGATGATCGCGAGCCTGAGGTGAGGGACGCGCAGGTTCCGGTCCGCCGAGAACGCCGATGACGCCGAGACGGCTGGCGCATGTGTGGAGGGGAAGGCCAGGGCGGCGCTATCCCCAGAATCGCCACCAGGGACGGTTAGCCCGCAGTGCGCCATCGATCATCGCGAGCCCACGGGTCGCATCGGAGTTCGCAGGGTCATCCGACAAAACCGACTTCATGGCGTCGCGCGCCTCCTCCAGGCGACCGACCAACCCGAGGGCACCTCCACGACACCGCGTAGCTGGCCTCCGATCCATCGCTTGGGAAAGGGGCGACGCGCTCCACCTCGCAGGGCCTGTCGCACTTGCCGCAGGATACGACCGCATACGACACGGCACGTCTCCGTCTCGGCGTCGTCGGCGTCCTCGGCGGACCTATTCCACGAGCCGCTTGAAGTCCTCGCGGTCGCGCACGGACGAGAAGTCCTCGTCCTCCCTCGTGTACTCCGGGTGCCCCCACCCCGCGTCGCGCGCGCGCTTCAGCGCCGCCACCGCCCCGTCCCCGTCGCCGCGGAGCGCCCGCAGCGTCGCCAGCGCGTACTGGACGTCCGCGTCCGACGGCGAGAGTTTCTCCGCCTCCACCAGGTCCGCGAGCGCCTCCTCGTACTGCCCGTGCCGATAGCGCGCCCCGGCCCGCTGCAGGTACTCCCGCCCGCGGTAGAGCCGCCTCCGCCCGAGCAGCGTCTGCTCCTCCACCATCTTCCCCAGCCACCTCACCCCCGTCGGGTGGAAGATCCGGCTCCGGAGCCCCAGCTCCTTCATCGTGAACGCGAAGGCCTCGTCGAACCCCGGCCGCGTCTCCATGAACTCCCCGAACCCGAAGAGCATCGCGGTCAGCTCCGAGGACGACGTCGGGTCGCTCGTCAGCTTCCGCATCCCGTCCCGGAACCACGGCAGCGACGAGAAGGCCCGTTGCGATTCGCGGAGCGCCTTCTTCCTCGCCGGCGGCAGCACGAACACGCGGTCGAAGTCGGCGAACGCCCTCAGCGCCACCTGAATCGCCGCGTCGTTCTTCGAAACGTCCTTGTCGAAGCCGAGGATCGACCTCGTCGTCTCCTCGGGCAGCGAGCGCACGTACGCCGTGTCCGCCCTCGCCCCGTCGCGGTCGCCCGTCAGCGCCCGCAAGAGCGCCCGGATGACCCGGTTCGGCGCGTCCTTCCCGTCGAGGCGCACCGCCTGGTCCATGTCGTCCCGCGCCTGGCGGTAGCGGCAGGCGTGCAGGCCGAGGAGCGCCCGGATCATGTAGTACTTGTCGTCCGGATGCAGGCGGATCGCCTGCGAGCTGTACCGGTAGCAGTCGTCGTACAGGTCGAGCGCGAGCGCGACACGCGAGGCCATGTAGGCGACCGGCGCGCGGTCGGGCGAGATCGCGAGCGAGGCGACGAAGTCGCTCCGCGCCGCGTCCAGGTTCCCGACCGCGAACCGCACCGCGCCGCGGCTCGCGAGCCCCCACGACGAGAGCGGGTCGAGCTCGAGCCCCCGGGTGAGGTCCTCCTCCGCCGTCTCGAAGTCGCGCAGCTCGTCGTCCGTCTTCCCGAACTCGAGAGCCCCCCGCGTGAAGTCGTACGAGTGCAGGGCCCCCCGCAGGAACCACGCGTCGGCGGGCGGCTCCGCGCCCTCGAGCACGCGCGCGACCCTCGCGAGCGCCCCCTCGCGGTCGCGCTCGAACGCGTGGACGTACGCCTCGCCGAGCGACGCGTAGGCGGACCCCGGCTGCGCCGTCCCCGCGCGCTGGAACGCCTCGCGCGCCGCGGCGGTCCCCGGGTCCCACTCGTCGCCGCTCGACGTCCAGAGCCACATGCACCCCTCGCGGTAGTGCGCCTCCGCGAGCGAGGGGTCGATCTCCCGCGCGCGGCGGTAGTCTGCGCGCGCGCCCTCCAGGTCGCCGAGACGTTCCCGCACGCGGCCCGAGCGGAGCCATGCGGCGGCGAACTCCGGGTCTGCGTCGATCGCGCGGCGAATCAGGGGGAGGAGGGCGTGGAGAGAGGCGACGTCGCGCGCCCTCCCGACGTCGGCCCCGGCGAGGATCTCCTGCGCCTCGTGCCGCTGGCGCTCGCGGGCGGAGTCGGCGGAGGCCCCCTTCGCGGAGCGCACCGCGACGACGGCGCCCCACGTGATCGCGGCGAGAGCGGCCGCCGCGGCGACCCACGCGACGCGGCGGCGGACGGCGCGGGCGGCCCGGTCGACGAGGCCCGGCGCCCGCGCGACGATCGGCTCCCCTCGCACGAACCGCGCGAGGTCGTCGGCGATCGCGGCGGCGGAGGGGTACCGCCGATCGGGGTCCTTCTCGAGCGCCTTGAGGCAGATCACCTCGAGGTCGTGCGGGATCGCCGGGACGAGCCTCGCCGGCGGCACGGGGTCTTCGGAGAGGATCTCCTGGAGGAGGGAGAGGAGCGTGGGCCCCTCGAAGGGCGGCCGCCCGGTGAGGGCGAAGTAGGCAACGGCGCCGAGGGAGTAGACGTCGCTCCGCGGGTCGGGCATCTCGCTGGCGCCGCCGGCCTGCTCGGGCGACATGAACTGCGGCGTGCCGAGGAGGGCGCCGGAGAGGGTGAGGTTCGTGGTGGTGGCGGTCTCGACGTCCTTGGCGAGGCCGAAGTCGCCGAGGCGGGCCTGGCCGCGGACATCGACGAGGATGTTGGAGGGTTTCACGTCGCGGTGGACGACCCCCTCGGCGTGGGCTGCGGCGAGGCCGCGCGCGGTCTCCTCGAGGACGGAGGCGATCTGCAGGAAGGTAGGCTTCCCCTGCCCGCTCCCCTTCACCCACTGGTCGAACCCGACTCCCTCGACGAGCTCCATGGTGAAGAAGTAGCGCCCCTCGTGCTGGCCGACGTCGTAGACGGCGATGACGTTGGGGTGTCGGAGTCGGGCGGCGGCGCGGGCCTCGCGGAGGAACCGCTGGACGGTGGGAGGGGTTGAGCCGGGGGGCGAGGAGCCGCGGTCCTCGGAGGCGAGGAGGGTCTTGAGGGCGACGGCGCGGGCGAGGTCGGCGTCCCACGCCCGATAGACGACGCCCATGCCGCCGCGTCCGAGCTCGGCGGTGAGAACGTAGCGGCCGAAGGGTGTGCCGTCCATCCGGGATATCCTAGCCGGCCACGCGGCGGCATGGGAATGCGCAAGTTTCAATGCGCAATGTGCATATAAGTCCCAAGGCCCAAGGAAGTCGCAAGCCTCAACGTTCAAGGCCCGTCCTTGGCGGGGAACTTGGACGTTGGACCTTGCGACTTTCTTGGGCCTTGACGCTTACATGCACATTGCGCATTGAAGATTGCACATTCCTCCGGTATCCTGCGGGGACCAAGGGAGGTTCCCATGTTCCGCACCGTCGTCCTCACGCTCGTCCTCTCCGCCCCCCTCCTCGCCCAGTCTCCCGACCCGCTTGCGCAGATCGGCGACGGCGACCGCGTCGAGCTGACGCTGAAGAACGGGACCGTGTTCCGCGGCGAGGTCGTCTGGTGCGCGGAGGGGCGGATCAAGATCGACATCACCTTCGACTCGCCCGAAACCGACGGCTCCATCGTCCTCGACGTCCACCAGATCGGCCGCGCGGTGCGGCTCGAGAAGCTGACGAAGGAACAGAAGGAGAAGCTGCTCCAGGCCAAGGAGGACCGCCGCCGCAGGCTCCTCGAGGAGCTCGACGCGCGCAACAAGGCCGCCAGCGAGGCGGCCGGCGTGGAGCCCGGCGGGTCGGAGACCTCCGCCAGCGACAAGGACCTCCTCGCGAAGTTCCCCCCGGGCGAATGGACCCCCGAGAAGCGGCAGGAGTTGATGAAGAAGGACGCCGCCACCCTCTCCACGGAGGAGCAGGAGTTCCTCGCGCGCTACAACGACTGGAAGGAGGCCGCGGGCAGGGTGGAGCGCGACGCCCGCCTCGAGCGCTTCTCCCCCGCGAACGGCTGGGACGACAAGCGGTACGCGGACCTCCTCGGCCGCGACCCCGCGACCCTCAGCGCGGACGAGCGCGAGTTCGTCCAGAGCCACGACAAGCTCGTCCTGCAGCGCGCGGAGAAGGGGACGGAGGACCGGTCCGACCTCCTCACCGAGTTCCCGCCGGGCGGGGAGTGGAACCAGCAGACCCATGATCGCCTCAAGTCACAGTTCGTCCGGATCGGCGTCGCCCCGACCGCGCGGGAGCAGAAGTTCCTCGACCAGTACGACGACTGGCAGAAGGCCATGAGCGAGCGCGAGGACAAGCTCTCGAAGGACGAAGAACTGAAGAAGGAGCTCAAGAAGGAGCTCGACAAGGAGAAGGAGGGCGGCGCGACCCCGAAGTGACCGGAACCGATCCCCCCCCACACCTCGAATACCGCGGTTTCCTGCTCGACGATTTCCAGGTGCAGGCGATCCGCGCCCTCGACCTCGGCCACTCCGTCCTCGTCGGCGCCCCCACCGGCGCCGGGAAGACCCTGATCGCCGAGTACGCCCTCGACCGCTGCATGCGCGAGGGACGGCGGATCATCTACACCGCGCCGGTGAAGGCCCTCTCGAACCAGAAGTTCCGCGACTTCTCGGGCGTCTACGGCGACCGGATCGGCGTCCTCACCGGGGACGTGTCGATCAACCCCGACGCGCAGGCGCTGATCATGACGACCGAGATCCTGCGCAACACGATCTTCGAGAACCCGCGCCGGCTCTCGGAGGTCGACTACGTCATCTTCGACGAGGTGCACTACATCGACGACGAGGAGCGCGGGACGGTCTGGGAGGAGTCGATCATCTTCGCGCCGGAGCACATCCGCTTCGTCTGCCTCTCCGCGACCGTGCCGAACCTGCGGCAGTTCGCGGCGTGGATCCGCGAGATCCGGAAGACGCCGATCGACGTGGTCGAGGAGCTGCGGCGCCCCGTCCCCCTCGCGCACCACCTCTACATCCAGGGGCACGGGATGGGGACGCTCGAGGACCTGCGCCGGATGGACGAGCGGCTGCGGAAGACGCGGGACAGGAAGTGGGAGGACTGGGCGCGGATCACGGGGGGGCGGGAGAAGGACCTCCTCGACCGCGACGGGCAGCGGATGTGGCGGAAGAAGCTCCTCGACTACATCCAGGAGAACCGGCAGTTCCCGGTCCTCTACTTCGTCTTCTCGCGCCGCGAGTGCGAGGAGCGGTCGCAGGACAACGTGTTCCGGAACCTGCTGACGACCGCGGAGCGCGACCGTGCGGCGAGGATGCTCGACGAGCTGTCGGAGAAGTACGCGATGCGGGGCGACCCGGCGTACGAGAAGCTCGAGAGGCTTCTCCTGCGCGGGATCGGGTACCACCACGCGGGGCTGCTGCCGACGCTGAAGGAGATCGTCGAGCGGATGTTCACGGCGAACCTCGTGAAGCTCGTCTTCGCGACGGAGACGTTCGCGCTCGGGATCAACATGCCGGCGCGGACCGTGGTGTTCGACGCGCTCCACAAATTCGACGGGGTGCGCCGCGCGTACCTGAAGACGCGCGAATACCAGCAGATGGCGGGACGCGCGGGGCGGCGCGGGATGGACGAATTCGGGCACGTCTACGCGAGCGTCGAGTGGCCCTTCGTCCACTATGATCAAGTCGAGCGCATCCTGACGGGGCCGGTCGAGGAGGTCGACAGCCAGTTCAACCTCTCCTACGCGACGCTCATGAACCTGCACGTGCGGCTGGGAAAGAACCTGTTCGAGGCGTGCGAGAAGAGCTTCGCGAACTTCCGCGCGCAGCACCCGCGGAGCAAGGCCCGGTTCCACACGGCGGGGGCGTTCAAGAGCATGGTGGACCAGGTGCGGAGGCGCATGGCGTTCCTCAGGCACATGGGGTACATCGACGACGCGGGGGTGACGGAGAAGGGGGCGTTCGCGCGGCGGATCAACGGGTACGAGATCCAGGTGACGGAGTTCCTGTTCGAAGGGCTTCTCGACCAGCTTGGCCCGGAGCAGATGAACGTGCTCTTCAACGCGATCGTGTTCGAGTCGAAGAAGCGGGTCTGGTACGAGAAGATCGATCGGAAGCGGGTGGGGCACGTCCGCGACAAGGCGATGCGCATCATCCACGAGGTGCGTTTCCAGGAGAAGACGCACGGGATCGTGGCGCAGACGAAGGAGCTCGACTTCCTGCTCGCGGCGTCGGTGGACGCCTGGAGCCACGGCTGCGAGTGGGCGGACCTGGAGTCGTACACCGCCGCAAGCGACGGGGATCTCGTGCGCGCGTTCCGCCTGACGCACCAGCTCGAGCGGCAGGTGGTGCATGCCGTTCCCCCGGACGCGCCGATCCGGGAGAGGTTGCGCAAGGGGATGGGCGCGCTGAATCGGGACGTGGTGGACGCGGAGAGGCAGTTGAGGCTGGGGTAATGTGCAAGTCTCAATGTGCAATGTGCATGTAGGTATCAAGGCTCCATCCGAACAAGTCCCTGGTGACCGCCGGGACCGCGTGGTATGAGGGGGACATGGGCCTGACGTTCCTCAAGATTCCGGTCGCCAACCCGTCTCGCCCCACGCGCTGGGCCGAGGTGGATTTCCTGATCGACTCCGGGGCCGTCTTCTCCGTCGTACCGGGGAGCGTCCTGCGCAAGCTCGGCATCCGACCGGAATCCAGGGAGGAGTTCTTCCTCGCCAACGGCGAGAAGATCGTCCGCCGGCTCGGGAATGCCCTCTTCCGCTACGGGCGCAAGCGTCGCGCCTCCCCGGTCGCCTTCGGCACGCGGGGAGACAGCGCGCTGCTGGGCGCGGTGACGCTGGAGACGCTGGGCGTCGTCCTCGACCCGTTCCATCGCGAGCTGCGCCCGCTGAGGCTGACGATTGCTGGCGGCGGCCACGTCGCCCGGCGGAGGCCGTAGCCGGGAGTCCTGCCGCCCGGGCTGGAGGCAGGCCTGACAAACGGATGCGGGGAGGTTCTCGAACACCATCCACCTCCCCTGCCGCCTCATGTCGAGCGTAACCGTCTTGCGGCGCAATCGGCCCCCGCAGTAGTCACACCCGTCTCGGATCTTCATCGCGAGGGCCCCTCGAAGAGAGTGATGACCCGAACGCGGCACGTCGGGCCCTCCCCGAGTAGCGCCCTACGGCAGGAGGTCGCGCACGGGGACCTCGAGGTGCGTGCCGCCGCCCACGTGGAGGGACAGCGACGCGCCAGCCTGCAGGGTCTTGGCCTGCGAATACCTGCTTTCCGCGGGGATGGGCGATTCGAAGACCTCGACCTGGAAGTCGACCAGGTTGACGATGACGTACTGGGGGATCCCGGCAGCCGCGTAGATCTGAAGCTTGTTCGTGCGATCGTGGTCCAGGGAGCTGTCCGACACCTCGATGACGCAGAAGACGTCCGCGGGACCGGGGTTCCTCTCCAGATAGTCACGCGCTTCCCCGCACACGACCGCGCCATCGGGCTCGGGCTCGTCGTGGGACGGAATCGTGACCGGTCCCTGGATCTGCATGTGGCAGCCGTGGGCGGTCAGGAGACGATCGAGGCGGATCAACAACTTCACGGCAGCGTTATGGCGCTTCCCGATGCTCATGGATCCCTCCCCGCGCGCGCTCCTGTCCTTGTGCACCAATAGCCCGTCGAGCAGCTCGATCGGGGCGCCTTCGCGGAGGATGCCGGCCTCGATCATCGAGTGGTACTGGTCGACATCCAAGCGGGCGAGGGACGGCATGTGGGCCCGCGTATGTACCGGAGAGGTGACTGCCAAGGTGCTCACTCCTTCCCGAATCCTGCCCTTGCCTGAATTCTAGCCCGCCAACCGAAGGGCAGCAAGACCCGGGCCGTGATCGCGGGGGAGCGCCCCCCGCACCCCCCCACGGGCAGAAACCAGCAAACGGAAGCCAGCAGACAGATCGCAGCAGTCAGCGAGCGGGACTCCTCGCAACCCGGAAGCCGTAGTCGAAGAGCCTGAAGCCCGGCTCGTACCAGAAGCGATAGGCCCCGCGCAAGTACGCGACGTCGACGAACCACGAACCCCCGCGGACCACGCGCGACGAGCCGCCACCCGGCCCTTGCGGGTTCCTCATCCCGTCACGGCAATTCGCATAGTACTTCTCGCCGTACCAGTCCGAGCACCACTCCCACACATTCCCTGCCATGTCCAGCCCACCACACGCGCTCGCCCCTGCCGGATACGAACCTCGGGCACGCGTGTAGTCCCCCTTGCCGATCTGCTTCGCGTAGTTCGCCCGCGTCCCGTCGGGCTCCTCGTTGCCCCACGGGTACACCCTCCCGTCATTCCCCCTCGCCGCGTACTCCCACTCCGCCTCCGTCGGCAGCCGCAGCCCCGCCCACTCGCAATACGCCTTTGCGTCCTCCCAGTTCACGCACACTACCGGATACTCATCGTACCGCGAATCCGCGAAGTACTTCGCGTATCCATACCCCGCGAGCGGCTGCTCGGGCTCCCGGTGCTCCGTCGCCTTGCAGAACGCACGATACTCCCCGTTCGTCACCTCGTACTTCCCAATCAGGTACCCATCCAGCGCTACCCGATGCACGGGCTTCTCGTCCTCCGCTCCCTCGTCGCTCCCCATCTCGAATTCCCCCGGTGGCACGTAGATCAGCTCCATCCCCATCTTCTCGTGCCGATGCTCCTCGTACCCCTTCTCGTTCATACGCAAGAAGACCAGGCCTGGAATGACGATGCGCGGCGCGGTCGAGCTCTTCCCGTGCCGAGCCGGCTCGACGACCTCGGGCGCGGTCGCCACGGTTTCCCTCCCCCGGGGCGGTTCGACCACCTCGACGAGAGGCGCGTCGAGCCGTTCCAGGAACGCCTGTGCGTCTGCGGGGCGGAGCGAGGGGTCCCGACGCAAGGCCGCCTCCACGGCCTGTGAGATGTGCTCCTCCACGCCGAAGCCCTCGCGCAGCGTCGGGGAGTGTCGGTCCGGCAGGGCACCCGCCAGCATCTCGTAGAGCATCACGCCGGCCGAATACACGTCCGCCCGCTTGTCCACCGCGCCGCCTGCGCGCTGCTCGGGCGCCATGTAGTCGGGCGTCCCTGCACCGGGCAGCATGGACAGGCCCCCAGGGCGCGCGAGCGCCCTCGCCAGACCGAAGTCGCACAGCTTCGGCGACGGGCCCAGCAAGCTGGCCGTGCCAGAGGACCGGCTTGCTGGCTGGCAGGGCCCGCTTGCTGGGTCGTGGCGTGGCAGCAGAACGTTCTCCGGCTTCACGTCGAGGTGCAGCACGCCCTTTCCGTGCGCGTACGCCAGGGCCCGCAGGGACCCTCGCGCGATCGGCTCGGCCTCGGTCCAGGTCAGCTTCCCGCGCGCGTCGAGGAACCCCCGCAGCGTCCCTCCCTCCACCCACTCCATCGTCAGGTACGGCGTCCCCTCGTGCCGACGCACGTCCCTCACGCGGACGATACCCTCGTGCGTCAACTCGAGCCCGACCTTCGCCTCCTCGAGGAACCGACGGACGCACGCGGGGTCGCCCGCGAGCTGCGGCCGCAGCAGCTTCATCACCACGTCCTGGTCCAGCTCCAGGTCCCTCGCGCGGTACACCATCCCCATCCCGCCGACGCCAATCAGCTCGAGGACCTCGTACTTGTCGATCCTCGTCCCGGGCTCGAGCGGTCGACCCTCCTCGAGGCGCGCGGAGACGCAGGTCAGGAGCGAGTGCCGGACGCGAGGCGACTCCGAGAGTCCCGCCAGCACGCGCGTCAGCGCGTCGCGCACGGAACTGGCAGGGCCAGCTTGCTGGTCGGCAGGCGCCCCCGCCGACGGCTGCATGAGCGGCGCCACGAGGTGGTCCCGATCCGGCCCAGGCAGCCCGCGAACGGCCGTCGCGACGGCCTGCTCGACCTCCTCCTCCGTGAGGCGCAGGAGGCCCTGGGTCCTGCCGCGCTCCCCCCGGGCGACGCGGAGGGCGAGCGCCTCGACACTGGCCTGGAACCGCTCCTCCTCGGCGTGCTTGGCGCACTCGTCGACCATCGGCCCCACGACAGGGACCGCCTGCGCGAGCCCGCGCAGCGCCGCACGCAGGTAGCCTCCCCAGTTCATGCGCGGCCCCGCCGCCAGGGGACTCCATGGCACAGGAACGCGGGCCGAACGATGACCAGGGCGGGCACAACGCGGCGCATGGCGAACCCTCGTGAACCGCCGTGATGGTAGGCCCGCTGCGCGCCGGCCGTCAAGCCCGCGGCGGCGTGCACCATACGGGTCGGGAGCGCCGGTGCCCGAGGGTCGTACTCCCGGAAGGGCGCACTCATCGCTGTCCTCCAAGACGCTGACCGGTGGTGTCAGCATCGTACTGAGGACAGGCGCCCTCCGGAAGCCATTCCTGCCGTCTCGGCGTATTCGGCGTCTTCGGCGGACTGTTCGCCGTCGAGTCGCCCGCCGGGGCGCGCGAGGGGATTACTCCGACAGGCTCCTGGAAAGGGCCGCCTCTCTCCCATTCCGTCCGTCCCCCTCGCAGAGCGGGGTCCCGCACGCCTGTGTCGCGCGGCGGTGCGCTCCGGACGCAGGCTCCTGTAGATGACCCCTCGCAGGGTCGACCGCGCGTGCTGGTGCAAGACGCGACCGTCCTCCCCCTCGGCGTAGAACGAGCAGGCGAGCATCGGCGTCCTCGACCGCCCGCTACTGCAGATCCATGGGAGACGACTTGGTTCCCTCAACGAATTCGCGAGCGCCCGGTGTGCATGCCGGGCGCTCGCGAGTAGGGTCAGGGAACTCGATTGCAAAAAGACACGGTTTTCGGTACATTTTGCGCTCACGATGGGAACCCATCAGAGAGTCACGGCAAGGCGCCTGGTCGAGACCTTCCTCGCGCAGGGACGGCACTCCTTCTCCCGAGCGGAGGCTGAAAGGGCGCTTGCCGTCGCGCCGCGGGCAGCCTACATGGCCCTTCCCGCCTCGTGCACCAGGGGTGGCTGGGCATGCCGCACGCGGGATTCTACATCATCGTCGACCCGCAGCATCGGGCCACGGGCTCCCTCCCCCCGGAGTGGTTCATCGACGCCTTGATGAACAAGCTGGGCCACCCGTACTACGTTGGCCTCCTCTCCGCAGCGCAGCTACACGGTGCCGCACACCATCGTCCGCAGGAATTCCAGGTCGTCATCTCTGGACGGAGCGTCCGCCCGGTCCGTTCAGGGCGCTTCTCCATCCGCTTCATGTCCAAGGGACGCTTCGCGGAGGCCGACACGATGGAGGTCAAGACGCCAACGGGCATGATTCGCGTCTCCTCCCCGGAGACGACGGCATGGGACCTGGTGCGCTACTCGAAGGCCAGCGGCGGACTCGGGAACGTCGTCACCGTGCTCTCGGAGCTCTCTGCGAGACTCGACCCGATCAGGCTCCGTGACACGGTCCGAAACCACAGGGACGTGCTCATTGCCCAGCGGCTTGGCTACATCCTCGACCACGTCGCGCACCGCGGGCTGACGAAGGCCACCGCCTCCTGGGTCGCGAGACAGGAGCCATCGCTCCGTCGCCTCGACACGTCGGCCCCCTCGGAGGGGGCTCCCGTGAGCCGAAAATGGAGCCTGCTCGTCAACGCGCAGGTCGAGGCGGAGGCATGATCCCTCAGGACGCGATCGCGCACTGGCGAACCGTGGCCCCTTGGGCGCACGACCCACAGGTCGAGCAGGACCTGATCCTGTCGCGCGCCCTCGTGGAGATCTTCCAGGAGCCCGCGCTTTCGGGCGCCCTGCTCCTCCGCGGCGGTACGGCCCTCCACAAGCTGTGCCTCGCCCCGGCTGCGCGGTACTCGGAGGACATCGACCTCGTGCAGGCGAAGGAGGGGGCGATCGGCGACGTGATCGACGCCCTACGGTCCCGCCTCGACCCCTTCCTCGGCAGGCCGCACCGCGACAGGAAGAGCAAGAACGTGATCTTGCAATACCGATTCGAGTCGGAGATCCCGCCAGTCGTGCCTCTGCGCCTGCAGGTGGAGATCAACTCGCGCGAGCACTTCACCGTGTTCGGTGCGGTCTCGCTCCCCTACCGCGTGGCGTCGCCGTGGTTCACAGGGGAAGCGCAGGTCGGCACGTACGCCCTCGAGGAGCTGCTCGCGACCAAGCTGCGCGCCCTGTACCAAAGGAAGAAGGGGCGCGACCTGTTCGACCTGCATCTCGGTCTCCGAACGGCCGGCGTCCGACCCGATCGGATCCTGGAGGCGTTCCACGTCTACATGGATCGCGAGGGCAGCCGCGTGAGCTCGTTGGAGTTCGAGGGGAACCTCGACGAGAAGCTCTCCTCCGGGGTGTTCGGGGACGACATCAGGCCCCTCCTCCGGCCGGACCTCCACTACGATCCGAAGGCCGCCGCCGCGCAGGTCCGGGAAGCCCTGATTCGACGCCTGTGAGACCAGAGCCTCGCCGCTGACCAGGTCCGGCGGTCACGCTCGCGGTCCTCGCCGACGGGCTCCCGCCACGTCTGCCTAGCACTACAACGAAACTTCCGTGCTTGGCCCCGAAGGGGCCACTCATGACAGCCAGGGGTGAAACCCCTGGAACAAGGCAACCAGAGGCCAATGGAGCCCTGAAAGGGCGACACATCCGGATGTGTCGCCCCTTCAGGGCTCCGTCGCAACGGGGAAACCCTGATTCCAGGGCCTGCGGCCCTGGCTGTCCTGGCGCGCCCCTTCGGGGCTGGCTCCGGAAGTTTCGTTGTAGTGCTAGCCGTCAGCTCCAATCGGCCGGGGCGCTCGCGAAGGCGATTCGCGAGGCAGGGCGTGATCGACTTCGCCTCCGACAGGCTGGCGGCGCTGCCGGAGGACCAGCAGGCGCGGCTGGTGCCCCGGCGGTGCACCGTGGAGCAGTTCCACTGCACGGGCAGCTCGACCGCTCATCGGCCCCCGACGAGCGGTCGAACTGCTGGATACCGGGTCATCGAGATGGCGCCTATCGCCTCTCCGCCGCAGCCTCGAGGAACACCGGGACCTGGCCGAACACGATCGCCCGCGCGGGCTCCACGGTCACCACGGGTGTCGTCTCCCCTGCCACCGTGACGGCGTGGGTGACCTGCGCCCGCGGGAACGGCAGGAGCGCCGAGAGGTCGTGGGCGGCGACCTGGTTCCCCTGGAGCCCCTCGTCCCACGCCACCCACACGTTCCCCTTCGACGCGCCGAAGGTGAAGCGATGCAGGCTCACCGTCCCTCGCACCGCCAAGGGGGCGGCCGTGGAGAAGGGCGTCAGCTTCGACACCGCGAGCTTGTACGTGTAGTACGCCGGCCGCGGGCGGTTCCGCGCGTCGAGCAGGTCCATGTCGCCGAACCACGCGCCGAAGGGCGCGTAGGACCCCCAGAGGTTGTAGGTGACCGCCGAGTACCCGCTCTCGAAGGCGAGCGTGAAGTGTCGCGCCATCGCCCCCGATTCGTATGCAAGGCGCGCGGGGTCCTCGCACGTCGGGCCCTGGGGGAAGACCTCTCCCGACGAGCCGAACGGCTCGCCCCCTTCCATCGAGCATACCGGCCGCGTCTGGTGCCAGCGCGCAGAGACGTAGTCGTTGAGCCAACGCTTCCGATCGGGGATCGACTGCGTGTCGCCGTAGAGGTGGATGTCATAGGCATCGGGAAGGACGTCGGCGAGCAGCGACTTCACGCGATCCACGCTGAAGAGGTACCGTCCGGAGTTCGCCTCGAGCCGCGTGATCGTCCGCGTCTTGTAGACGATGGTGTCGCGGCCGACGCAGTAGCCGTCCGCGAAGGCGGCGAGGTAAGGCCAATTCGAGTCGAGCGGCAGG
>Ga0209514_10002332_pt1 | contig 29745 bp, 24 predicted proteins | sample Subgrocontami58m_FD_187452 | JGI IMG/M metagenome (GOLD analysis project Ga0209514, IMG submission 187452) | Subsurface groundwater microbial communities from S. Glens Falls, New York, USA - GMW37 contaminated, 5.8 m (SPAdes) (version 3) | ecosystem: Environmental > Aquatic > Deep subsurface >...
CCAAACTGCCGGCAGGCGTGGCTGAAGACAAGCTGACCGTGGCCTTCTGGAACGGCACGGCCTGGGAGAATGTACCGTCAACGGTCAATATCACGGCCAAGACCATTACGGCAAAGGTAAGCCACTTCACGGTCTTCGGCGTACTGGCCCAGCAGCCTGCGCCGACACCTACACCGGCGCCGACTCCTGCTCCTACACCGGTGCCCACACCGGCGCCGACACCTGCTCCGACACCCGCGCCTACTCCTGTTCCGACTCCGGAGCCCACACCTGCGCCAACGCCGGCGCCTGTTACTCCAACGCCAGAACCGCGAGTAGTGTCCGCTCCGATAACTGCGCCAGCGCCTCCGCCGGCCGCGGCGGTTGCCCCGGCGCCTGCCCCCGAACCCGAGGCTGCTCAGGCAGCGCCTCCAGCGCCGGCTCCGAAGGCTCCAGCGACCAACTGGGGAATGATCAACCTGGTCATCGGCCTGGTGGTAGTAGCCGGCCTGGTCACCTTCTTCATGGTCTGGAGAAGAAAGAAGGCATAGAAACATAAACAGGTGATTTGCTGATGGATGGACGGGCATTCCCATCCATCCATCAGCCTAATTTGAATTTCCCGGTATTGAATTGAGTAGTATCAATGGCAAACTGAAGAAACACTGGCAAATCATCACTGTCCTCGCGGGCGTAGCCGCTGTCTTTCTCATTATCTATTTTCTCAGGAGCGCCCTTATGCCTTTCCTCGCCGGCCTGGCGCTGGTGTTTTTCCTGATACCGGTAGTCTCATGGGTGGAGAGGCGTTTTCCACGCAAGGGCAGATGGGTGACATGGCTGGAGGGGAAGCGGATCTCCTCCATCATGATAGTCAACACGGGAATTATCGGGATTGCCGGCCTTTCCGGCTTCTATCTCTTTCAAACGGTTGCCAATGCCCTCACCACCCTTCTTCACGAAGCTCCGGAGCACTATCTCGGCGCCGTGGAAATCCTTCAGCAGCGGACCGAATCCATCAGACAGATGGTCCCTCCCGGAGTGCGGGAACGGATAGACCTGTTTGTCGCCGAAACCGGAATAGGAATAACCGCTGCCGTGGAAGCAAGCATCAGGCGCCAGATTGTTCAGATGCCCTCCACCATTGGCGCGATGCTGGGCTTTTTCTCGTTGCCGCTTTTTCTTTTCTATGTGCTGAAGGACAGGGAGAAGCTGAATGCCGGTTTCTATTCGAGCCTGCCGCCCTGGGCTTCCAGGCATGTCAAGCATATTGTCCTGATTATCCAGAGGGTACTGGGGCGGTATGTCCGCGCCACGCTGACGCTGGGGATGGTGGTCGGGCTGGCTGCTTTGATCGGCCTGCTGATTATGGGTGTGCCCATGGCGCCCCTCCTGGCCATAATTCTTGGCTTGACTGAGATGATACCGTTCCTGGGTCCGTGGATCGGGGGGGCCATTGCCGTGGTTTTTGCCCTGGCCATGACTCCGGAGAAGGTAGGGTGGGTGGTGATGCTTGTCGCGGGCATACAGCTTCTTGAGAATAGCCTGCTGGTTCCCAGGATTCAAGGAGGATACCTGGGCATACACCCTGCTATCGCCATCGTCCTGGTTGTGGTGGGCTCCGCTGTGGCTGGTGTGTGGGGAATTCTCTTGTTCGTTCCCCTGGCAGCCACGGCTTTACAGATTTACCGCTACACCCGCAAGGTGGTCCGGGAGACGGACTCCATGGAATTGCCGGACTAGCCTCATTCTTTAAGGTTCAGGGTTTTACCCCATTTCTCTCTGGTACTCTTCTCGAGCCCGGGGCTGAGCTTGACCAGGGGCGGAAAGTCCTCCCTCCATTCATAGGGCTTGCACGTGTCTATTATCGCCCTGGACGTGAAGAACGCTTTGGCGGGCTTCTGTACCATGGGGTCCATGGAGACGCTGCGTGTTCTCTTGATGATATCGATGCTGGTTATGGGGTCAGTCCTGGTCCCTACGGCCCAGAGCACCTGCTGCGGGTCCATAGGGTCAATATCCTCATCGAGCACAATAACGTACCTTCCCAGTGGCGAGAGCGCCCTGTTCTGCAAAAGGAACATGGCTATGTCCCTGGAATGCCCGGCGTACATCTGGCGCATGGAGACCAGAATCATGAACTCCCTGCCCGCCCGGTTTAGCCAGACTCTCTTTATGCCGGCGGTCAGCCCGTTTTTGGCTAGCGTGGTATAGATGCGGGCGCTTCCCTGTATGCTGGCGCTGGGTTCTCCCAGGGGTCCGGTGGGTGGGTTGCCCAGGAGGATGGGATCGTCGCGGTAATAGATTCGCTCCACCTCGACGACCGGAGCCGGAGCCTCCTTTGTGGCGTAATAGCCGGTCCATTCGCCAAAGGGGGCTTCAATCATATATTTGTCCGGGGGACACCATCCCGCCGCGACTATTTCGCTGTCCGCCGGTATCGGCAGGCCGGTGATTTCCTCGGTTATGACTTTCGCCGGCTCGCCCGACACCGCTCCGACATAGTTGTACTCCTTGCCCGGAGGAAGGTTGACACAGGCGGCTTTGAAATACAGGGGGTGGTGCCCGAATGATATCGCTACCGGACACGGTTTACCCCTGGCATGATACTTCTCGTAATGCATTCGCGCGTGTTTCCCCGGCAGGACGAAAAGGGACGCGGTGTTCCTGTTCTGCACCATCATGCGGTACGTGCCGAAGTTGATGTCGCCCGAGTCCGGGTCTCTGGTTATGACGGCGTTGGCCGTGCCGATGTACCTGCCTCCGTCGAGCTCGTGCCATTTGGGAACGGGGAACTTGAGCAGGTCCACGTCCTTGCCCCTGTCTTTGTTCTCCATGACAGGCCCGGTTTTGACTACCTTGCAGGGGAACTTATCCAGTTTGCCGTCCCATACAAGCTGCTTCTCGATATAGATGTCCAGGAGCCCCGCCATCGAAAGGCCGGTGGGAAGGTTCATACACAAAGCCAGGGCATCGCAGCTTGAAGTGGAACCGGCCGCCACGCGGTAGCCGGGCTTGTACCCCTTGATCTTGTCGAAGAGCAGGATGGCGCTGTCCTCGATATCATGGTTCAGGGTGGTGATGGCCCCTATCTCCAGGTCCCAGTCGGCGCCGTTAATCTTCTTGACGAAGCCCAGTTTATCGGCCTTTTTAAGCCATTGTCTCGTATCGTCCATTCCTGTCTCCTCTTAATACCGTAGGGGCGGCACTCTGTGGCCGCCCCGGGCTCCGGCAAGTCGGAGCCCGCACAGCGAATTTACATGTCATTTTACTGGAAAAGGCGTTTGATGGGAAGATGGGGAAATGGTGGAAAAAAGGCAAAGGATAGTGTAAAATTCCCGTACATACAGGTTTCCCTTCTAAGAATTGAAAGGAGTGCTAACTTGCCAGTTTATGACATAATCGGAGCCAACATACCCCGCGTGGATGCCTTCCCTAAATCCAAGGGAGAAGCCGTTTACATAGAGGACATGAAGCCGCCCGGCACTTTGTCGGGGGGAATGGTCAGAAGCCCGCATAACCACGCGAAAATCCTGAGTATTGATACTTCAAAAGCCAGGGCGCTTCCTGGTGTGAAGGCCGTCATAACGGCAAACGATATACCCAAAGTCCTGTTCGGAATGCTCCCGACTTTCAACGACCAGTATGCCTTGGCGGTAGACAGGGTCAGGCATTACCTGGAAGCTGTGGCTGCCGTAGCGGCCATTGATGATGAAACGGCGCAGGAAGCTGTCGGGCTTATCAAAGTTGAGTATGAGCCATTGCCTGCAGTGCTGGACCCGGCGGAAGCGATCAAACAGGGCGCGCCGCAGCTTCACCAGGCTTACAAGAACAACATAAGCCTCAGGGTCACCAGGACTGTTGGAGATATAGAAAAGGCCTTCAGCGAATGTGATTATGTCCGTGAGGATGTCTTCCGGACGCAGCCGCAGAATACTGCAGCGATGGAAGTCCACGGCTGTGTTTCGCTGTGGGAGCTGGATGGTACTCTCACCCACTGGTCGACTAACCAGGCGCCGTTTCTTCTCCAGAGGGCCATGGCCAAGGTGCTGGGAATAGAGGCGGACCGGGTGAGGGTTATCCTGCCGATGATAGGCGGCGGCTTCGGCAGCAAAACGGTGATGTTCGCTCATGATATCGCTTCGGCCTACCTGTCCAGGATGACCGGAAAGCCTGTGAAAACGATGCTTACCCGCGAGGAGGTATTCCACGCCACCAATCAGCGTCATCCCTTCCAGGTTACTTTGAAGACCGGGGTTATGAAGGACGGAACGCTGGTAGCCCTGAGCTCCAAGATACTAGCTGACGGCGGAGCGTATGCCGGTACAGGCGGCATGGCGCTGAATGTGGCGGAGCATACCATGCTTCTGCCCTACCGGATGAAGAGTTACCACTATGACGCTGTTAGAGCTCTGACCAACAAGCCCATCGGAGGACCTTACCAGGGGCACGGAGGCCCCCAGGTCCGTTTCGCCACCGAGACCCAGCTGGACATGGTCGCGAAGGAAATCGGGATGGACCCGATGGAGATAAGGCTGAAGAACTTTGTCTATGTGGGTTATGACCATGTGGAACATTACAAAATCCACAGCTGCGGGCTAAAACAGTGCCTGGAATTCGTGGAGAAAGAGCTCGATTGGAAGAAACGGAAGGGAAAATTGCCGCCCGGCAGGGGAATCGGCGTGGCCTTCTCCGGTGGTCCTTCCAGCGTGGTAATTATGCCGCACACTCCGACCGGCATAAGCATTCAAATAAACTGGGATGGCGGAGTGAGCGTCTTTTCCGGCGGGGCGGATATAGGCCAGGGCATGGATACGGTGGTGTGCCAGGCCGTGGCCCAGGAACTGGGACTCAGCATGGATAACATCCGGCTAACCCGCGCCGACACGCAGACCACGCCCTTTGACAAGGGGACCTACGGAACGGGCGGAGCCATGCGTGTTGGGAAGGCGTCCGTTATGGCGGCGAAGCAGGTAAAGAAGAAGCTCCTTGAGGTCCTGGCCCAGAAATTTGAAACGCCTCCGGAGAACATAGAGTTCGGCAGAGGCAAAATCTATGTCAAAGGCCATTTCGACAAGGGCGTAGAATTCGCCGACGCCATCAAGATATACCGCTATTCAGGGAAGCCGATGCCCCTCATGGCCATGGACGCATACGAGCCGGACGTAAACGATTTCAACACCGTCAGGAATCAGGGCGGCAACTTCTCTCCTACCTATTCCTTCCTGGGAGCGGGATTCGAGGTGGAGGTGGATAAGGAAACAGGGACCGTCAAGATTATCAAAGCTGTAATAACCGACGACCTGGGGAGAGTGATTAACAAGATGGGGCAGGAGGGACAGCTCGAGGGCGCCATATCCAAGGGAATCGGAATGGGTTTGTACGAGGACTTGCCCAACATAGAAGGAAAATATATCAATCCCCATTTCCTGGAGTACTATCTCATGACCGCGCTCGATGAACCGAAGATCAATGAGATAGCCTGGACGGATATAGAGACCATTGACCCGGTCGGGCCTTTTGGCGCGAAGTCCTCCGGCGAACAGGCGTTATCTCCTGTTCCCCCGGCCCTGGCAAACGCCATCTACGATGCCGTTGGCGTATGGATGAAAGAGCTGCCCATGACGCCGGAAAGAATAAAGAAGGCTATAGAGGCGCAGAAGAGCAAGTAAGTGAAGTCCCCGTCCCACTTTTAGTTAGGAAGGGGGACGGGTGCTTGATCTGCATAATTAGCTAAATATTCCTCTCTCCCCCGTGTGGGAGAGATGTAAGTGGGGGGTAAGGGCGATTAACTAATCGCCCTTGATTAACCCTTTGGTGTTGAGGCCTGTTCCCTGCCGGCGATGAAGCCCTTGAGCCCCTTGTCACGGCGCATCTTGTAGAAGTTCACTTCGTCGGAACGGAAGCGCGTGTACTGTATCTGGAGGTGCTGTGAATAATGCAGCCTCTGGGCGGCCCCGAATCCGGTAATATCCATCATGCCGTTGAACCACTCCTTGATGACCACCAGCGTCTCCAGCGGCAGGCGGCTGAAGCCTTCGGCCCATTTCAGGGTCTCCTCGTCCAGCTTTTCAAAGGGGACCGCCCTGTTGACCAGTCCCACAGCTTCAGCTTCCTTGCCTGAAATTTCAGGAAGCAGCTTGCCCGCGTGAAACTTGCTGGAGCCGGCGGGCCATTGCCCGTGATAGTTTGAAGCCCAGAGAGACATTCTGCCGAATCCCCTGACTCCCAGCATGGCGTTTTCCGCCGCGATAATGAAATCGCAGGCACCCGCCAGTATCTCGTGCGCTCCAACGCAGGCGCCCTGTACCTGGGCGATGGTAATCTTGGGGAAGTTCATGATGTCCTCGTGCTTGCCGCATCGCCTTCTTTCCAGTCCGTAATAGTCTATCACCGTGGGATTGAGCTTGGGATTGATTGGCGGCGATTCCTCCTGCCCGGGTGAGGAAAGGTCATGACCTGAGCCAAAGGCAGGTCCGGCCCCGCGAATGATGACCACTTTTATCGCAGGGTCGTCGTTGGCCTGGTGAAGGCCGGCATGGAAATCACTGAACTGGCTGTCATTGAAGGCGTTTCGCCTTTCCGGGCGGTTAAAGGTAAGCCTCGCAATGCTTTCGGTCACTTTCTCATAGAGGGTGTCCGTGTATTGCCTGCCCTTATATTCAGCGGCTTCCCACTGGCATTTCTGATATTGAGTTTTGAATTCCCAGCCAAAACCTGTAGGCATTGCGGCCTCCTTAAAACTAAATCAAAAATCAAATTGTAGGGGCAATTCATGAATTGCCCCTACAAGAGATTACTTCGTTATCAAGTCAAAGATCGAACACTATTTGAAGAATCCCTCGAAGGGCGCGTCCCTTTCTTCGAGGGCTTTCTTGAAGCCCTTTTCCTCAGCTATCCTGAAGAACCTCGAATCCTCATCCCTGTTTCTCTTCGACTGCATGATAAGCTGCATATCGGTGGTAAACCGCCATGCCGCTCCTACTCCGCGGGACTCCATAACGGCGTTGATTCCGTCTTTGGCCAGGGCCAGGGCGTCGGAATGAAGGAGCTTCAAACCTTCCGCCAGGTCCAGGACCTCCTGCTCCAGGCGCGGGGCCGGAACGGACTTTGTTATGAGGCCCAGCGTTTCCGCCTCCTTGCCCGGGATGTATTTGCCTGTCAAGACCAGTTCCTTGGCCTTCTTCACGCCCAGCAGCCAGAGCCACAGGGGCATGCCCGAGAGCATCCCCATCCTTACTGAAGGGTCGCCGAAGATCGCGTCATCGGCGGCTATGGTGAAATCGCAGACCATTGCCAGAAAGGCTCCCGTTCCCAGACAATAGCCGTGTACCTGGGCTATCGTGGGCTTGGCGACATTGGATATGTATTCCCAGCGCCGGTCGAACCTTCTTTGAACATCCATCAGGTCTTTTGTGAAGGCCTGCCGCTCCCCAGGTTCGGCTGGAAACGACTGCTTGCTGACCTCATCGGACAAATCTTTGCCGCTGCTGAAGGCCCTGCCCGCGCCCTTTATTATCACCACCTTGACGTCCAGGTCCTGCTCAGCCAGGGTGAAGGCTTTATCGAGCTCATCCAGCATGGCGCGGTCCATGGCGTTGAGTTTTTTCGGGCGGTTGAGCGTGATCCAGCCGATGTTGTCCTTTACTTCATAAATAAGACTCTTATTGTCCATAGTCATACTCTTTCAATCACCTCTTCGGCACAGGCGCCGGAAAGTACTTCCGAAATGGGGCATCTCTTGCTTCGATGGCGGCCTTGAGCCCTTTTTCCTCTCTGATCTTGTAGAAGTCGAAACCGCCCCTATCCAGATATGTCCTTCCCGGCCTCTGAACAGCGCTCACCGAATGAAGGAAGGTCGCGCTTCCCCAGGCGGCGGCCAGACCTGATATGTCCATATTGACCTGTATGGTGAAATCGAGGCCTATCTGGGAATCATAACCTCCGATCGTTCCGGTGACGAGACGGGCTTCCGCTTCCTCTCTTACCGTCTGCTCCAGCCTGCCGGCGGGGACAGCTTTCATCGCCAGTCCGATTTTTTCAGCTTCTCTCCCATCGATATATTTGCCTGTAAGGAGAAGCTCTTTGGTCTTTTTCAGTCCCACCCTCCAGGTCCAGAGCGGATTGGCGGAGGCATGGCCCATTCTGATGGATGGGTCGCCAAACACCGCATCCTCGCTGCAAATGACGGTCTTGCAGGCAAGGGCGAGCTCCGCCCCCATCCCGAGACAATAGCCATGTACCATGGCGATGGTGAAGCGGGGGATATCGAAGATGGCGCGCCAGTCATGGATGCGCCTGATGCCTGCTTCGAAGATGTCGCTGATGTATGGCTTAGTCCTTGGGTCCGGCGGCATCACCTGGGATGTTCCGGCGCCTGAGAGGTCCTGTCCGGCGCAGAAGGAACGTCCGGCGCCCTTTATTATCAGTATCCATATGTCCGGGTCGCTGTTGATTTCAGCCATTGCGGCCTTGAATTCGGACCACAGCTCATCATTGAAGGCGTTGAGCTTTTCAGGGCGATTGAGAGTTATCCAACCGTATCTGCCGTCTTTCTCAAGAAGGATGTGTTTGTACGTCATGTTATTCCCTCTTTGCAATCTACTGTCAAGGCATTCTATCATCGCGATTGCTTTCAGTCAATGAATGTCTTGATATGACATAAATAAATCTTTATAATCTGTCCACGAGACAATTCCCCGATTGAGCACCGATTAGTTAGAAAGGAGTTCAGAACATGGCGCATGCGGATTACAGAGCGTTCCTGGCTGCACTGGAGAAGAAGGGGGAGCTATTCAGGATAAAGAGCGAGGTGGACTGGGACGAAGAGGTGGGCGCTATTTATCAGGAGACCATTGTAAAGCGGGGACCCGCCCTCGTATATGAGAACGTGAAGGGCCATAAGGATACTCACGGACAGAAGCTATCCGGGCTGACCGACGCTTCTCTGAAACGTTGTGCCATAGCTCTGGACGTCAACGAAAACACGTCCAAAGCTGAGCTGGTGAATATCTGGCGAACAAGAAGCAAGCAGCTGATCAAACCTATGCTGGTTTCCAGAGGCGCCTGCAAGGAGATCATTCACAAGGGGAAGGACGTCAATCTTCTGGAGTTTCCTGTGCCTAAACTTCATCCCAATGACGGTGGCAGATACATTCTGACCTGGTACACGATGGTCACCAAGGACCCCGAATCCGGATGGGTCAATTGCGGCACTTACCGGGGCCAGGTACTGGATAAGAATACGATTGGACTGAACTATCACACTCAGACTCACTGGTCTCAGCACGGTATTAAGTACAGGGACATGCGAAAGCCGATGCCCGCGGCAGCCGCGATAGGAGTGGACTCTGTTCTTATGTATGCCTCCACCACACCGCAGCCGTACGGAGTGAGCGAATTTGAGATTGCCGGCGGGCTGCGGAAGGAGCCGATGGAGCTGGTAAAGTGCGAGACCGTGGACCTGGAAGTTCCGGCCGGAGCGGAAATAGTCATAGAAGGGGAGATATCTCTGGACCCGGCGACGTTTAAGCCGGAGGGCCCGTTTGGAGAATACCCGGGACACTATTCCGGGCTCGGAGCGGAGCCGAAGCCTGTATTCAAGGTAAAGTGCATCACCCACAGGAAGGATCCTGTTCTGAGCTTCTCGTCTCCGGGCATGGACCCTGCCGCGGCTCCTGAGTTTGCGGGTAACTGGGGTGTCAATACTCATATGTCTTTCGTAGGCCCCGCCCTGATGCTTGACCTCTTTCAGCAAGTTGGGCTGGACGGCGTCAGAGATGTGACCAGCGGCGGGCCGGGCGGTACGATTACCTTCGTCAGAACGAAGCAGCCGTACTACGGATACGCAAAGCAGATAGCCGCGGCTCTCTGGAGCAGGATGGGCCGCGCCAGCAAATATGTCATAGTCGTAGATGATGATATTGACGTCCAGGACGTCAATAAGGTCTTTTTGGCTATCGGAAACCGCGCCCAGGGCGACAAGAGCATATCCATATATAAGGACACGGCGGGGGCGGACCTGGACCCGGCTTCTCATCCCGACGTAAAAAGGAAACTTGGAGGCACCGCTCACAATGACAGAGTTCTTATTGATGCTACGTGGCCATTCGAATGGGAGCCCAGAGAGGAATGGGGCGGCCTGAGATATCCGCCGCCATGCAGGGCGAACCCCAAAATGATCGAGAAGGTGAAGAAGAACTGGAAGAAATACGGCCTGCCCTAGGGAAAGACGCGATACACAGGGCCACCGGAGTTAACATAAAAGATATCCCGATGGGACCGGAAAAGCTGGTAAAAAAATTCTCCCCTTGTGGGAGAGATGGAAGTTAAGGGCATGCTCATAAGTAACGATAAGGCGCTTAAGCTTATTCATCCTCTGGATTCTCTCTTTCATCCTCGGGGCGTTGCCGTGATCGGAGCTTCCAACAAGCCTGGCAACTGGGCGACTTCCGGATTTTTACAGCCGTTGCTGGATTATGGCTTCAGGGGGGGTATATATCCCGTCAACCGTTCCGCCACGCCCATCTCGGGGTTGAAGGCTTATACGAAAGTGTCGGAGATACCGGGGCCGGTAGACTACGTTGTTGTCAGCGTGCCGATTGAACAGGTAGAGGGATGCATAGAAGACTGCGCGGCTAAGAAGGTCAAATTTGTCAGTATTTATACGGCCGGTTTTTCGGAAAGCGGGCAAAAAGAGGGAAAGGAGCAGGAGGCCAGGTTCCTGGAAATCGCCCGTCGTGGCGATATGAGATTGCTGGGGCCCAATTGCGTGGGGATTTACTACCCGTCAGGCGGCATATCTTTCAGCCCTGCCGCTCCAAAACAATCGGGAAGCGTGTCATATTTATCTCAAAGCGGAAGGTTCTGTAACGACCTTCTATCCTGTTGTGAGCAGCGGGGAGTTGCTTTCAATAAGATGGTCAGTATTGGGAATGCTCTTGACATAAATGAAAGCGATCTGATGGAATACCTGAGCCAGGACACTGAAACGGAAATGATTGCCGCCTATATTGAGGGAATTAGAGAAGGTGCCCGCTTTGCGAGGGCTCTGAGAGACGCATGCAGGCGAAAACCCGTAATAGTGATTAAAGGCGGCAGTACGGATGAGGGCCGTAAAGCCGCTTTGTCTCACACCGCCTCGCTCAGCGGCCCGGAGCAAATATGGCGTGGATTAATGAAACAGTCAGGGGCCGTTTCTGCGGCCAGCCTGGAAGAGATGAGCGACATACTAATGACTTTCAGCCTGATGCCAAAACTAAGCGGTAGGAATGTCGCCCTTATCGGAGCGGGCGGCGGCGCTAATGTTCTTGCATGTGATGCCTTTTCCAACCACGGTTTCAGGATTCCAACTTTCAATAATGAAACTCAGAAAAAGCTGAGGCAGTTTATTCCACTGTCCGGTACGTGGGTAGTTAACCCTGTGGATTTCTCCCCGCAGACGGCGGGCGACCCTGTGTTAACGTCGAAGGCCATAGAGATCATGGCAAATGTGAAGGAAATAGACGTCATAATATTACATTACATGGTCGTGAGTTGGGGTATGGGTGGGGGCGACAGAGCCAAGGACGTAGCGGGAAGCGTCAGCGAGGTCAGCAAAAGAATAAAAAAACCGCTGGCGGTTGTACTGGAGACTCACGGCACGCCGGATATCTGTAAAACAGCCTATGAAATAAAGCTGGACTGGATCAAAGCCGGAATGTGCGTTTATCCTGATATTGAGCGGGCAGCCATTTGCCTTGGAAAACTGGCGAGATATCATGGCATCTTCTGAACATTTTCCAAAATTTCCTGCTAATTTCCTTGAAGCGTCCTTGACAGGCATTATTAATGTGTTTATACTAATAGCAGAACGATGAGAAATAAGGGCATGAATATCTTCTAGATACGGTCCTGTATTGTGAACTCGGGGGATGGCCTGAGAGATACAGGCCGTCCCCTTTTTTTTTGCCCTTAGCACCTTAAAAATAGAATATTTGGTTTTGTCTTGAGCTGGATACAGGTCAAAGTATTAAGAGCGTAGGGTGGATGCCTTGGTGCCAAAGGGCGAAGAAGGGCGTGGCAAGACTGCGATAAGCCTCGGTGAGCTGTCGAGCAAGCTTAGCCGAGGATTCCCGAATAGGATAACCCATCCGTCGTTTAGACGGATACCCCTGCTCCGGTAATCGGAGCCGGGGAGACAACGGGGGGAACTGAAACATCTAAGTACCCCCAGGAAAAGAGAAAGACATTTATTCCCCTAGTAGTGGCGAACGAACGGGGAACAGCCTAAACTGTCCGGGCTTAGTGGCTTCGAGGCCTATGTCTGGAGAGGGTTGTAAGGCGGAGTTGCTTCGACTCGAATCGAGGCGAGGAGTTACAAAACGATGCTTAGCTGAAGGTCCATGGAAAGGGCCACCACAGAAGGTGAGAGTCCTGTAGGCGAAAAGCTAAGTCTCCTGCTCCTGTCCTTAAGTACCACGGGACACGGGAAATCCTGTGGGAATCCGCCCCGACCACGGGGCAAGGCTAAATACCTTTGGCGACCGATAGTGGACTAGTACCGTGAGGGAAAGGTGAAAAGAACCCCGGGAGGGGAGTGAAATAGATCCTGAAACCCTATGCTTACAAGCAGTCAGAGCGCTGAACCGGGGGCAACCCTGGTCTAGTGTAATGGCGTGCCTATTGAAGAATGATCCGGCGACTTGCTCTTTGTCGCAAGGTTAAGGTCTACACGACCGGAGCCACAGCGAAAGCGAGTCTGAATAGGGCGATTAGTGGCAAGGAGCAAACCCGAAACCGAGTGAGCTAACCATGGCCAGGATGAAGCCTCGATAAATCGAGGTGGAGGTCTGAACCCGTGAACGTTGCAAAGTTCTGGGATGAGCTGTGGTTAGAGGTAAAATGCCAACCGAACTCGGAGATAGCTGGTTCTCCCCGAAAGGCATTTAGGTGCCGCCTTAGAACAAGTCTCAAGGGGGTAGGGCTCTGGATGGGCTAGGGGGCTAAAAGCTTACCAAACTCAACCAAACCTCAAATACCTTGAGTTAATTTCTAGGAGTGAGACTACGGTGGATAAGCTCCGTGGTCAAAAGGGAAAAAGCCCAGACCTCCAGCTAAGGTCCCTAAGAGCGGGCTAAGTGGTAAAGGAAGTGAAGTTGCAATGACAGCCAGGAGGTTGGCTTAGAAGCAGCCATCCTTTGAAGAGTGCGTAACAGCTTACTGGTCAAGGAACTTCGCGCCGACAATCCAACGGGGCTTAAGCCCGTCACCGAAGCTGAGGATCCTATCCCTGATTCGTCAGAGGTAGGGTGGTAGGGGAGCGTTCCTCTCGCAGAGAAGCTCAGATGTAAGTCTGGGTGGAGCGTGGGGAAGAGCGAATGCCGGAATGAGTAGCGCAAGGCATGTGAGAAACATGCCCACCGAATGCCTGAGGTTTCCTACGAAAGGTTAATCCGCGTAGGGTTAGTCGAACCTAAGCCGTCCCCCAGATTCCTGGGGATAGGCGATGGACAACGGGTTAATATTCCCGTACCGATTTGGCGAAGGCAAAGGGGGGACACAGGTAGGCAACGTCCGCATACCCAATGGACATGGTGTGTCGCCCGTTCTAAGGTAGAAGTCCTTGAAAGAGGGCTTCGTTAATCTGAGGGATGGGTGGAAATGGAGTGGAAACACGAAATGACGGACGCAGGCCCAGACTGTCTAGAAAATCCCCATTGCTGTTGAAGTCAGATCGCCCGTACCGCAAACCGACTCTGGTAGGCTAGCTTGCAATATGCTAAGGTGTTCGAGAGAACCCTCGTTAAGGAACTCGGCAATCTAACCCCGTAACTTCGGGATAAGGGGCCCCCTGAGAATATCAGGGGCGCAGGAAAAGGCCCGGGTGGCTGTTTAACAAAAACACAGGTCTCTGCTAAAGCGTGAGCTGAGGTATAGGGGCCGACACTTGCCCAGTGCCGGAAGGTTAAAGGGAGAGGTTATTCCTTGGAGCAATCCTTGGGAGAAGCTTTGAACTGAAGCCCCGGTGAACGGCGGCCGTAACTATAACGGTCCTAAGGTAGCGAAATCCCTTGTCGGGTAAGTTCCGACCCGCACGAAAAGTGTAACAACCTGGGCGCTGTCTCAACGAGGGGCTCGGCGAAATTGAAATACCCGTGAAGATGCGGGTTTCCCGCGCCAGGACAAAAAGACCCCGTGGAGCTTTACTATAACCTGGTCTGGAAATGAGATTATGCTTGTGTAGGATAGGTGGGAGGCTATGAAGCCCCGACGCTAGTCGGGGTGGAGCCAACGGTGAAATACCACTCTGGTATGATCTTATTTCTAATCCCCGATCTGGGGAGACAGGGCCAGGCGGGTAGTTTGACTGGGGCGGTCGCCTCATAAAGAGTAACTGAGGCGCCCAAAGGTACCCTCAGGGTGGATGGAAATCACCCGCGGCGTGTATTGGCGCAAGGGTGCTTGACTGCGAGGCCAACAAGCCGAGCAGGGACGAAAGTCGGGCAAAGTGATCCTACGGTACCGTGTGGAAGGGCCGTGGCTTAGCGGACAAAAGCTACCCCGGGGATAACAGGCTGATCTTGCCCAAGAGTTCACATCGACGGCAAGGTTTGGCACCTCGATGTCGGCTCGTCGCATCCTGGGGCTGGAGCAGGTCCCAAGGGTTAGGCTGTTCGCCTATTAAAGCGGTACGCGAGCTGGGTTCAGAACGTCGTGAGACAGTTCGGTCTCTATCCGGCGTGGGCGCAAGAGAGTTGAAGGGGGCTTTCCTTAGTACGAGAGGACCAGGAAGGACGGACCTCCGGTGTACCAGTTGTCCCGCCAGGGGCATCGCTGGGTAGCTGTGTCTGGTTGAGATAAGCGCTGAAAGCATCTAAGCGCGAAGCTTGCCCTAAGATGAGCTCTCTCATTTCTGTAGCAATACAAGAGAGTAAGACCCCCTGTAGACTACAGGGTTGATAGACGGCAGGTGTAAGTTCGGTAACGAATTGAGCTGAGCCGCACTAATAGGTCGAGGCTTTGACTTGTATCCAGCCCAGGGCAAAACCAATATTCTATGTAAATTAATATCTTGCGAGAGTCCCCTGATCGTTCAGGGGACGACGAAGCAATGACTCGCTTGGGTTTCCTTTTGATAGAAGGGGACTAAAGGGGCTTTGCTTTGTTTCGTTGGTGTGATACCATTTAGTTGTAGACCGCGGGATGGAGCAGAGGCAGCTCGTTGGGCTCATAACCCAAAGGTCGTTGGTTCGAATCCAACTCCCGCTACCAAAGTATTGTTAAAAAGGCAACCCGGATAAACCCGGGTTGCCTTTTTGTTTTTGTGTCTCCAGTGGTGCTGATTGGGTACCTCCGCAGACTAGGCATGATTCGTTATGCAATAGCCAAAGCCGTGTCTGCTGCCAATAACCTGTAGTTGACCTTCGAGCCCTAGCTTGCACCGGAGGCGGTAGATGTGTCTTCTGATGGCACCGTAATCCGGGCCGTGTCCGGATCCCCACACGCTGTCCACAAGTTCCTTATGGGAAGCCGGGATTCCCTTCTTCCCCGCCAGGTGGGAAAGGAGCTTGAACTCTATGGGAGTCAACCGGACCTGCCTGCCGGCGAGTGAGACTTCCCGGGTGCTGAAATTGATGGTAAGGTTTCCTGCTGAGAGCATACTATCGTCTGCGGATTTCCCGTGCTTTGAACGGCGGAGCAAGGCATTGCAGGTGGCCAGGAGCTCTATCGGGTTGAAACCTTCAATAAGATACTCATCGGCTCCCGCTTCAAGGCACATGGCTCTGTCCACGTCCGTTCCGGCCTCTCCGAGTATCAACATGGGCATGTCGAGGCGTCGCCGCAGTCTGGTAATCAAATCAATGGTATCGATGCCCGGCACCACGTAGTTTATTATCACCAGGTCGGGGGACTCGATTTCCGATATTTCCAGTGCCCTTTTCGTTTCACGGGCAGTGAGTATCTCTACCCCGGGATATCTTACCTGGAGGGAAAATGTTATGAATTCGATTGTCTTCTGTTTCTCTGCAATAAGGATGAATTTCATCTATACAACCTTCCTAACTATCGGGATACGCCGGGCGCTGGGGGGCGCCGCTCCGGGTGAGTCAAGAGCGGATCATGCCGCTGCCGGCGGAAAACTCCGCCGCAGTTTGTCAGCCAGTGCCGGCGGGGCTTGAATGCACCGGCGAACAAAGTCCATCGAGGGACTCGACCGGCACCGTTGGACTGATCATGACACGGCCGTGCCGGATGGCTTCTGCCTCCGCGGGCGCTGGATGATAGCCGCACTGGATGCACGAGATATTAATCCCGTCGACGTCCCAGCTTTCGTAAAGGTCTCCGTGACAGCGACTGCATTCTTTTAACCACAGCATGGTAATTACCCTCAGATGACTTTAGAAGAAAAGGCTGCGCCGCTTTCTTCTGCTGCCATTATTTACTCTCTGTTCGTTATTCATCCACGCTCGTCAAGTAGTTGATTGACCAGCCGTGCCAGTTCCCATGGGTCGAAGGGTTTGGCGAGAAAGGGACATCCCAGAGGACCGTATTTCTGGACAACGTTCTCCTTACTGAGGGCGGACATCACAACCACGGCAGGGCCGCGGCTGCCCCGCTCTCTGAACTGGCCCAGACACTCCAGTACTTCTCCTGTCCGATTGTCGGGGAGTCCGGGGTCCAGGACCACGGCATCCGGAACCGGCCCGTCCAGCGCCGCCAGCGCCTCACCTCCACTCCCCGCTTCTGTACAATTGAATCCGTCTTCCTGGAGAGTCATCCGCAGAATCCTCCGCAGAGTCAGGTCATCTTCCACGATGAGAACCCGGGGCGTTGTTAGTTTCGTAGTATGAGACAATTCCCTGACTCCGGAAACAGATAATATAAATGCCTATATGTTGCAGCAGCGATGTGATGACGTTATGAACACCAGCGTTCAGGAGCGTGAGAACCGTGTGACAATCATTGGTGATTAATTTCTCTCCCCCTTGTGGGAGAGATGTAAGTGAGGGGTAAAAAGCTGGCTTTTCACCCTCATCCTGATCTTGAAGTGTATGCCTGTTACGTGGCTATGGTTTGCGCAGACAGTAACCCACCTGGGGCTCGGTCAGAATGTAAGTGGGATGCCGGGCATCATCGCCCAGCTTGCGGCGCAGGTTGCGTACCATGGAGCGTACCAGTTCCGTCTCGCCACCATACTGGGGACCCCATACTTGATGCAGAATTTGCTTGTGAGTGAGCATGCGACCGGCATTGATGGCCAGCTGGTAAAGGATTTTGTATTCGGTGGCCGATAACGGGACTTTCCCGGAGCCTTTGGTGACGCTCCTTTCAGCGAAATCTATGACCAGGTCGCCCACCGCCAGCGGAGGGCGCACTTCTACCGTGTCTGAAGCGACGCGTCTTCTCAGGGTAGTCTCGATGCGGGCCAGCAACTCAGAAGGTGAAAAGGGCTTTGTGATGTAGTCATCAGCCCCCGTCTTGAGGGCGCGAACGATATTCTCGCCGTCATCGCTGGCGCTGATGAAGATGACCGGTATTCCGGAGAACTCCCGTACGCGCTCCAGAACGTTAAAGCCACTGGTGGCAGGCAATATCAGGTCAAGCAGGAGCAGGTCCGGCTCCCTGGCCTGAAGGAGCTTCATGGCTTCCCTTGGGTCACTGCTCAGGACAACTTCATAACCTGCGTATTCCAGGGACCTCTTCAACAAACGGAGCATGTTGAGGTCGTCATCAAGAGCCAGGATCAGCGTCTTCTCTCTCGTTCTTGTGACTTTGCCCTGGTGCTGCGCCCTCAGTGCTATCGTTGCTGGTGTGGTCGGTGAAGCGGGTGTTCTGACCGCCGGCAGGGTAAAGCTGAACGTGGAGCCCCGGCCTTCACCTTCGCTCTCCGCCCAGATGCGTCCGCCATGGGCTTCAACAATGCCCCTGGTAATAGCCAACCCCAAGCCGGTTCCGCTGAGATTACGGCCTCTATCACCGTGTATCTGGCTGAACTTCTTGAATAAATGTACCATCTTATCCGTTGGAATGCCGCAGCCCTGGTCCCTTACCCGTACAGTGACAAACGACTCGTCGAAGTTCACGTCCACGAAGACCGGAGCGCCTGCTGGAGAGAACTTGGCCGCGTTGGTCAAAAGATTTGTGATAACCTGGAAGATGCGGCGGCGGTCGGCCCTGGCGGATGGCACATTATCTGCTAAACGGAGGTTAACCTGGGTGGTTTGGCTCCGTTTGAAGACTTCTATCGCGTCGCCGAGGACCTGATTCAGGTCAGTGGGTTCCGGGTTAACGGACAGCATTCCTGCTTCGATGCGGGTCATGTCCAGCAGGCTGTTTATCAGGTCGTTCAGCCGGTCCGCCTGCTGGTTGATGATCCGGAATAGCTCGATCGTCTCCGCTGACCCCGAGTAATGCTGGCTGCCCAGTACCATGGCTGCCGTTCCCTTGATGGCGGCCAGCGGGGTCTTCAGTTCATGGCTCACCATTCCCAGGAACTCATTCCGCAGCCTCTGAGATTCTTCTACTGGAGTTAGGTCCTGGGCGATGCCCACCGCGCCTTCGACTTCCCCCGAAGGTGAGAGGATGGGAACGACGTTTCCCAGGACGAGTATGCTTCGGCCGTCATCGTACTTCCATACCATCTCTTCAGCTATTACCGTTTCACCGCGGAGGAGTGCTCTCCCCAGCGGCCGTTCCTTCCAGGAGTATGGACTACCGTCAGGTTTACAGAAGGTGACCTTCCGGGATACGTCACCCGGATTTGTGTTGAATTCCATCATTCCAAAGCGCGTCTCAGGCTTGTCCGGCGGGTCAGCAGCGGGGTCGGAGAATCCCTCCAGAAGACTCTGCGTGCCATATTTGTAAAGAATTTCGTCCGCGTTCGCGGACAATCCAAGCATGCGGCGCATCTCTCTGTTGAGCATAACCTGCCGCACCTCCCTCCCTTCGACCATGATAATGCCGACAGGCGCAATATCACAAAGGAGTTCCAGACGCTGCCGCTCCTCTGCGAGTTTCTTCTGCTCCTGCTTTTGGATAGTGACGTCCCTAGCGTCCGCAACGATCGCGTTCAGTCCGGGAACATTCAGGCAGTTATGCACCCTTGCCGACAGGACCCGCCATGAACCATCCTTGCGCTTGACCCTGTATTCTCCTTCTCCGATCAGCCCCGGTTCTTTAAGCAGCGTGGTGAACGTCCGGATGACTCTCTGGCGGTCATCCTCATGTATGAAGTCGAATGCCGTGTGGCCGACGACTTCATCTTCCCTGTAACCCAATATGTTCTCGACTGAAGGGCTCTGATACAGTATGGTTCCGTCTTCCTTGAGGATGGTGAACATATCAGAGTCATGCTGCACCATCAGCCTGAAGATCGCGTCCCTCTGGCGAAGAGCGCGTACCATTCTCCTGTGCTCCGTGACGTCACGGGTCACGTATACTATGTGTGTGAACGGCTCATCTTCCTCTCTGATCGGGGACGCCGAGACCTCCAAATATCTTGGCAGATGTCCCTCGCGGGACAGAACTTTCTCTACCACAGAGGGACGGCCGCTGCTCAGCACCTCGGCCATCGGGCAGGGGTCCCCGAACTCGGAGCACGGCCGTGCCCTCTGGAAGGCGACCTCGTAGCAGGCATGACCAAGAACCTGGTCCTCCGTCTTGCCAAGCATGTTGAGTATGGCCTTGTTTGCCGCAACGAATTTGAAGTCGGTACCGATGACAGATATGCCATCGGTGGCACTGTCTATCATTTTGCGGGCCAGTCCGCCCCGCATGCGTGGCTTCTCGTCTATTATCATAGGGCCTCCATTTTCCTGGCAGTTAAGAATGGTTACCAAACCACTGCTACTGGAACTGTCACAAATTGTTAAGGACCAATGAATTCCTGCTCAGTATATGCACGGCTCTGTCAGGACGATATTATAGCATTTCGGGAAAAACAGGTTATTTCGTTTTGTGGCTGCCGTTTCATCTCACGCGACGATTTCCTGCGGTATTCATTATCTTGTGGACCACAACTCCGACGAGAAGCAGAGTGCCTCCAAAGAGCGCCGCTTTCCAGCCGGCGTTATATGCAAGAAACAGACAGGCCGCCACACCGAGCGCAGGCAGAAGTATGTCAACTGACATATGCTTGAACCGACTGCCGTGTTTCCTCCCTGCAAACAGCTTCATGGCGCTGGCGTTGACTCCTGTAAAAGCCAGCAGAGTGACAAAGTTGGTGAACTCCGCCACACTCTGAATGTTCCTGATGAAAACGAAGAGGCTGGCAGAAACACCCACAAGTATTATGGCGCGCCACGGGGTTCGATGTTTCTCTCCCACAACGCGGAAGGTTCCGGGCAACGCTCCAGCGCAGGACATGGCCCACATGGCCCGCGATGCCGCCACCAGCAGAAGTAATACAGTATTTGCGGTGGAGGCGAGGGCGATGTAGGTGAGAAGCTGCCCTGCCTTGTCTCCCAGGACCCTGGCAGCTACTGATGCCAGAGGGGCGCTGGACTTGCTCAGCTCACTCCATCCCAGTACGCTTATCGCTGACATGGAAACAAGAATATAGAAGACACCGCTTATGCTTATCGCAAGGATCAGGGCCCTGGGAAAATCACGCTCCGGATTCTTCATTTCTTCGGCCAGGTTGGCCATGTTCTCGAAGCCCAGGAAGGCGAAGAACACCAGAGACGCCGAGCTTATCACTCCTGACATTCCGTCAGGAGCCTCCAGCAGAGGTACATTGCCTAAATGGGGTAAGCCGACTACTATGATAAAGACCAGGCCGCCCACCTCGATAAGAGTGAGTATCCCTGCCAGTATCGCCGATTCCATTATGCCAAGGAACACTATCCCTGAGGAAGCCAGGATAAGAACGATGGCTGTCGGAAGCATTGGAGTTCCCGCCAGGTGACTCAGGTACCCCGCGAAACCCAGCGCTACCGTGGCGGCAGAGACAATCGCTGCCCATAACACCAGCCATCCTGCCAGAAAGGCAGGGGAACGGCCAAAAGCCATGCTGACAAACTGGAACTCAGGAGCGTCCTTAGGCCGGAGCCTTCCCAGTCTGGCATAGGACAGCCCTGTCAGCCCGGCCCGGTCTGCATGGGTTCTCTACCTGTAAGATTCATAACGTCAGGTCGCGAGGTATTATCAGATGTTAACCATAGCACACGATGGTCATCCAGGCAATGACAGGGCTTTGTTTATGTATCTAAGTGGGTTATAATACTACACGACTTCTTCCCGGGTCTATGCTTGATGGTATCAGACAGTGGAATATAATACTATATGACTTCTTCCGGGCAGTATGACGAGAGTGTGGACGTGGGTAACGTGGACCGTTATCAGGTGACCAATCAGGGAGATTGAATCACCTATTATCTGGCTTTAAAGGCGTATAACATGAACGGAGTGGAAAGCCGCGATTTCTCAGACGAAGTCAAAGCCACTTTCAGGTCTCCACAGGTGTCCGGAATAAGCTTATCTTCCGGTTCCACAAGGGGCGGAGAAGAGGTCACGATAACAGGCAAAAATTTCGCAAAGGGTTCAATCGTGCTTTTTGGGGGTACCCACCTGAAGGTGAAATCTATCACGCTCGATACCATCGTGGTATCGACCCCAGACCGTAAGGCTGGACCGGTGGATGTGGTCATCCTCAGGCCTGATGGAACCAGAGCCAGTCTGTCCCAGGGCAGTTTTACGTTCTACTAATGATTGCTGCTGCGGGACGTATCCGACCACAGTAATGGGTTCCGAGTCCCGCATCTCCTGGAATATGCTCGGACCCCGGCTGGTTAACATGTTGACCAGTCTGGCCTCATTTGTATCCGCAATTTTTCTGCCTCTTTTTGCTGATGAATTTGGCGCCTCCAAGTTCGAAATAGGATTGATAGGAGCTTCTTACGGCGTCGCCTATTTCTTCTCTGCATGGATTATGGGCCGCCAGTCCGACATAAGGGGCAGGCTGCCGTTTGTTCGTATTGGCCTGGGTACCGGAGCGATAGCCCTTGTCTTGCAATCCATGGCGTCGAGTTCCCTGACTTTGATGCTGGTTCGCGCGCTGGCCGGACTTTGCTTCGGCATGGTCTCATTGGCAATCATGGCTTACAACTACGAAGAGGGCCAGAGCACAGGAGGTTTTGCCTCCCTGGGAGCCCTCGGATGGTTAACCGGCACATTTATAGCGATTTTCGTTCACGATTACAGGGTCCTGTTTTTCCTGAGTTCCGCGTCCACATCGCTGGCTTTTGCGGTTTCATTATTCCTGAAGGAGAGGGAAAGGCACGCGTTTATAATGCCTGACGTGATGCGGGTAGTAAGGCGGAACGTGAGAGTGTATTTGCCTTTTTTTCTCAGGCACTTCGGCGCCAATATGATATGGATTATCTTTCCACTGTTTATGGTTTCTCTTGGAGCCAACAAGTCATGGATAGCTATTCTTCTGAGTATCAATACGGCCGGCCAGTTCATAACTATGATGTTTGTTGAAAGGTTCAGAGAGTCGCGTCTATTCCATGCCGGCTTCATACTGACCACCCTGGTTTTCATAGCTTATGCCCTCAGCACCAACTACCTTCAGCTTATACCGGTGCAGGCCCTGCTTGCCGTAGCCTGGTCCTGTTTTTACGTGGGGGCACTACTTCTGCTGTTAAGGAAGAATGAGGAAAAAGCTACCGCCATCGGCATTTTCTTTTCCATTATGAGTCTGGCCGAGGCGACAGGCCCCTTCTTCGGTGGGCTGGTAGCGGAGCTCCTCGGCTACTCAGCCTTGATGTATGTTGCCGCCTGTTTCTCGATTATCGGACTGGCAGTGGCGGTCGCACCGGGAAGAGCGAAACGTTGACCTCGCCCTTGCATTCGTAACTTTAGTTGCGCGGCTAAGAGCTTCAGAAGGTAAAGCAGATAACATTGGGAAGGTAATATAACTGTATGTAGGTATGGGCAGGAAACAATAATACTGCTATCGGCAACTATTATTCTACTATCTTTGGTGATAATCCGGACTGATTCTTCAACCTATATTCTCCCCGGTTGATCTTCTCGAATTTTCCGCTCCGATTCATCACAGTGTAGAGGATAGACAGGGCGTTCTTCGGGTTCTTGAGGAGTCCGGCTTCCTGCATCAGCCTCCTGGCCTCCGAGACTTTCAGCAGCCCGCCGTTCCTGGATGATATCTGGATCAGAGCCTCCAAGAGAGTCTTCCCGTGAAGTTCAGAGGTAATAGGTCCCCGCGCTACGGGCTCTTTTAGCTGTGCTGTCCTTTTGAGAAGGCTTATGGTCGTTTCCACAGCCCTGATGTGTTTCTCTGTCGCGGCGATTTCCTTCTCCATCCGCTCCTGTTCAAGGCGCAGTTTCCTGACTACCTCAGAAAGCTCATCAACTGTTGAATATTCGTCAGACATAAGTTATATCGTCCTCTACAACATATGTAACAGACTGTTGCAACGGATACTACAGTGATACACTTGTTGTATATTTCTTATCACTGTATCACCGTATGTGGCTTGTTGTCAATTGGATACAGTTACAGGAAAGTATGTAACAGCCTAATTGGGCCGTTGCAGGTGTTGGAGTGCCAGTCAACGTTCTGGTGAATGTGAAGGGATTCAGGGGCTCCCGTTAATCGGAGCCCCTGCAATGCGACGGGTTAGCTTATTTCATCAGGCTGCCAAAGATTTCCTTTGCCGCCTTGTAATCGTCAAGGGAGCTGTGGAGGATGTCCTCGACTTCGACATTGAAATATTTGACACTGGGATCGCGGGCCTTGCCCTCCGGCAGGAAATCTACCGGCACATCTACCCGGCCGCTATGTACCAGAGTGGCCTTCGAGAAGGCCACCTGGCCTTCCCTGGACAGCAGCCAGTTCATAAAGAGTCTGGCGGCATATGGATGCGCCTGCTTGCTCAGGAAACTGACATTGCCCGAACCGGATGTAAGTATTCCTCCCTCTTTGGGGTCTATGACGCGAAGGGGAGCGCCTGCCTTGTAAAACTCGGCAAATACATCAGATTTAGGTCCAATTAGCAGAGGGTACTTGCCGTGGGCCAACCATTCTATCTGGATACGTTGGTCGGTGATAATAACAGGCTCCTGCTTAGCCAGCGCCCGCATGAAGTCGAGGCCCATGCGGCGGGATTCCGCCTGGAACCACTTGGCGCCGAGTCCTGCCCTTGTGGGGTCATTCATGACGATTTTGCCTTTAAGCCTGGGAGAGAGGAGGTCTTTGTAGGAAGCTATCTCATCCGGCTTGATGAGCTGCGTGTTGATGCCAAAAATGGGCATGGGGTAGGCTGCGAACTGAAGGACGTAGCGGTCCTTGTCTACAAAATAAAGGCTTCCATCCAGCCAGTTCTTCCCATCTTTGGTCTCGGGAAGGACGAGGCCGGGCTCGACCATATCCAGGGCCCCCGCAGGCTTGAGCATCTCCAGCATGGGGGTGTTGCCGCCAATATAGAGGTCCCCGGTATAGATGCCCGCCTTCCGCTCGGCCATCAGTTTCTCTATAACATCAACTCCCTTGCCGGTGATGTAATCCACTGTGAGGCCATATTTGTCATGGAAGGCCGAAACCAGCCCGGTGCGGGTCTCGCTGCCTGTGGAGCTGTAGATGACTACCTTGCCTTCCTTTTTGGCTCTGGTGAGGATATTCTGCCACTCTTCTTCCCACGGAGCCTTGGATACCGCCTGCGCTTTCTGGGAGTCAGACCTCGAATCGGGCAAGGGTTCGGCTGGAGCTTTGTTCGCTCCGGGGGCGCAGGACACCAGCAAAGCCAGGTATAGTAAAGCCATTATCTTCCACATCACAGTCCTCCTGTTTTTGCCACTTACCGCTACAGGTGAACTTAAACTCCCGATGCAAGACGCCGCGGGAGAGATTCGGGCTTGGCTAAATGTATCCTCGCGCCCCGGAGAAGGTACCTACTCGATAATTTCCAGAACCTTTATGGACCAGGGCTTGGGAAGCTTGTTGCCTTTCCAGTCTTCGAGCACCATCCTAGATGACTTCGGCTGAGATTTTTCGGAAACGACTCCTCTAAGCTTTATCAGTGCAAAGTTCTCATCACGAAGCGAGGCTTTGATTTCTTTGCCATTTATTCTTTCCATGACGCTAAGCATTTCCTCATTCCGGTCTACCTGGGGTCCTACAACCTCGTGCAGGGTCTCACGGTCCATGAGGAATACCTTTTTCTCATAACCCATACATGTTACTCCTGCTATCTTTCCTCAAGGACTTTCACAATTTTTATCTTCCATGGCTTTTCGTCGAGAAGATGGCCGACCAAGGCCCTCACCCAGACCTGCTCCTGGGGCTTCTTTGGCTTTTCCTGGGTAAATACAGCCCTGACCACTTTGGTCTGATAAGTCTGCGTATCCCTTATTTCCGTCTCTATTTCTTTGCCTGCCTGCAACTCTTCTATGTTTCTTGCGAATACTTCGAATCCCTCGCGGAACATTTCTAATCTCCTTTGTTCATCATCATCAAGAACCCGCCTCAAGCGGGCCATGTTATTCTTTGGTAAAGCCGTATTTCTTCCAGTTCTTCAGCACGTGCTCCTGGACTTCCCTGGAGTAGATGTTATCGAAGGAAGCTCTCGGCGGCACCGCGATGGAGGGGTCCCAGTCCATAGGCCAGGTGCAGTCGTAATAGGTCTTGCCGCTGATGCGATGAAGACGCTCTTGAAGGCTGGACCATGGCGCCAGGGCGTGAGCGACGCCATGCTCTTGCTTATTGACGCCGCGCCAGGGATGGCATTTGCTCGCCAGGGCATGCATTACCTGGGGCAGATTGCACGGGTCCACGTCGTCCTGCACGATAATAACATGGGAAGGTGTCCTGCCGGCCTGTGTACTCCAGACCATGCTGGCGATACGGAAAGCGATGTTCGGCTCAGTAGTTTTGACGGCTACTATCAGTAGCAGTTCGGCGCACTCAGGGGGCATGTTGACGCCGGTCACGGGCTGGCCTTTGGAGCGAAGTTCAGCGAGGATTTCAGCCCCGGAGGTTATGGACATTACTCCGTCACAGTCATCAATTGGCGTACCCATGCAGGACATGGTGAGAATGGGATTCTTTCTGTGGGTGATAGCTTTGACGTGATAAACAGGCCTCTTATCGCGCGGCGAAGCCCTGTATCCGGTATATTCCCCGAAGGGTCCTTCGTAAACTCTCTCGTAAGGGGGAACTTCGCCCTCCAGAACTATTTCAGTTGTGGCCGGAACCAGAAGGTCGTTGGTCTCGCATTTCACTAACTCTACCGGCTCTTTCCTGAGGCCTCCCGCGACATCGGCCTCGGCAACGAAGTAGGGCATGAAGGTACATGCAGCCATGGCACAGGTTGGCTCGATGCCAATAGCTATGGCAAAAGGCATCGGTTTGTTCCTGGATTCGTATTTCTGATAGTAGTGGTAGCCGATGTGCTGGTGGGGTTCGAAAAGGCCGCCCAGGGTGGTCTTGGTGTGAATCATGGACCGGTACATTCCCCAGTTGGTCCAGTTGGTATCCGGGTCTTTTGTTATCACGGCATGCCAGGTGGAAAGGTACCGCCCTCCGTCGCCCTCATGAAGCATGGGAGCGGGGAAATCAAACAGGTTGACCTTGTTTCCTGTAATGATAACGTCCTTGCAAGGGCCGTCTTTTACAAGTATTGGTTTGATGGGATGATCTCTGCCCTGCAGATAATGCTCCTCCAACTGCTGGTAGGTAGAATCGGCTGGAAGACCCCAGGCGAGGGCCACCCTTCTGTGTGAGGCAGTTGTGCCGCCAAAAGCAGTCTTATCCGCCGGATAGCCCTTAATCTTGAGAAAATAAGGGGCTGGTAGACTGCGTTCATATGTACGCCTTAGAATGGCGCCCGCTTCCAGGTTCCAGTCTACTTCCTGCTTTATCCTCTGCACCTCACCGTGTTTCTCCAGCAACTTGATAAACTCGCGGTGATCCTTTAGAGCCATTTTCTCTCCTTCTCTTTCTAGTTTCACCCGCCTCAGGCGGGTTAATGAGCTTTATTACCGGCCGATTTTGAAGAACTCTGCTGCCAGAGGCATGTCTTTGGTCTGTTTGGCTTCGTCCGCGGGCGTCCAGGGCACAATTTTCATTTCAGGAGTGAGGCGGAAACTGGCGTTGACGTGGTCCTGGGGAACGTCTTTTCTGTAAGAAGCTACCTCGGCTTCTTTGCTGAAAACAGTCTGTCCTTCGCGGGACAGGAACCAGTTGGCGAAAAGTTTGCCCGCATTAGGGTGGGGAGCGTTCTTGATGAGGCTGACGGTCCATCCGGCGCCCGGGTAGCCTTCTTTCATGTAGAGGGGTCGAATGGGCGCGCCGTCTTTGATCCCTCTTGTAATGGCCGTCGTGAAAACACCTGCCGCGATAGGATACCTGCCCCGTACAACAGAATCGAAGATGAACACCCTGTCCCGGATAAAAGCCACTTCATTCCTGGCGAGCTTATCCCAGTATTCGGAATTCAGGTACCACTTCACGAAGCTCATGTTTTTGGCTCCCGGACCCGGAACTGATGGGTCGTCCCAAGCGATCTTGCCCTTCCATCTGGGGTCAAGCAGGTCCAGCCAGGACTTCGGTTCATCGGCGCCCTTGATAATGTCGGTATTTATCACGGGACCCGGAGTATATTCGTAATAGCTGAACATGAATTTTTCTTTGTCGGCTATCCAAGGGTCTATCATCCAACTGGAGACATTGGCGGTTTCGGGCAGCGCGATGGGCCCTTCCAGCAATCCTCTTTCCTTCAGCATGAGATGGGTGGGGACGCCGGTCTCGTAGAAGTCAGCCTGATTCACCCCAGCCCGCTGCTCTGTGACCACTCTTTGCATGATGTCCATTCCTCTACCGGCAATGAACTCTATCGAAATCCCGTATTTTTCCTGAAATGCCTGTGATATCCCACGGTATGCGTTCGAAGGCAAAGTGGAGACATAGGCTGTTACCTTACCCTCTCTCTTTGCCTGAGCAATGACTCTTTCCCACTCGCCTTGGGAAGAGGAAGGAGCTTTCTCGACCGGTGGGGTGGATGGGGCAGGTTCCGTTAGAGGCTTCGGCGCAGGTGAAGAAGTGCAACTCAGAATGACCGTGCTCAGGATAATCAGGAGTGAAAAGAGGGTCAAGCGTCCCATTTTTCTGTCCTCCGACCAATATTTTCCCCTGAAACCAAGCGGCGCTAAACAAAATCAAGGAGGATTAGAAGTGAGGAAATATTAAACAAATGGGAAGACCTTGTCAAGCAAGGAGGCGCCGGCAGGCTACCCACAGGCCGTGCCGTCTGTCCACGCTGTTGCAGTGGGAGAGGCCTGCAGTCTTCAGAATATCCTGGAGTTCCGCCTCAGACAGGACCTTCTTCTTGAGGCGGCGGTTGAGTTTCCGGGATTTCTCCAGCAGTGAATCAATTAGCTCATCGGGAGTCTCCGCACCAAAGCCGCCGCCCAGGAGCGCCACTCCGTCCCTCTTCAGTACCCTGTGGGCTTCCCGCAGTATCTTATCCTGTTCCTCCCAGAAGAACAGGGCTCCCCGAAAATATACCAGGTCAAAGGTACCGTACGGGAAAGGCAGGTGAGTTTTGTCGATCTCCCGCACCTTTATTCTTTTCTCCATTCCAGCTTTCCTGAGCCTATCCCGGAAATACTCCAGGATGCCTGGGGTGGAGTCTCCCACAGTAATTTCAAGCCCAGGAAAGGATTTGGCCAGCTCGATGGAGATGCCAGGAGCATAGGGTCCAAGCTCCAGCGCTGTGCCGCTTTTTCTGTCGTACGCCTTCGCTATTTGCCGGGCCACGTAAGGATAGAAAGGCTCAAAGAGCTGGTTGACCTCAATAATCAAAGCTAAATCATCCATATATTACCTCGACTACTTCAGGTTTGAAGGCTGCGTGGGTGAGCACGACTCGCTTTACTCCCCGTTTAACCAGCAGCCTGGCGATATCCCTGGCTCCGGACAGTCTCTTATTGTCGTCCACCTTGTTAATCAGTTGAATGATTCTCGCGCCTTCGGGTGAACCTTTGGCGTTACCGAGTGGATGCGTCATAACCAGGACCATCGCCTCAGTGGTAATTCTTTCTCCGGGTTTAAGGGAGGTCAGAGCGGATACTCTATCAACACGGTGTACGTTCTTCTCCGAAAGCTCCTTGCCCAAGGCATCTATTCCGACTACGGACACAACTATGTCACTGTTGAGGGGTATTACCGGCTCGTATTCCCTTGGGGCTTTGAGAGGCTTTCCCGCGCTCCCATCAGCCTCGACCAGCACATTGCTGACTCCCTTAAGCATTTCAATGTCTTCAACCCATTCAGGAGGAATTCCGACCAGCTTGCCGTCGTCGAGTATTCTGGTACCTGTCGCAACAATGGAATGCACTTGTAGTTCCCGGCTAAGCAGTCTGAGAGCTTTCTCCCTGTTGTCAACCACTATCAGCGAAGGAGACTCAAGGAGGCCGGGAGTCATTATCCTGGTGGTAGTAGTGACGACAACTTTCTTTCCAAGACCTGCCAACTCCCGGGCCGTGGCGAACATAATGGTTGTTTTGCCCCCGGCCCCAACCAGGGCAACCACGTCACCGTCCTTGATTCCCAAGGCTTCAACTAAACTTATCAACAAACACCTGAAGAGCTATTGTATCATTTTGTCGCCGTACTCTGGAGAGGCGCGCCGCAGTTTTTAGAGGCTCCCGCGAAACTCTGAAAATAGATGTAAAACAAAGGGCATAAAAAGGGTATTTACCCCAACTTTTCCAGTACAATAGCTATGACAAAAAAGCGCAAATACTAGAAGGAAGGAATAAATACCC
>Ga0209514_10002336_pt1 | contig 29712 bp, 21 predicted proteins | sample Subgrocontami58m_FD_187452 | JGI IMG/M metagenome (GOLD analysis project Ga0209514, IMG submission 187452) | Subsurface groundwater microbial communities from S. Glens Falls, New York, USA - GMW37 contaminated, 5.8 m (SPAdes) (version 3) | ecosystem: Environmental > Aquatic > Deep subsurface >...
CGGCCCGGTATTTGATGAAAATCTCGCCGCAGTTATAGGCGTTGAAGGAGAGGATGTCGATATCGAGATTGAGCAGGAAGTCCCAATCGGGATTGCCGCAGAGATGGATGCCCCGGGGATGATCGATCTGCTCCAGGAAGCCCGCCAGGTCGGTGCGCGCCATATCGTTCGTATAACCGGAGATGCTGCTGAAGATATACTGTAAGCCCGGCTCGTCGATGAACAGAAAGGCGCGCGGATTTTTTTCCTGCAATTCATGCAGTTGGACGTTGGCTTTGCGCGCCATGAAGTCAAAGAGCACGGAACGCACCTCGTCATTGAAAATCACCGGTTTCTTGTTCTCATCCAGGACGTTCAGGCCGAAACTGACCGGGCCTTCCAGTTGGCCGCGGATGGCGGCATAGGAAGACAGATCATAGGACAAAAATTGGTGATAAGTGGCGGAAAACTGTGGCGACATCCGGAAAAAGTCGTCGTTTTCCAGATTGTTCAGGGCGTTTTCCAGCTCGGCATAGAACTTTTCCGTACTGAAATGGATCTTGCGCAAAGCCGGCTCCAGGATGATGCCGGGAAAATTTTCCGAGGCCTGCACATACATGTCTTCGAAATAGTCCATCCGCGGGAGTTGCGGCCAAAAGGGGATGTCCACGCTCATCGCCAGGGCGAGGGCGCGTTCCAGCTCTTTATGCGGCAGGATGCCCATGCCGGTGGTCATCAGATTGCCGGCAAAGGGGGTGAGCAGTGCGGTCATAAGCAATCCTTTATTTCAAGAGTCGCCGGCGCATCTTGCGCAGGGCCAGCGGGAAAAAGATCAAACAGAAAATAAGGAGATACAGACATTCCCCTAAAAGGGAGGAATCATAAATTCCCCAGCCCAGTGCCCGGCAGAGGTTGACCAAATGGGTGAGCGGCAGTATGAACGCCAGGAAGCGGGCCCAGGCGGGCAAATTCTCCATGGGAAAGAAAGTGCCGCTGAAAAGGAACATGGGGGTGACGAAGAGAAAGACGGGCAGGTTAAACAATTCGATCGTCTTGACAATGCCCGTAAAATACATGCCGATGGCGCCGAAGGCGAGCCCCCCCAAAAAGGCCAGCGGCAGAAGCAGCAGGCCCGAAGGGTAGGCGATCAGGCCAAAGAGGCTCACCACCGCCATCATGATGGCCGTGGCGATCACCGCTTTCGTGGCGCCCCAGACGATTTCCCCGGTGATGACTTCTTCCACTGTGAGCGGGGTGGCCATCAGGGCGTCGAAGGTTTTCTGATAATACATGCGGACGAAGGATGCATAGGTGGTTTCAAAAAAAGCATTGTTCATAATGTTGATGGCGATCAGCGCCGGGGCGATGAAGCTCACGTAGGACACCTGGCGGCCATCGTATTGGATCGGTCCCACCATATTGCTGAAACCGATGCCGAAGGCCAGCAGGTAGAGGAACGGCTCCAGGAGCGGGGGGGCGAAATTGATTTGCCAGCTTTCCCGATACACGGCGAGGTTCCGCTGCCAGACGCGCCGGAATCGCCAGGTGAGGTCAAAGGGCGCCTTCATTCCCGGAGGTCCCTCCCTGTCATTTTTAAAAAGACGTCCTCCAGGGTGGCCGGGCGCATCAGACAGCCCTCTTTACCGCAGATATTACTGATTTCATGGAACATCTGATTGCCCTCCTCTACGTAAATAATGAGGCGGTGTCCCAGGTCTTCGTGCCGCCAGTTCCTGGCCCGGATATAGGCCCGGAGGTCCGCCGACGGTTCGTCGGCCTCGATAATGTCATGACCGATATGGTTCTTGATGAGTTCGGCCGGTTCTCCCTCGACGATGATCCGGCCGTGGTCCATGATCATCAGCCGGTCGCAGAGCCGGGCCGCCTCATCCATGTAATGGGTGGTCAGCAGGATCGACAGCCCGCTGGCCCTCAATTCTTCCAAACGCGACCAAACCTGGTGGCGCGACTGGGGGTCGAGTCCCGTGGTGGGCTCATCCAGGATCAAGAGTTCCGGTTCGTTGATCAGGGCGCGCGCGATGATCAGGCGCCGCATCAGCCCGCCCGAGAGGTCGATCGCCCGGGCGTCCAGGCGGTGTTCCAGGGCCATGAAATGCAGCAATTTGCGCGTTCTTTCCTCCGCCACGGCGCGCGGGATGTCGAAATAACGGGCAAATACCTCCAGATTCTGGCGTACCGTCAGGTCCGGGTCCAGGCTGTTTTCCTGTTGGCAGACGCCGATCCGCGCCTTGATGGCGCGCATGTTCTTACTGCCATCCAGACCGAAGACCTGCAGTTCACCGCCGCTCATGGGAGAAAAACCGTAGATCATCCGGATGATCGAGGTCTTGCCGGCGCCGTTGGGACCCAGGATGCCGAAACATTCCCCCGACCGCACCTGGAAGGAAACGTCGTCCACGGCCACGAGATCGCCATAGGTCTTCCTTATATGCCGGGCATCGATGCTGTTAGTAATCATCGGTCCACTTTACCCGTTCCGTCCGTGTCGGGTCAAGAAAAAACACTTTGGTGGTTGCATGATCTTCTGCCCTGCGAAGAGCCGTATAGTAGACAACAACAATTTCGCGGCTGGCTGGGCCATAAATCGCGAACTGCCCGAAGCCGGAGCAATACTCATTCTATACGAGGACAAAATGGTTTGTTGCCGTCAATAAACCGGGAAATTTACCGGTCCACCCCTCGGGGTTGCATTGCATCGACCGCGAGACATCGGGGGGCGTACTTCTTGCCTTCGATTGTATAAGTGCAGGGTCAGCACACCGTGTCTTAAGGCGGCAGCAATAGCCGCCTCATGTTGTTCTTCCATGAGCCGCACTCACCCCTTCAAATGGTGTCCAATATTGACTAAGGCTATTGACCCGTTTTTTATTTTAACCACTGCATCGATTTAGGGGAAAATTTCTCTTGACAAATAGAACGTAAGTTCTACTATAAAAAATAATGTCTGGTGGTAAATAATATGATACTAGCACCAACAGACTTTGCCGGAGTTTGCGCGGTAGTTTGGTTTGTGATCGTGGTTGCGGTTGTGATGTTTGTGGAATTTCAATGAGGAACCCATCATGCAGCATAAACCCGTGACTAAATCGCGGCTTCTAAGCAACCGAGGTTGGGAAGCGCGCGTGGAGTCATCGCTGCTAAACGCTCAGGATGACTGGCGCAACTCAGCGGAATTTCGTAGCCATGGTCACACTTTAAGGCGTCTTTTTGACGATCTCAGATTGGATGCGGTTTTGTGTGTTGCGGGGCGCCCAACGGTCTGCGTCAAGGACGCCCGTGAGCTCTCTGAAGATGAAATCGCGGGATTGCGCGGCGCGCTTTGGAATCTAGGCTCTACCACGCTTCTTATGGTCGAACGGCAGACAAAAGTCGTGTTGTTCTCAACGTTGGTAACACCTTCTCGCAAAGATGATTCTGCTGCTATTATCCCAGAACTCACGAATGAAACAATCACCAGCTTAGAGGATGCAGAATTTGCCCTGCGTTTGCGCCAGTTTATCAGGCGTGTCGAAACAGGCGCCATTTATCGCGACAATAAGCAGCTCTTCGATCCTAAGCAGGTGGTTGACAAAGTACTGCTAAGAAATCTGAGTGTGGCTCGGAATCTCATCTGTCAGGAAGTATCCGTGCAAGGCTACCGCCGTGCTCACGCACTCATCGGACGGTTCCTATTTTCCTGCTACCTGTTCGACCGTGGTATTATTGGTGACAGTTATCTGAGCAAGAAAGGCCTGTCAGGCATCAAGGACATGTCTGGGCTGTTGGACAGCTCTCGATCCGACCGTGTTGGTGCGTTGGTAAAGCTTTTCGCTGCCCTTCATCGGGATTTCAACGGCTCACTCTTTGGTGATGAAGACACCACGGTTACCGAAGCAGAGGTGGATATCTTACAGCGTTTCCTTTCTGGCGAAGATCTGCAGCGGCAACAGATGGCGCTGCCCTTTAAGCTCTACGATTTCAGTTTCATCCCGGTGGAGTTCATAAGTTCCATCTACCAGGAATTCCTCGCTGCGGCAGCCGAAGCAGAAGCGAAGCCAACGGGGAGGAATCAGCTTCGCAACCACGGACAGCGGCGACAGGGGGCTTATTACACGCCACCACGCTTGGCGGAGTTGACGGTGGACATCGCCACGGATGGCTGGGATACCTTGCTGAACAAGCGCTGTTTCGACCCTGCCTGTGGATCCGGGGTTTTTCTCGTCATTCTATTTGTGCGGATGGCGGAAGAATGGCGCATGCGGAATCCCCATGCCAATACGCGCCGCCGCTACGACGAACTTATGCGGATCCTCGCCGAGAATATCTGTGGTGTAGATATCCAACACACCGCCTGCCTTGTCACCTGCTTCAGCCTTTACCTTGCGTTCCTCGACCAGATGGAGCCGAAGGAGATCGAGGAACTGCGCGACGCCTTGAATCGTGATTCACGAAAAATTCTTCCGCGTATTTTGTGGGAATACGCAAAGAATCCTCCCGCGGTACGTACGATACGCGAGCTTGACTTTTTCAAGTTGCCGCCGGCTGCGGATTTTGACCTCGTGGTTGGGAATCCGCCGTGGGTCAGCCGCAGGGATGAGGAAAGCCGTTCAGCGGCCACATGGGTTTTATCCGAAGAGCAGAACCCGGCTGCGAAGGGACTAAAGAGATCCGTGTCAACCAAAACATTACTCCCCGGGAAAGAGGTGGCATGCGGTTTCATGTGGAAAGCGGGTCTCCACACGAAATCGGATGGCCGGGTATGTCAAGTACTGCCATCACGCGTTTTTCTCAGCAACAATACCGACCGGTTCCAGGCACACTGGCTAAATCGTCATCGGCTGGAAAGCGCCTGGCTCCTGGCTGACTATCGGAGAGTTCTTTTTCCAGGTGCGATATGTCCTTGCTTCATCGGGCGCTACCATTTGCGGCGCGAGGGTGAGCCGTTGGGTGAATTTGAATTCATCACGCCCAAGGTGGAATTAATTGATCCACGTGAGGCGTTGATTCCGGTACAACCGGAAGACCAGAAAGTCATGTCCGAACAGGAAATCGTGGCTGCTGCCGAGAAGACCGAGTGCGCCCTTGTTTGGAAAGAACATCATTGGGGCACTCAACGCGATTTGCGACTCATCGAGAGGTTGATGCGATTGCCGAAGTTGTCCCGCATGACATTTCACGCACCACGGAGTGAAGAGGCGGTTGGTGAGCGGCCACCTTTTCATTGGTATAAGGGGCAAGGATTCCAACCTACCGGTCCGAGCACCCTAACTCCGGCGCCTGTCTTCTGGAGAGAAACCGACCGTTTTTTAAGTGCGGGCACCACTGTTTCGAATCTGATCATCGAGCACGATGACACTGTCCAGATTGGGAATAGATATAAAGAGACGGGGTTGCACCGCCCACGCAGTCCACTCATTTACAAAGCTCCGCTGCTGTTGGTGAACCAGGCCTGCACGAAATTTTTATTTGCAGGGTTCGACGTCTTGTTTCAAGACGACTTCCAAGCTATCTGCGCACCAACAGAGGAAGAGGCAGAGCTTCTTTTTCTTACTGCTGTTCTTTCAAGTCCGCTTTCGGAGTATCTGCTCTTCCATACCAGCGCAAATATTGGCATTGAGCGGAGCAAGGCTCACTTCGAAGAGTTATTAGCCCTGCCTTTCCCGCTTCCAACTGATATGCCGGACGTGAAACGGAGCAAGGCCATCGTTGCGGAGTGCGCCAAAATCTTGCACAACTTAAAGGTACAGCTTTCCAAGCCAGAGCAACAGCTCAACCGCGATGACTTGCTGGCGGAGACGCGGCGGGAATTGGATGCCAAGGTCTATGCCTACTTCAACATCTGCGAGTGGGAGCGTTATTTGATTGAAGACACCGTGAACATGTTCCGCCCCAGTTCCACACCCAGCACACTGGAATCGAAAAAGCTATATACGCAAAAACCCTCAGACTTCCTTGACCGAAAAGCCTATGCCGACACCCTTGTAGCCACATTCAGAGGCTGGACTCGTTCCAATCTGAACTTGTGGGCCTTCACTACACTTGCACCAAAGACGCAATTAGGAGTGGTTACGTTTGGGGTTGGCGGGCGTTCACGCGACTACAACGAGAAAAGCGCAGAGCAAAGCGTGGAGGATTTACTTGACCGCATCCGGAACTCATCCACAAGTTCGGAGGGAACCGTGTTCCGATGTCTGCGGGGATTCGTTTTTTATGAGGGCACTCAGGTACATCTGCTGAAGCCATTGAATCGCCGCTACTGGACTCGCACCGCTGCATTAAACGACGCTGATGGAATCATTGCCCACATGATGCAGGAGGATGGATGGAGTGTTTGAACATTACTGGTTCAAGCAGTGCGCTCAGGCGTGAGTTGTTTCCCAGCGGATTTGCCGGGGAAGTGATGCTATTAGTCCTGGAGACGTGGCAGGTATTTTCGCTCCATCGCGACGTACGGTTGGAGGAGCGGATCACCGCTGTTTTCCGTGATGCATTGATCGATGCTTACGTTGCATCGGGGCGTTCATGGTTCATCGCATTAGAAGATCCTATCACCGATCCGACATTTGGAACAGAGCTTGGCCGAAACGACCTCACGTTCTTCCCGCCGCATCACTACGGCCAGAAGGTATTCTTTACCGTAGAGTGCAAGCGCCTCCACGTTACTACTGCCTCAGGATTCCGTCATCTAGCTGATGAATACGTAAAGGAGGGGTTACAGCGTTTTGTTGAAGGCAAGTATTCCTCAGGGCTTCCATGTGGCGGAATGCTGGGCTATGTGATGGACAATCGCACCGCTGAAGCTTTCGCAAGAGTTTGCCACGAGATCAAAAGTAAGAGTCGCATCCTCAAAATGGAAGCCACCGAGATGCTTCAATCTCCATCTTCAATTCTCCCCACGCAGCCGCAAAGCGCAGATTCCATCCACCATCGGGAAGATGGCGTTTTTACTGTTTATCATCTGCTGGTTGGCGTTGCGCGATGATCAAGGTGGACCTTTTGGTAAGTGAAAATGAATGAAGTCGATAATCCAACAACTCGCTGGCGAGCCAGCTTGTTTTGCACAATGCTGAAAAACTCCTGTGTTTCCCCGGCCTTGGGATTGTAATCGGCCGCCAGCTTGTAGATATCCCTAATCTTCTGGTAAAAGCGCTTTTCGCTGGCACGGATGTCCCGAATCCTCTCCAGCATCTCGTCAAAGTAGTCGGAACCAATATTGACGCCAGCCTTCAGGCGTTTATCGTCCATCGTGAAGCCCTTGACCAAGGACTCGTTCAAGCGCTCCGTGGCCCACTGGAGAAATTAGGTGCCCCGGCTTGATTTGACGCGGTAGCCGATAGCGATAATAGCAGGTAGGCTATAATACTTTCGGGCGCGGGAAACCGGACGGACGCCTTCCTGTTGAACTTGTAAGTATTCCTTACAGGTTGCCGACTCATCCAACTCCCCATCTGTGTAAATGGCTTTCAGGTGCAGCGTTATATTTTGCGGGGTTGTTTTATAGAGCTCTGCCATGGCGGCCTGAGTCATCCAAACAGATTCATCCTGAAGGCGCACGTCAATGCGTGTTTGGCCGTCTTCGGTCTGGTAGAGTAGAAATTCACTCTTGACGGGCAGGGTATGTTCGCCAGTGTCGTCTCTTTCCGCTCATTTCCGGATTGCCTCCTCGATGCGGTAATGATTCCCCTGGTCAGCTTGCTGGTCACTAAGACTCCTTCAGATCACCTGTTAGGCCAAGGCCGGGATAAGGCCATCGCCCTCCCGGCGCCCTTCAGGCTAAGCGTACTTTGCCACCCGGTACTGGGCCATGCGCACCTGGGCATCCAGGTCCTTCTTCCGCAGGCGCAGACTCATGGGGGTGACCTCCACCAGCTCGTCCTCGGCGATGAACTCGATGTACTGATCCAGCGACATGGCCCGGTGGGGCCTCAGGATCACCGTGGCGTCCGAGGTGGAGGCCCGCATGTTCGTCAGCTTCTTCTCCTTGACGATATTGACGTCCAGATCCGTCGCGCGGTTGCGTTCGCCCACGATCATGCCGCCATAGACCTCCGTGCCCGGGGCCACCATGAGTTCGCCGCGGTCGGCCATGGCATGGCACGCATAGGCGGTGACCCTGCCCGCCCGGTCGGCCACCAGGGCGCCCGACTGGCGCTGCGGGATGGCGCCGAACCAGGGCTCGTAGCCCTCAAAGAGGGTGTTCATGACGCCGGAGCCTTTCGTGTCCGTAAGGAAGTGGCTCCGGAAGCCGATGAGGCCGCGGGCCGGAATGATGAATTCCAGGTTGACCCGGCCGCTGCCCCGGTTGTTCAGGTTTTCCATGCGGCCCTTGCGCTGGGAGAGTTTTTCCGTGACTACCCCGACGTAGGCTTCGGGGACGTCCAGGAAAAGCCGTTCCACCGGTTCGAGGACCCGGTCGCCATCTTTTTTCGTGATGACCTGCGGGCGGGAAACCATGAACTCATAGCCTTCCCGGCGCATGGTCTCGATAAGAATCGCCATCTGCAGTTCCCCCCGGCCGCAAACCTCGTAGGCGTCGGCCCGGTCCGTCGGTTTTACCCGGAGGGCGACGTTGCGCAGGGTTTCCCGTTCGAGCCGTTCGCGGATATGACGGGTGGTAAGGTAGCGGCCCTCCTTCCCGGCGAAAGGACTGTTGTTCACATAGAAGATCATCGAAACGGTCGGTTCGTCTACCCGGATCCGCGGCAGTGGCTGGGGAGACAAGAGGTCGGAGATGGTGTCGCCGATGTTCAGGTTTTCTACCCCGGCAAAGGCTACGATGTCTCCCGCCTCCACCTTTTCCACAGGGATTTTCTTCAGCCCGACGAAGGTGTAAAGCGCCGAGAACCGTACCCCCGGCGTGATCGCCTTCTCGCCGCAGAGGCTGTAAGGCTTGTTCATTTCCAGGACGCCGTTGATCACCCGGCCTACGGCGACCTGGCCCACATAGGAATCGTAATCGAGGTTCGTGACCAGGAACTGCGGCAGAGCCGTGTCATCCCCTTCGGGGCCGGGAATCTCCGTGAGGATGGTCTCAAAGAGGGGCTGCAGGTCCTGTGAGCCGTCGCCCGGCTTCCGGTGCGCGATTCCCAGCTTGGCATTTGTGTAGAGGATCGGGAATTCTATCTGGGCCTCAGTGGCGTCCAGATCGATAAAAAGATCGTAGACCTCGTTGATTACCTCCTCGATCCGGGCATCACCGCGGTCGATCTTGTTGATGACCAGGATAATAGGCATGCGCTTGGCCAGGGCCTTCTTCAGGACGAAGCGCGTCTGGGGCAAGGGGCCTTCACTGGCATCGACGAGGAGGATCGCCCCGTCCACCATGTTGAGGCTCCGTTCCACTTCCCCGCCAAAGTCGGCGTGTCCCGGCGTGTCCACGATATTGATCTTTCTCTCCCCATAGCGAATGGCCGTATTCTTGGCCGTAATGGTAATGCCTCGTTCCTTTTCCAGGTCGAGGGAGTCCATGACCCGATCCTCCACGACCTGGTGGCTGTTAAAGGTGCCCGTTTGTTTCAGCATGCCGTCCACCAGCGTGGTCTTGCCGTGGTCGACGTGGGAGATGATAGCGATATTTCTGATCTTATCTTTACGCATGTACTGCTTGCCTGCCTTCTATTTGTATTATTAAGGATTCCCGTGTCGGCGCCCGACAAGACAACTGGCGCCTGTTCGATGAGGTCGTTTATGCGGGGAAAAAGTTACTTAACCTTGATCTAATAGCACAGTGAGATGACAATGGTCAACCAATGTTTGCATAGCTTATGGCAATAGCCAAAATACAATGGTGAAAAGGAAGCCATTCGTTCTTTAGAAAAGTAAATTGGACAGGCCAGTTATTTTGTAGTAATTGGACATTCGTTGTAAGTTACTTCATTCCGGCGCAACAATGCCGTTATTGCTTACCGGAGTTGTGTGAGATGATGTCCCCTTTAAAATTGCAGGTCCTTAAGAAATTTGCCTTCCTACCTGTCGCAGTTGTCATAATCCTGATGATAGCATTTGGTTCCTGGTTTTGGCTTCAGAGAAGCTATCCAGGGAAGGTCGAATCAATCACCATCGGGATCCCACCCAATGAACAATCTACCTTAATCCTGATTGCCGAAGACCGGGGATTTTTCACCCGAAATGGTCTCAACGCTACGGTAAAGACTTATAAGACGGCGCTTGACGCACTCGAAGGGATGAAGCGGTCCGAGGTAGAAATCGCTGAAACAGCGGAGTTTCCTCTGGTCAGAGAAGCGCTCGGTAAATCGGGGATCGCCATTATTGCCAGTATCGACAAGTTTTACCACGTGCAGTTGGCAGCCAGGAAAGACCGGGGAATTGAGACTGTTTCTGACCTGAAAGGGAAGAAGATAGGCGCTGCCCGGGGGACGTTGACAGAATTCTATCTAGGCCGCTTCCTCAATCTCCACGGCATCAGCCTGCAGGATGCAACAATTGTGTATCTGCCCTTTGCCCAAGCCGCGGATGCGCTGGCAAACGGCAGCGTCGATGCATTCCAGGTCCAGGGCAAGGATATCCCTCTGATCAAAGAAAGATTGGACAGCAGTAAATTGGTAATCTGGCAGTCGCAAAGCGGCCAGGCAGGCTATGAGGTCATCTCCGGCAGGAGGGAGTTTCTCGACGATCATCCGGAAGCGATCAGGAGGCTCTTAAAAACTCTGGAGGAGGCCGCGCGGTATGTCTTAAGCAACCCGGGGGAGGCCAGAGCAATCATCCAAAAAAGGTTGAACTACAAGGATGCGTATATGGCGACGATGTGGCCTCAACACCAGTATTCTCTTGCCCTCGACCAGTCGCTCATCCTGGCTATGGAAGACGAAGCGCGGTGGATGATCAGCAATAACCTTACCACAGAAAAGCAGGTCCCCAATTTCCGGGACTATATTTATTCCCAGGGCCTGGAAGAGGTAAAACCCGAAGCAGTTAATATTATCCACTGAGACGAGGAGTGATGAAATAAAGGTCCCATTTATTGAGTTCAGGGAAATATCGTGAAAATAAAGACGCAATTTAGCGTAGCGGTGACATTCTTCATAATGATCCTCCTCGTGGTGGTCGCTTCTGTGGCCGTCACCGATAAGCAGCTGGTGTTCTATAATCAGCAGGAAGACATTGCCGGCAATGTCGAACGTTTCGCCCGCGAGCTGAGCTACATATCCAACAGCTACCTTCTTTATGGCGAAAGTCAGCAGCGCGCCCGCTGGAAATCCGTATCAACCTCTCTGGCCGCTGACCTGGCCCGGTTGCGACCGGACACCCCGGAGCAGCAGGCCCTGATAAACAATATCAAGGCCAATCATGAACGCTTGCAGATCATTTTTGATGAAGTCAGTGCGGTAATCGAAGACAAGGCGCGGAGCCAGAGCGCCTTTCTTGACCCGACTTTTATGCGGGTCTCCTGGAGCCGGATGGAAGTCCAGAATCAGGGAACCATCTTTGATGCTTTCCGGCTGTATATTTTAATCGATCACGGGATCGACCAGTTAAGGCAGCGGAATATCCTGCTCAATTTTATCCTGGCGGGTATATTCGTGGTATTTTTGCTCGTCAATTACCTATTGGTTTTCAACCGCCTGTTAAAATCGATCGCTATATTGCAGGCCGGCACCAAAATAGTCGGTTCCGGCAACCTGGACTACGCCATCGAAGGGCAGCGGTCTGATGAAATCGGCGAACTCTCCCAGGCCTTCAACCAGATGACGGCCGACTTGAAAAGGGTGACCGCTTCCAAGGCGGAGCTGGAGAGGGAAGTTGCCGAGCGGAAGCAGGCGGAAGAGACCTTAAGGCAACGCTCCGCGGAGCTGGAAGCGGCCAACAAGGAGCTGGAAGCCTTTAGCTATTCTGTGTCCCATGACCTGCGGGCCCCGCTCCGGCATATCGACGGCTTCAGCCGCAGACTGCTGGTCACTTATGCCGACAAGTTGGACGAGACGGGTCAGAGGTACCTGCGTAATGTGCGCGAGAGCACTCGCAAGATGGGACAACTGATCGATGATCTTTTGAATCTCTCCCGCGTGACCCGGGTTGAAATGCGCTACGATTCAGTGGAACTTAGTGAAATTGCCAGGTTAATAACCGTTGAGCTGGGGAAGGATGAGACGGAGCGCCGGGTGGAGTTTATCATCGGGCCGGGTATAACGGCCAAAGGCGATCAGCAACTGCTGCGCATCGTGCTCGAAAATCTCTTGGGCAATGCCTGGAAGTTTACCGCGAAGTGTCCGGCGGCGAGGATAGAATTCGGCAGTGTCCAGCAGACCGGCGGGCCGGCATTTTACGTGCGGGATAACGGCGCCGGTTTTGACATGGCCTATGTCGGCAAACTTTTTGGCGCCTTCGAGCGCTTGCATGACGAAGGCGACTTTCCGGGGACCGGGATCGGGCTGGCCACTGTCCAAAGGATCATCCGCCGCCATGGGGGGCGGATCTGGGCCGAAAGTGAGGTCGGCCGGGGCGCAACGTTCTACTTTACGTTGGAATAAGAAGGTTTTGGGTCTATTTTTAGGCGCCCTGTGCCGGGTATGGGGGTGTACTGCGGAAATTAATTGACACGCCCCGGCGAAGAAATATATATGACCAAGTTACTGGGGATTCATTAAATAATTAAGGCATCAAATTTAAAGGAGGGTAATGTGAAGAAGGGAAATCTATGTTTATTATCGTGGCTTTTAGTATTGGCGATTGTCAGTGCGGCACCGGCAAAAGCTTTGGCGGCCGCCGCCTGGGAAGCGGACTGGAACAAAACCCTGGAAGCTGCTAAAAAAGAAGGCAAGGTAACGATCTATACTACGGCTTCCAGCTCGACCCGGGTAGATCTTACCAAGGCCTTCAACCAGAAATACGGCATCCAACTGGAGTTTGTCATGGGCCGGGGCTCGGAGATGGTGGAAAAACTGGCCATGGAACGCCGGAACAGTCTGTTTCTGGCCGATATCTATTTGGGCGGCGCCACCACTCCCACCACGTCTTTCAAGCCCAAAGGGTTTCTGGCACCCTTAAAGCCGCTTTTGGTCCTGCCCGAAGTTACCAATCCCAAAGCCTGGTTTGGTGGCAATGGGGTTCTCTTTACGGACAAGGAAAAACAGTACGTCGTCTGCCCCATTCTCACCGCTGCCAACAGTTACCTGGCCATTAATACCGAGTTGGTCAAGCCGGGAGAGATCAAATCGTATAAAGACCTCCTGAACCCCAAATGGAAAGGGAGAATAATCATGAATGATCCGACCATGGCCGGGGCGGGTTCGCGCTGGTTTGCCGTGGTGGCGGACAAGTATACCGGCCTGGATTACATGCGGGCCCTGGTGAAACAGGAACCGGTCATTACCCGTGACCAGCGCCTCCAAACGGAAAGCCTGGCCCGCGGCAAGTACGCCATCGCTATCGGTGCCCAACCGGATATCCTGGAGAGTTTTATCAAGGTCGGCTCACCCATCAAACCCCTCATTCCGGTAGAGGGCACCTGGCTGGGCGGCGGCCCGGGGTTGTTCTGCTATTTTGACCGCGCGCCGCACCCCAATGCGACCAAGGTATTCGTCAACTGGTTGTTGAGCAAGGAAGGGCAAACGCTGTATTCCAAGACAGTCGGTGCCGAGAGCGCCCGGCTCGACGTGCCGACCGACCATCTCAGCAAAGATGACCTGCGGGAACCCGGCATCAAGTATTTCGTCAGCGAAGAAGAGGATTTCTTAATCAAGAAGACTGAATATGAGACTAAGTGGGCGAAGGAAATTTTCGGTCCCTTGAGCAGATAAGAAAAGACGGGGATCGGGGGCAGACTCCGATCCCCGTTCCCTACCCCCACAGATTGCAATCGGAAAGGAGATGGCCAAGGTGGAGAAACCGAAAGAAGCAGAAGAAGAGTATTTTGCCCGGCTGGAGTATGAAAAAATCAAGGCGGCAAAAGAGGAAATACAAAAGCGCCTTGCCGAGGAGGAGAGGCGGAAGCTCAAGGAGCTCCACTTCATGAAATGTCCCAAGTGCGGCATGGAGTTGATTGAGATAGATTACAAGGGAGTGAAGGTGGACAAGTGTTCCGCCTGCGAAGGGATATGGCTCGACGCCGGAGAGCTCGATGCCGTTGCCGGGCTCGAAAAGGGGGGGCTCGATAAACTGTTCAGCGTTTTTAAGCGCTGAACTTTCGTTTAAATCTTGGCGGCGACAGGTGCCACATCAGGGCCACGAGCCCCCCGAAAACGGTGTAGGCCAGGGTGAAAACCCAGACTGGAAAGTCATAGTAGATCACTTGCGTAAGCCAAAAGGCAATGAACGATTCTCCGTAGCCGCCGCCTTCGCGGAGCGCGTTTTCCCACGCTGTCAACGGGCAGATCGCGCCCAACCAAGCCTCCAATGTAACAAAGAGAATAGCAGCGGCATGGAGAGAGCGGAACCAGGGATTGCGACTCCAGCTCCAGTTGCGGAAAAAGCCGATGACCACCAGGAAAAAACCCATGACCATGCCGATGATGAAGGCGAAATGAATGATCATGAGCATGCCGGCCAGAAATTCCCTCATCTGCTTTTTACCCCGGCCCCTGAGCCCCGATCCCCGTCTTTAAAGTCCGGAGCAGATAGTCAATGTCTCTGGCCGTGTGCTCTGCAGAAACCTGAAAGCGGATCTCCTCATCCCCGGCGGGAACGACGGGGTAGCTGATCCCCGTTGCCAGGATATCGCCAGCGAAGAGCCGCTTTACCAGCTCCCGGGTTTTTGCGGAGTCGCGGATCTGCAGGGGCACGATGGGATGTTCGCCGGCGATGGTTTCGTAACTCCGCTCCTGGAAGCTCGCGCGCAGGCCGGCGGCCAGGGTCCGGAGCCGGGCAAGCAGGCCGAGGCCTTCGCTGCTGTCGAGAATTTCCAGCGCCGCGAGGGCGGCGGCGGCTTCCGAGGGGGTAAGGGGGTTGGAATAGATATAGAAGGGTGCGGTTTCGCGCAGGTAGTCGATGACGGTCTGGCTCGCCACCACGTAGCCGCCGTTGACACCCAGGGCCTTGCCCATGGTGGCGATGAGAATATCGGCCGCCGCCGCCGCAGTTTTTTCCTCAGTGCCCCGGCCCGTGGCGCCCAAAGCGCCGATGCCGTGGGAGTCGTCAACTATGGTGATCAAGCCTTCCACAAAGTATTCTTCATAACGTCTGCCGAGCGCGGCGATTTCATCCAGGGGGGCATGGTCGCCGCGCATGCTGAAGACGCCGTCGGTGACCACGACGACCCGGCTGACCTTCCCCGCGTGCCGCACCAGGATATCTTCCAGCTCCGCCGTGTCCAGGTGCCCGTAAATTGCCTTGGCGGCGGGCTGGGCGAGGCGGAGGGCATTGATGATGCTGTTGTGGTTGAGGGCATCGCTGACCACCAGGGTCTCGCCGGTGATGAGCTGGGGCAGCACCCCCAGGACCGCGGCGTAGGCGGCGCTGAACACCATGCCCGCCTCTCGCCCGTGGAAAGCGGCGAGGCGCTCTTCCAGTTCAATATGGGGCGCATAGGTGCCGCTGATGAAGCGGACCGCACCGGGGCCGGCGCCCAAGCGCCGGGCGGCTTTTTCCCCCGCGGCGATCACCTGCGGGTGGTGGGCGAGGCCGAGATAGTCGTTGGCGTTCATGCGCAGGAAAGCCCGCTTATCGTGGCCTTTCAGTAAATATCGCGGGCCGAAGCCGTCCCGGGGCGGCAGCCGGCCAGTGATGACCCGTTCTTCGCCTTTCCGCGCACCGCTCCGGGCCAACTGATCGAGGCTGGCCGCCAGTCGGGGTTGCAACTTATCCAGTCCCATGTTTCTACTCCAGTGGTTTACCCAGTTTCACCGCCAGCTGCCTGAGCATATCCCGCGTCATGGCGGCCAGATCATAATGGGGTTCCCAGCCCCATTCGGCGCGGGCCGCGCCGTCATCCATGTGCCGGGGCCAGGAATCGGCGATCGCCTGGCGCAGGGGATCGACGTCGTAGCTGATGCGGAAATCGGCCAGGGAAGTGCGGATCTGGGCCGCCAGTTCTTCGGGTGCAAAGCTCATGGCCGTCACGTTGTAGGCATTGCGGTGGCCGAGCCGTCCGCCGTCCGCTTCCATCAGGGTCATAGCCGCGCGCACGGCGTCGGGCATGTACATCATGTCGAGCCGGGTATCGGGCTTCAGAAAACAGGAGTAGCGGCCTTCCTGCAGGGCGGCGTAAAAGATTTCCACGGCATAATCGGTCGTGCCGCCGCCGGGCGGGGTCCGGTAGGAAATGAGGCCCGGGAAACGCAGGCCGCGGGTGTCGACCCCGAAGCGGCGGTGGTAATAGTCGCACAGGAGTTCGCCGGTGAGCTTGGTGATGCCGTAGAGGGTGTTGGGACGCTGGACGGTGACCTGGGGCGTATTTTCTTGCGGAGTGCCGGGGCCGAAGGCGCTGATGGAGCTGGGAAAGAACAGGGCGCAACGATACTCGCGGGCTGCCTCCAGGACGTTGTTCAAACCGCCCATGTTGATCTCCCAGGCCCGTTGCGGCTGCTGCTCTGCCACCACCGACAACAGCGAGGCCAAATGAAAAATGGTGTCGATGCCGTCCTCCCGCACCGCCTGCTGCAGTTGAGCGGCCTCCAGGACATCGAGGCGGCGATAAGGTCCGCTTTCCCGCAGTTCGGCGTCGGGCTCGCGCCGGTGCCCCGCGGCGACTACGTTGGCTTCGCCGTAGGCCTGCCTGAGGGCGATGGTCAATTCCGATCCGATCTGACCGGTGGCGCCGGTGATGAGGATCTTTTTTCTTCTCTTTAAGATTGGTCGCCTCCCCCACGCTGTCGGCATTGCCTGCCGGTATATGACATGGCGTCTTTGCCCCGGTCAGCGGCCTTTCTGCAGCTCCTCAAGCAGCGGCTCCATCTTCCGGAGCTCCTCATTCCCCTGGCGCAGGAGCTCCTGGGACCGGCGGTAGAGGGCCCTGATGCGTTCGGACAGTTCCCTGGTATCGCTTCCTTTTTCCGGAAGCGCCGCCTCCCGGAGCGTCGGTCCGGCCGCCACCCGTCCGCCGAAAAGCTTCTGGAGAGACCCTTCCAGGGTCTCCTCCATGGCAATCTGGTTGCCGAAGGCCGTAATTACCCTTTTCAGTTCCGGGAGCGACCCCTTCGCGGCAGCAAGATAGAGGGGTTGAACGTAGAGAAGGGACTTCTCAATCGGGATGGCCAGCAGATTCCCCCGTATTACCTGTGATCCGCGCTGACTCCAGAGACTGAGCTGCTGGGAAATATAGGCATCCTGGTCGATCCGGGCATCGATTTGCCTTGGTCCGTAGACCAGCTTGGCCTTGGGGAAGTCCAGGGCGATGAGTTTGCCGTAATTGGGCGGATCGCTGCGCGCCGCCAGCCAGGCCCGCATGTTGTCTTTCTTATTGGGAGTGAAGGGTAGCAGCAGGACAAATTCCTCCTTTTTCTCCCCGGGCAGGCGCATGATGGTATAATAGGGGTCCGTTTCTTTTTCCGGGGCCTCCGCCTTTACCGGCCCTACGGCCGGAACCCGTTCCGGCTCTCCGGCGTACGCGGCCTTGCGGGGAATGCTGAGCAGGTCTTCCTTGTTATAGAATACCTGCGGGTCCTGCATGTGGTAAGTGGCATACATGCGGGCCTGGACGGTAAAGAGGTCCTGGGGATAGCGAATATGAGCGCGGATATCTTCCGGCATCGCGTCCAGGGGCTGGAAAAGATTAGGAAAGATCTTTCCATAGGCCAGAATGATCGGATCATCGGGGCTGCTGATGTAAAAGCTCACCTTCCCATTGTAAGCGTCCACGACGACCTTCACTGAGTTGCGGATATAATTTCCCATCCTCCCGGTCGGCGCCGAGTAGGGATAGTGGGCGGTAGTCGTATAGCCGTCGATGATCCAGAAGAGGCGCCCCCCTTGGGCGATGACGAGATAAGCGTCGTGATCGAAGGTCAAAAAGGGGGCGATCTTCTGCACGCGCTCGTGGATCTGGCGATGATAGAGAATGCGACTCTCATTGGTTATATCATTGGAAAGACTGATCTTTAAGGTTCCGTAGCGGGCGGAAAAGAGCAGCTGGCGCCAGAAGGAGCGGATGGGTACGCCCCCCACGCCGTCGTAGGCCGTATAAACGTTTTGATCCCCGGCGGGATAATCGAGTTCCTGGGCCTTGGTCTTCACGAAGACGTAATCGTTGGCCTTCTCGCCGTAATAAATCTCCGGCCGGGTTACCACGACCGAATCGCTGGAAACCGGCGGGATGTCTTTGATGAAGAATTCCGGCAAACCCTCGGGAGTGACCTGATTGACCGGTCCGAAAACTACGCCGTAGCCATGGGTGTAAATGAGATGTTCATTGATCCAGATGCGGCTCGGTAGATGATCGTGGGAAAGCTCCCGCGCCGAAAGCATGGTCTGGCGGTAGGTCCCGTCCACCATGTAACGGTCGTTGTCCACATCGGTGAATTTGTAATAGGTGCGGATCTCCTGCAGCTGCGAAAGAGTGGCCAGTAGCGGTTGGGGTTCCCATAAACGAATGTTCTTGATGGTAGGTGCGTTGCGCTCGATATCCCGGGCGGTGAGTTGTTCTTCGGCCGGAAACTCCTGGGCCTCGACCTTATCCAGGCCGTAGGCCCGCCGCGTAAACTCGATGTTGCGTTTGATGAACTCGCGCTCCGCGTCAATCTCGTTCGGCACCACCATAAAACGCTGGACCAGCGACGGATAGAAATTTAATCCTAAGATATGGACCAAAATCAGCGCGCCTACACCGATGATGAGATACCGGAAGCCCGGTCGAAAGATCTGGAAAACGCAAAATCCGGCGGCGGCCAGAGCCAAAAAGCTCATCACGCGTAAAACGGGCAGGGAGGCGAAGACATCCGTGTAGCTGGCGCCGAAAGCCGCTCCGGTGGGAGAGTAAAGCAGTTCATAGGTATCCAGGACGTACCCTCCGGCCTTAACCACGAGCAGAAACACAATCAGGATGGAGATATGGATCTTTGCCTGCCCGTCGAGGAAGAGCCCGCGCGGCGAGTACTGGACCTTGCGATAGAGCAGATAAGTGAAGACGGTCGCCGCCAGGGTTATCCCCAGGGTGACGTTAAGCCAGTTATACAGGGACGTCAGGGCCGGCAGGCGGAAGACATAGAAGCTGATGTCCCGGTCAAAAAGAGGGTCTTTGAGCCCAAAAGAAACGGCGTTAAAAAAGAGGAGGGATGATTCCCAGGCCCCGGCTGCCATCAGGGCGCATAAGACTCCCAGGATCAGGGCGACGGGCAGGAGCAGGCGTTGGAGTAAAGGATGGATCAGCTCAGGAAGGGGCAGTTGAATTACATTGTCCTCCCGAGCGAAGGGAATGTCCCAGGGCCTTTGGGCCGCCAGCCGGACGTTGAAAAAGACCAGGGCGGCAAAAAGCCCGCCAAACACGACGGCCCACAGGAGCTTAAAAGTCAGGATTGTGGTAAAGACTTGAGTGTAGGCAACCTCTTGAAACCAAAGCCAATCCGTGTAAAGGGAAATCCCCCTGTTAAAGAAAGCAATGAAAAGGAAGACAACTAAAAACACCAGCCCGATGAATTTTCTCATTTTAACCCCTTTGCGGCTTTACGAATTGTTGAGGATGTTTGATGTTCGGTCAATGTATCGGGAACTTGCTTATATAGATGAAAATGTAAGAAAAAGCGCGCCCGATGTCAAGGACAAATGTGGCGGCGAAATCCGAGTTGACAAGCTGGCACACAACTGGTTATGCTATAATCAGGCAGGCTGACGGGCCGATACCGGGTGTGTCCTCCTGTCGTTGCCGGGCGTAGATGCGGGCTGCCGGCGCGGATTGATCCGCTGCCGCAGAGGGAATTCTGATAAATGGTGTCCCAAACGAGGCTTCTTCGTTATTATGGCCGCATTGAAAGGATTCTCAGGGACTTTGCCGTTCGTTTACAGCTCATCACCGCCCTGGAATTTTTTCTGAGACTGGTCTCGGTTTTTCTCGCCCTGGTCCTGGGGAGCTTCTTCGTTCAGAAGCTGCAGGATGCCCTCCCCTACCTGCCCTTCGTCTATTATCTTCTGGGACTGAGCACCCTGATCTTGCTGCTCTTGTGGGGACTGGTGAGGACCGCGTTCCGGCCGCCGCTGCTCAAGGTGGCCGGAGGGGTCGAGGAAAAGCTGCCCCGGCTGAAGGATGACCTTACCAACGCCCTGCTGCTTTTTCAGCAATACCGGGAGGCAGCGGCAGCCGATCATCTCTCCGGCAGCCTGGTGGCCGCCCACCTCCGGAAAACAGCCTTGGCGGCGGCGGTCATCCCTCCCGGCGACGTTGTAGATTACCAAAAATCAAGGTCATTGTTGAAGTTTTTCCTCCCCCTGCTTGCGGTTTTAGCGGTCGTCTCGGTCCTGGACGCTCATTTCCTTGGCCGCTCTTCGGCTGCCATTTTTCATCCATTCTCGGCCCTGCCCCTGAGAGAAACATCCATCACTCTGGAACCGGCCCCCGCCATCGTGTTACGCGGCACCCCGCTCGCCATCAAGGCAACCGCCAGCGGTTACATCCCGGACCGTCTTGCTCTCCGGGTCTGGCCGGAGGGCGGGGAGGCGATGCTGATCGATATGGAGCCCCGGGGCCAGGGTGGATTCACCGGCCGGATCGCTTCGGCCCAGGCTTCCTTCCGCTATCAGGCCGCGAGCGCCCGGGCCCAGTCTCCCGCTTACAGTGTCCGGGTCGTGGAAGCGCCGGCCATCGGTAAGATGAAACTAACACTAATTCCACCGAGTTACACGCACCTGCCCCGGACGGTCAGCGAGGGAGGTCATATTGAAGCCCTGAAAGGGACGGTCGTCGCCCTGGAGGCCCAGGCGACCAAGGCGGTCACCGAGGGATTCCTGATGCTGAACCGGGAAAACCAGTTTCCCCTGAAGGTGGCCGGGGACCGGCTGCAAGGAAAGCTCCTGGTTTCTTATCCCGGCACCTATTATTTGGCGGTCAAGGACGATCTGGGCTTTGCCAACGCCGCTCCCGTCCAGTACCGGATCAACCTGATCCCGGATAAATATCCGGAAGCGGAGATCCTGAGTACCAAAGAGGATATCGAGATCTCGGGAAATGAGCTCCTGCCGCTTACCTACACTGTGAGAGATGATTTTGGGGTGACCGCCGTCAAATTAATCTATCAAATAGCAGGGATACAACGATCCCTCACCCTGAAGGCCCCCCAGGACGGTCGCTCCGCGGGACCGGAACAATTTGCCTGGGACCTGGCAACCCTCTCGCTGACTGCGGGGGATCGCGTGACCTATCTTTTGGAGGTGTGGGACAACGATACAGTTTCCGGTCCCAAGTCCGGCTATTCCCGGACCTTTACCCTCCATATGCGTGATGAAGCGGTTCATGCCGCCCGGGAGGCAGAGCAGGCCCGGGAGATTGCCGACGCCCTGCTCGATCTGTTGGCCGATCATCAGGAAGAGACTAAAAACCGGCAAGAGTTGGCAAATGATATTGAAGGGATAACGGAAAAGGTGGACCGGTACCTGGAGCGGCTGGAAAAGGAAAAAGTCGAGCGGTATGACCTGGAGTCCTTGAAACGGAACCTGGCCAATCTGCACCGGAGATTCGCCGAGCTTTCCCCGGAGAAGATCACCCAGGAGATGGAGCGGTTTGCCCTGCTGGCCGAGGATATTGTGGAGAAGGCGAGGATGCATGAAGTGGAGGCCCTGGCTGGTGAAATCAAGAACCGGCAAAGGCGGCTCCTGGACGCCCTGCAGGACCAGCAGGGAGCGCTTGAGCCGGAATCACTCCCCGGCATGATGAAAGAGCTGGAAAAGCTCAAGGAACTTACCCGCCAGGTCATGGAGGCTATGAGCCGGATGGCGGCCTCGCTGCCCGACGAATTTATCAACAATCCGGAACTGAAGGGTTTGAATGTCCAGGATTTCCTCGCTGATCTCAACGAAATTCAACAAAGGCTGCTGGCCGGGGACCTGAAAGGGGCCCAGGCCGCCGCCCAGCGGTTGCTCCAAAATCTCATGGAGATGATGGCGGCCATGGGCCGGGCCGGCGCTCAGGCCACCAGGGGGTCCTTCGATCGTCTCCAGTCGGAGATGTCCCGCCAATCAGGCCTGTTGGAGGCGATCGTGGCGGAGCAGAAAGGGATCCTCACGGGAACGGAAACGATCGACCGGGAGTTGCGGCGGTTGCTCGCCGCGGAAATCGAAGGGCGGCTGGAAAAGATGACGCCGCTCCTGCAAGAGAATCTGCAGCAGCTCCAGGGTCTCCTGACTTCCGAACAGCAAGAGTCGCTTATCGAAATGGCAAAAGCGCTGGCAGAACGGCGGGTGGAAAGATTGCGGGAGCTGGCCGGAGGTATGGAAAAAGAACTGGCGGAAAGGCCGGCGGCCCGGCGGCTGCTCGCCGAGCTGCGGAAAAGTTTGCAGGCCTTGAGTCCCCATAAGCGCGAGGTAATGTCCGAAGGCAACAAGAGGGAGTTTCCCGACTTGTCCACCCGCCAGGAAAGACTTCATCAGAAGACGAGTGAACTGGGCGCTGCCCTGGATATGTTGTCCCAGCTTTTTCCGGGCATGGATACGGAGATCATTAGTGATCTCCAGGGGGCGGCCGGCGCCATGGGGCAGGCCTCGGAAAAGTTGCGCCAGGAAGATGCCCCGGGCGCCATCCCCTCGGAAGCGGAAGCGATACGGTACCTGACCAAAGCGAACGAAGCGATGCAGCAGATGGCCCAGCAGATGGCGCAGCAAATGGCGATGAGCATGCAGGCCAACCGCTGGGGGTATCCCTTTGTTTATGACCCCCGAGCCGGCTGGTACTACGGGCCCTGGGGTGCCATGCCCACCCTGCCCCAGCCCAAAGTCAACCAGCCGCTGGAGCGGGGATATACGGGTGTTGACAGTGAGGAGTTTGCCCCGCCCGCCAAAGGGGCCTACAAGGCGCCGCCGGTCTTGAGAGAGAAGGTCATGGAGGCCTTGAAAGAGGATATCCCGTCCCGGTACCGGCGGGAGGTGGAAAAATATTTCCGAGGTTTGACGGAATGAAGAAGATCTTGGTAATAATGCTGTTTTTCTTGATGGTTTCCCCCTGCTGGGCGGCAACGCTGCCGGAGACGCTGCAGTTGCTGGAGGCGAAGGTGGAACGCTGGGAGGTGGAAAATGTCTGGCCCGAGGTCTTAAGGGCGCTGGCCGAACACCCCGGGAATGGGGACCTGCTGGCAACGGCGGCGAACATCGCCTATCACCGGGGCGACTACCAGGAAGCCCTCCGGCTGATGGAGCGGTCCCTGGCGGCGGGAGGCGAGGATGAACTGCGCCGGGGGTTTGCCCTCTTCATTGCCGAGACGGCCAAAGCGCTGGCGCCTTACAAGAAGTATGAAACACCTAATTTTATAATCTATTTGGACGAAAAACAGGACGGAGTGCTGGTTGATTATTTAGCCGAGACCCTGGAAAAAACGCAGCAGGCCATGGCCCGGCTTTACGGCTTTACGCCCCGGGAAAAAGTAAGGGTGGAGCTGTTTCGCGACGCCGGCGCCTTCTACCGCGGTTCGGCGCTTTCGGCGCGGGACATTGAAGTGGCCGGAGCGGTAGGTTTGGCAAAATTCAACAAGCTGCAGTTCCTCTCTCCCCGGGCCCTGGTGCACGGTTACCGCTGGCTGGACGCCATCAGCCACGAGTACATGCATTACCTCATCGTGAAATTAACGGCGAACAAGGCGCCAATCTGGTTCCACGAAGGTTTTGCGAAGTACGAGGAAGACAAGTGGCGCCGGGGTCCCGGCTACCTCTCGCCCCTCTATCAGGCCCTGCTGGCCCGGGCGCTTAAGGACGGTAAATTGATCGGGTTTGATAAAATGGAACCCTCGCTCCTGCGGCTCGAAACGCCCGAAGAGGTCCAGTTGGCCTATGCCCAGTCCGCATCGGCCATCGATTTCATCATCCAAAGCCGGGGTCATGAAACCCTGAAGCAGGTCATGGCCCGGATGGCGCAGAGCCGGACGCCGGGGGCCGGTGAAGCGATCAGGGAAGTAATGGGGCTGGACTTTGTCCGTTTTGAAGAGGAGTGGAAGGATCATTTGGCCGCCCGGGCGGGCGTGGGGACTGGGGCGGGGACAGATTTGAAATCTGTCCCCGCTCCGGCGGTGAACGTCCGCCGTTTCCAGGTCCGGGAGGGAGAAGCGGAGGACGGACGCATGGAACTGAAAGAGATCAAATCCCTGGTGGCGAGAAATCGCGCCCACCTTGGCGACCGGCTGAAAGAAAGGGGGCGGATGCGGGCAGCCGCCCTGGAATACCGGCGGGCGCTCACGGAGCTGGGCGATTCCCTGCCCATTATGAACCGCCTCTCCGCTGCGCTCATCGACCTGGGACAGACCGATGAGGCGTTGGCCATCCTGCGGCGGGCCTCGGAGCTCGACCCGGACCATCCCACGCCCTACGTCCAGCTGGGTCAGATTTATCTGCAAAGGAAAAACTTCCGGGAGGCCAGCAAGGTTTTCGAGGAGTCCCTGCAAATCAACCCCTTTAATCCCGAGGTTCATGCAGGGTTGGCGACTGCCCTGGCCGCCCTGGGGGACCACGCGGGGTCGGCAAGGGAAAGGAAGATAGCTAACATACTGTTAGGACAGTAGGAATTTTTTCCGGCAACAATAATTTGGTGAACGTACTTGTCCCGCTATCGGGACGGAGGAGATGAGCGAAGCAATGGAAGCAGCCGACGACCGTCAATTAGCTGATGCGGACCTGGCCCGGGTGGAAGAGATGAGAAGCACGAAAGCGGAAATCCTTGCCGAGGTCCGAAAAGTCATCGTGGGACAGCACAAGGTGATTGAAGAAATTCTGATTGCCCTTTTTTGCCGGGGCCATTGCCTGCTGACAGGCGTTCCCGGTTTGGCTAAAACCCTCCTGATTTCCACGCTGGCCGGTATCATGGAACTTGATTTCAACCGGGTCCAGTTTACCCCGGATCTGATGCCTTCCGACATCACGGGCACCGATGTGCTCGAGGAAGAGGCGATAAGCAGGCAACGCCGGTTTCGCTTTATCAAGGGCCCGATCTTCACGAATATTCTGCTGGCCGACGAGATTAACCGGACCCCTCCCAAGACGCAGGCGGCGCTCCTGCAAGCCATGCAGGAGTATAAGGTGACGGCGGGGGGCGCGACCCATGTCCTGGACCTGCCTTTCCTCGTGCTGGCCACCCAGAATCCCATCGAACAGGAAGGGACTTATCCCCTGCCCGAGGCCCAGCTCGACCGGTTCATGTTCAACATCGACATCGACTATCCCACCTTCGATCAGGAAACGGAGATTGTCGCCGCGACGACCAGCTCCTATCAACCGGCGCTCAACAAGGTGCTCCGGGCGGAAAAGATCCTGGAGCTGGAAAAACTGGTGCGCCGGGTGCCGGCTTCCTCCCATGTCATCGGGTATGCGGTCAAATTGGTGCGCGCCTCGCGTCCCCGGGAGGAGGAAGCCCTCCCCTTTGTCAAAGAATGGACGGAGTGGGGAGCGGGGCCCCGCGCTTCGCAGTACCTCATTCTGGCGGCCAAGGCCAGGGCCGTCTTGGAGGGGCGTTTTGTCGCTTCGACGGAAGATGTCCGGGCCGTGGCAGTCTCCATCCTGCGGCACCGCATCATCACCAACTTCAAGGCCCAGGCGGAAGGGATTTCGTCGCTCGACATTATCGGACAGCTCCTTCGGGAGGTGAAGGCTTGAACTATTTCGATCCCCAGGTGCTGGCCGGTGTGAAGAATCTCTACCTGCAGGCGAAGTCCCTGGTGGACGGCATGATGGTGGGCATCCACCCTTCCCGGGCGAAAGGGATGAGCTCCGAATTTGAGGAACACCGTGGGTATGCGCACGGTGACGATCCGCGCCATATCGACTGGAAAGCCTATGCGAAGTTTGACCGGTATTTTGTCAAGGAATACAACGAAACGACGAATCTCCGGGCCTGCCTGGTCGTCGATGCCAGCGCCTCGATGGGCTATGCCGGCGACGGGGTCAGCAAATTTGCCTACGGGTCCATTCTGGCCGCTTCGCTGGCCTATCTGATGCTGAAACAGCAGGAGGCCTTCGGTTTGATTACCTTTTCCCACCGGATTGAAACAATGATTCCTCCCAAGACCGCCCATGACCATCTGTTCGCGATCTTGAAGGCGCTGGAAAATACCACGCCCCGAGGGGCGACCGCGACCGCCGCCGTGCTGCAGGAGCTGGCCGCCTCGCTGAAGGGGAGGGGATTGGTTATTCTGATCTCCGATCTGCTCGACAAGCCGGAAGAGGTCGCCAAAGGTCTCAGGCAGCTTCGCTCCCGGGGCAACGAGGTCATCGTCTTTCATATAATGGACCGGGACGAATTGGAGTTCCCCTTTACTGAATCTTCCCTCTTTGAGGATCTGGAGGAGGATCTTTCCCTCCTTACCGATCCTCAAACCGCCCGGCCGGCCTATCTCGAGACCCTCCACACCTTCCTGGATACCTATCGGCAGGTGTGCTTCCAGCACCGGATCGACTATGTTCTTTTCGATACTTCGGCCGGTCTGGACCGGGCCCTGGCGCGCTACCTCCGGTGGCGGCAGAAGTTCAGGGCACGGTGAACCTATGAACCTAACCTTTCTCAATCCCTTCCTGCTTTTTGGGCTCGCTGCCGCGATCCTGCCGATCCTCATTCACCGGATTACTCAGAAAAAAGCCAACCGGAGGAAATTTGCGGCGCTCCGCCTCCTGCTGCAATCCCAGCTTATCACGGCCAAGCCGCAAAGGTTGAAACACTTTCTGCTCCTGGCTTTGAGGATTCTGGCCGTCACGGCCCTGGTCATCATGATGGCCCGGCCGGTTGTCCTGCGTTCCGAGGCCCTGGCCTTCCTCAGGGAGGGCGCCAAGGTGGTGATCCTCGACAACTCCCTCAGCATGGGCTATCGCGAAGACCGGGGCGAGCGTTATGCGCTGGCCAAAAGGGCTGCCCGGGAAGCCCTGGCGGGCTTTGACGGGCGGGTGGCCGTGATTCCCACGGTGCGCGTCCCGGGCAGTGCGGGGTTTCAGTGGCGCAAGCCGGAGGAAGCGCTCAAGTTTCTGGAGGCCGTGCCCCTGTCCTCCGGCCGGGGCGATGCCACCGCGGCCTTTGCCGCGGCCTACCGGGAACTGGCCGGCATAAAAAGCGGCAAGGAAATCCTGGTGGTGAGCGACCTGGCAAAGAGCGACTGGGCGGAGTTGGAGCCGCCCCGGCTCGGCGCCCTCCCCGGAACGGAGGTCACTTTCATCAGAATGGGCGGCCCGGACCGGGATGCCAATTATTGCATCCGGGATGTCCGGCTGGAGGGAAGCGAGGTGGTGGCCGGCGTTCCCGCGCGCCTGGAAGTCACCGTGGCGAATCTCTCCCATCAGCCCGGCGCCGCGCTGGTCCAGATCTACCTGTCCGGCAGGCTCGCCGACCGCAAGGCCATCGACCTGAACCCCGGCCAGGAAGGCAAGGCCTCCTTCGAGCTTTTCGTGGAAAAATCCGGCTGGCTCGACGGCGAGGTCCGTTTGAACCCCGACCGGCTGGCCGCCGATGATGTATTTTATTTCCCTCTCCAGGTGCATGAAAAGGTGAAGGTCCTCATTGTGGACGGAGACCCCAAGACCTCTCTTAAGGCTGGTGAAAGCTATTATCTGGCGAGCGCCCTCAATCCGGGAGGAGCAGAGGGGTCGCCTTTTTCCGCCCGGGTGATCGCGGAGAGCGAAATCGGCCAGGTCAACCTTACCCGCTTCGACGTCCTCTTCCTGCTCAACGTTGCCCGGCCGGACTTTTCCCGGCTGGCCGCTTTTCTGGAAACGCGCCGGCCGGTTTTCATCTTTCTCGGTGACCGGGTCGTTCCCGCGGCCTACAACGGGTTTCCGCTGGCCTCCTGGAAGATCCAGGAAGTAATCGATGGGAGCGGGGGTGCCGGCGAGTTGACCCGGATCGATGTCCGGCAGGTCCTGCCGGAATTTCTGCTGCCCCTGGAGGGCAGCTTGAAGAACGCCTCCTTTCCCCGGTATTACAAGATAGGGGGGACGGCCAAAAACCTGCTGGTCCTGAATAACCTGGATCCCCTCCTGGTAGAGGCTGATGCGGGAAAGTCCCGGCTGTTTCTGTTTGCCTCCAGCGCCGACCGCGATTGGAACGATCTGCCGCTGAATGCGGCCTACCTTCCTTTTCTGCAAGGTTTGGTCAGGGAAGCCCTGGGACTGGCGGGAACCTCTTTGCCGGCCGGCTCCGCCGCCGGCGAAACCTTCCGGGAGGGGGGACAGCCTCGGCAACTGGCCGGGACGCCGGGAGGGACCGGCATCTTCCAGTTCCGCCTTCCTGCGGGAGAACTGCGGCGGGGCAGGAACGCCCCTCCTGAAGAATCGGATCTGGCCAAGATGACCGCGGTTGAGCTGCAGAGAAAATTCGGAGCGCTGGACCTGAAGGTCGTAAGTTACGGTCCCGGGGGCATAAAAGGCGTTCAGGAGGGGCGTGAAGAGCTTTGGCCCTGGCTCCTGGGCTTGCTCCTGGCCCTGCTGGCGGTGGAAGCGATCTATGCCAACGGCATCCTGCGGCGCGCCATCGGCGGCTTGCTAAAAAGCAGTCACGGGCACGAGGGGGGCATAAAAATTATGTAGTCATTCCGGGCTTGACTCCGTATCAAGTACGGGGCAGGCTCCGGAATCCAGGAATAAGGAACTGGGTTGCGGCTTTCGCCGCAATGACCATGTATTCGCCCTCGTTGGAGAATCTGGATTAGGTGCATATGATTAGACGAGAATTTCTGAAATTGGCTTTGGGGATCGCCCTCGGCGGCTTGTTCGCCCGGCCGGGCGTTGCTTCCGGGGCGCCCTTTCCCCACTTTTTCTTTACGCAGCTCAAGTACCGGGGTGAAGATTGGGATCCCAATCCTTCCTTTGTGGAGGCCCTGGCCGAAGAGGTTGAATTGCGGACGAGCATCGACGTCCGGAAGGATCGGCCGGTCATCAGCCTTACCGATCCCGGCCTCTTCTTCTGCCCTTTCCTTTATATGGCGGGCCGGTATGCCTTTGATCCCTTTACGCCGCCGGAGCGGGAAATCCTGAAGCGGTTCCTCACGTACGGGGGCTTTCTTTTTGCCGAAGACACGATGGGGGCCAGAGGGTTCGGTTTTGACCGGTCCTTTCGCCGGGAGATGGAGCAGGTGCTGCCGGAATACGCCCTGACGAGGCTGCCTCCCGACCACTCCGTTTTTCAAAGTTTCTACCTGACCGGGGGGCCGGGGGGCCTGGGAGGCCGCCAGAAGGTTAATACCTTTCTGGAGGGCATCACGATCGACAACTGGACGCCGGTTATCTATTCCCAGAATGACCTGGCAGGGGCATGGTCGCGGGACAGGTACGGAAAGTGGCTTTACGAGTGTGTCCCCGAGGGGGAGCTGCAGCGGCAAGCGGCTTTCAAGATGGGGGTCAACATTATCGTCTATTCCCTGACTGCCGACTATAAGAAGGATCTGGTCCACCATCCCTTTATCCGGAGGCGGCAGAATTTATGAGTCCGATTGCCATTGCCCCTGTATTCCCCTGGTGGCTGATTGTCCTGCTTTTCTTGCTCGGCCTGGCTTTGACCCTTATCCAGTTCCGTATGCTCAGGGACAGATTGGGCAAAGGCCGGGCCGCCGTCCTTTCCGCTCTCCGCCTCGGCGCTTTCCTGCTGGTCATCGCCGTTGCCCTGAACCCTGCTGTGGTTGTCCGGAAGGAGCAACGGATAGCTCCGGCCCTGGCCGTCCTGGTGGACACGTCGCAAAGCATGGG
>Ga0209514_10002340_pt1 | contig 29662 bp, 23 predicted proteins | sample Subgrocontami58m_FD_187452 | JGI IMG/M metagenome (GOLD analysis project Ga0209514, IMG submission 187452) | Subsurface groundwater microbial communities from S. Glens Falls, New York, USA - GMW37 contaminated, 5.8 m (SPAdes) (version 3) | ecosystem: Environmental > Aquatic > Deep subsurface >...
CGCAGAAAGGAAAGATTCGCCACGAAGACTCTAAGGCACAAAGGTTTCACCAAGAAAAACATAAACTTTGTGAAGATTTTGTGTCTTTGTGCCTTAGTGGCTAAGTTTTTTCATGTGGACTGCGTAAGGTGACTTATTAATTTATTTTATTTTTAAAATATTCAATAGTTTCTTTCAACCCTTCCATTAAATCATATTCAGGATGAAAATTGAGCTGCTCTTCCGTTTCTTTTATTGAAGCAAGACTATGCTTAATATCGCCAGGTCTTTCTTTTTCGTAAACTATTTTACTACTGCATTGTAATTCATCAATAACAATACGTGCAATTTCATTTATTGTAACAGCTCTTCCCGATGCAACATTGAAAACTCCATTTACTTTTTCACTAATTGCTGCCAGTATATTTGCCGATACAACATCTTTCACAAAAACAAAATCGCGTGTTTGTTCACCATCTCCGTAAATAATAATTGGTTCATTCTTCAATGCTCTTTCTATAAAAATCGGCACTGCTGCTGCATATCGGCTTTTGGGATCTTGCCTTGGTCCAAACACATTAAAGTATCTCAACGATGCAGCTCCGACACTTCCTTGTTCATTATAGATTTTTAGTAATGATTCACCTTCAAGTTTTGTTTCACCGTATGGAGATTTTGGATCTGGTTCTAGACTAACTGTTTTAGGTGATATTAGATTTTCTCCGTAAACAGCAGCTGAACTACTAAGCACAATTTTTTTTATTCCAAATTCTTTAGATGCATCAAGTACATTGATCAGTCCGTTGACATTTATATCGTAACATTCTTCCGGCTTCTCAATTGATTCCGGGACAGAAACGAATCCGGCAAGATGATGAACGTAATCTGTATCTTTTAATACTTGAAAAACAAGATCGCGATCTGTAATACTTCCCTTATGGAAAATCGCTTCGGGAAATATTTCAATATTAGATAAATATCCGCTCCGCAAATTATCTATTATGTGAACCTCAGCATCTTTACTAATCCAATGTTCTACAATATGACTTCCAATAAATCCGGCACCGCCGGTAACAACAATTTTTAATTTACTCATATTTAATTCACGATAAGTTGGGAAAGTGTTTTTCTAAAAACATTTTTACTTTTGATATATCTTCTTTACTAGTGAGATCGGGTACCTCTTCGCTAACAGAATATGCATAAAGAGATTTTGGAAATTTATCAATCATCATTTTGATTGCTGTCGGTAATTCTTTTTCTTTTCTAACCGGATTAAGCGGAACAATTTCAAGAAACGGAAAGATCATATCATAATTCAATTTGAAAATGTTCATACTGACTCCAATTGCCCCGTTCTTATCTCTCGCCGATTCAATCTCATCAGTTGTTGGTTTTTCAATTATATCAATAAGAAATCTTTCATTATCTTTTTTGGTAACAGAAAATTTTTCGATTCGATCTTTTTCAAAGTTTAGACCATTTCGGTCGTAATCAATCATTGCATTTTTATATTTCGATTCGAACATTAGCTTAAGCGCATTTTGAGAATAAAGGTTATCGCTGTTACAAACTGTAAATGAAGAACCACTCCAACCGGATTTTAGTTTAAGAGCGTGATATAATGCATCGGCAGTACCTAAAGGTTTTTCTCTTCCTTCCGGTATCGGTTGAACTGCATAGCTGATCTCCATTCCATTAAATATTTTTTTGTTTTCTTTAGATTCATAATATTTTTTTATTGAATCATCCTTTTCCCCTATCACAATAACAACGTCTCGATAGCCGGATTCATAAGCATTGAATAACAAATAATCCAAAAATGGTCTTTCGTTTTCACCGATACGAATCATCGCTTTCGATTTTAAATCAGCATCTTTTATTAATTGCGTATCTAATTCAATATCAGATAATTGTGATTTCTTCATTCGAGAAGAAATTCCTCCGGCAAGTATTACTAAGTTTTCGTTCATATTGAATTTTATTTTTCTTCTCTTGTTCCTTCATCGGAATAAACGATGAACGAATCATTCGAAATCATTTTAACAGCTTCTAAAACTTTTTCCGGATTTTCCGGTGCGTAAGCAAACATACATCCTCCACCGCCTGATCCATTTATCTTAGCGCCATAAGCTCCGGCATTTAAAGCCGCATCTATCATTCTATCAATCTTTGAAGTAGATATTCTCAAAATGTCTCTAAGTATTTTATGGTGATCATTAAGAAGAATACCGATTTTTTTGTCATCTAATGGAATTGTTCCAAATACTTTCTTAGCGGTTATTGTAATATCACGATTCTTCACAGTTCCGCAAAGCAATTCATATTGTTCGTTCGATAAATATTTTTTGTACTCTTCTATCTCATCGAGTCTAATTTTATGAAGTGAGAACTCGGAATTTATTTTTCTCAATTCGTTTATAATATTTAACACACCCTGTTTAACACGAGCTAAAATTGCTTTTGTATCTTTTGGCTCTCGAGAATCACCAAGAACAAAAGCTCCGAGTCGTGAATTAATTTTCTCTAATTTTATTTTAGGAAAAGATTCTAACCAAATAATATTTCCAACCGATGTTGAATAGTGATCCATCATTCCGCCGGGTTCGGAAAATTCTAAAACTTCTGCACGATGAGCGTACCCGGCAATTTCTTCTGCGGAAAGAATTACAGATTGATCGCTCATTCTCAAAAGAAAATTTATCCAAGTGACTATCAAAGCAGATGAGCTTGATGTTCCGGAATTAATTGGAATATTTCCATGAACGACACAATCAAATCCGTTTGAAAATGAATATCCTTCCTTTAATAAAACATTTAAAGAACTTCTGTAATAATCTCGTCCCCTTTTATAAGGGAGTAAACCATTGATGGTAATTGTTTCGTTATCTTTAATATCCGGCAGTTCAATTCTAATTTCCCTATCGTTTCGCTTTGTTCCCTCAATAAAAATTCTTTTTGAAATAGCACTGGCAATAATCGGCAATCCTAAATAATCTTGATGTTCGCCGAATAAACAAATCCTACCGGGTGTTGATATTTTTAAGCGATCTATTTTTACCACTATAATTTTATTCCTGGTTTACAAACTCATCTAGCGAATCAACAACAAATTTAATTTGTTCGTTTGATAACTCAGGATAAATCGGTAATGCTAATGAATTTTCTGCAGCAAAATTTGAGTTCGAGTAATCTTGATCTTTACAATTCAAATAAGAAAAACATTCCTGCCTATGAAACGGTACGGGATAATAAACTTCACAGCCGATCTCTTTCTTCTTCATAAAATCCCAGAGTTCATTTCTATTCTTTTCTAATCTAATTATATACTGGTTATAAATGTGATAATTCTTAAATCCGGAGTTTTTATAAACGGCTTTCGGCAGCAATACTTTATTCTTCAAATCAAAATTTAATCTTCCTTCTTCTTCAGCTAATCCGGCTTCCAGAAAATATTTCGTGTAAGTTGCTGCATTTTCCCTTCTTTTTGCCGACCATGAATCAAGATGAGGAAGTTTAACTCTTAGTACCGCAGCTTGCAATGTATCCAATCTAAAATTTCCACCGATCATTTTATGATAGTACTTTGGTTCCATTCCATGAACGCGCATTATCCTAAGTTTCTCTGCGAGGGCTTCATTGTTGATTGTTACAATTCCACCGTCTCCAAATCCGCCAAGATTTTTACTCGGGAAAAATGAGAAACATCCAATATCTCCAATAGTGCCAACAAATTTTCCATTTTTGTACTGAGCTCCTATTGCTTGAGCCGCATCTTCAACAACAAACAGATGATTTTTATTCGCAATTTTCATAATCTCATTCATCCGTGCGCTTTGACCGTAAAGGTGAACGGGAATTATTGCTTTTGTTTTTGATGTAATTTTTTCCTCAATCTTTTTGTGATCAATATTAAAAGTAATCGGGTCACAATCAACAAATACCGGCACTGCGTTCAAACGAGCAACAACTCCGGCTGTTGCAAAGAAAGAATATGTCGGCACAATAACTTCATCACCAGGTTGAATATCAAGTGCCATAAGCGCTAAGAGTAACGCATCTGTACCGGAAGAAACACCAATAGCTTTTTTACAACCAAGATATTGGCAAATTTCTTCTTCTAATTTTTGAATATCGGGACCCATGATAAAATATTGCGAATCAATAACACGCTGAACAGCTTCATCAATTTCTTTTTTTAACGATTGGTATTGAGGTTTAAGATCTAGCAAAGGGACTTTCATTCTTTATCACCTATTTTATTAATTAGAAATAAATTTACTTTTTATTTATTAATGTCTGATTGTTTGAATGCATGGTTGTTTGGTTGCTTGATTGTTTGATTGAACGAATGATGCTATTCATAATCTGAATTCCATTCTTGTCCTGAATTAATTCTGGAAATTAAGCTCTTATTCATTTTGATTAATCCGTTTTCAAATTCATATAATTTGGCATCATAATCATTAAAATCATCTTCTATAATCTGCTCTGCATTAAAAAGTGTAAATATTTGTGAATAATTTTCAGCAGATGATGCTAAAGCTATTTCATAGAATCTTAAAGTTTCTTTTATACTTCTTCTTGAATAACCTTCGGCGATGTTACTAGATATTGATAAAGCTGAATCTTCAATCTGAGCTTTTACTTTAAATGGTATATCACGATTCTTCTTTATCACATTATGAACTAGACGATAAATTTCTACTGCCTTCTTCCATATTTCAAGTTTTCTAAATCCACGATTTATATTTCTGTTTCTTTCCAAAAACTCAGTCTTCATAATTCCCCATAGAATTTATTTTATAAATTTTCTATCATCCAAACATCCAAGCAACCAAACAATCAATCATCCAAACATCCTTGCATCCAAACATCCAAACATCCAAACATCCTTGCATCCAAACATCCAAACATCCAAACATCCAAGCATCCAAACAACCAAACATCCAAACATCCTTGCATCCAAACATCCAAGCATCCAAACAATCAAACATTCAAGCATTATTTCATTCTAATATTCTACCACTTTTCCCTTTTCCAATTTGTATCTTTTGTTCGACTTACTACATTCAGCCATTCCATCTTTATCAAAAATTAGTTTCTGTCCCGCTTCACTTAACCAACCAACTTGCTTAGCCGGATTACCAACCACCAATGCATAATCGGGAACGTCTTTCGTTACAACGGCACCTGCACCAATGAATGCAAATTTGCCGATTGTATGTCCGCAAATAATTGTTGAGTTAGCTCCAAGCGATGCGCCTTCTTTTACTAATGTCTTGATATAAAATTTAGAACCAACTTGTGGGTACTTACTTCTTGGATCAATAATATTTGTGAAGACCATAGAAGGACCGCAAAAAACATAATCTTCCAGAGTTACACCTTCATAAACAGAAACGTTGTTTTGAATTTTTACAAAATTTCCTATTACAACATTCGAACCGACATTTACATTCTGACCTAAGATGCAATTCCTTCCGATCTTTGCGCCGGACTGCACATGAGAAAAGTGCCAAATCTTTGTTCCGTCACCAATTTCAACATTGTCATCAATGTAAGCGGATTCATGTTTGAAGTAGTTCATATTAGTTTTGAGTTTTTAATTATGAGTTATGAATTATTAAATTGAAAATTTTGTACCATTATCATTTTGTTTCTCTGTCACTTGATTACCTTGGAAAAACGAATATTATATACAGCTTCAATTGAAGGACGAGCATCTGAAATTCCTAATCCGTTTCCTTTTAATATTTCTCGGTAAACTTTTGTATGAAGTTCTGTAAATCCGTCTGAGAATTCTATTTCATTATCATCAATTTTTATTGAACGGTACATCATTTTTTTATGTGATCTGATTTCAGCCGGTAAATCATTTTCATCAATAGAAAGAAACCATGTAACAATTGCATCTTTTAATTCGAGCGATCCGGACATTTTTTTATTATCAGAAAGATATACTTCGCTTTTCTGAATATCTCCGAACAGCCATATTAATAGATCGAAAAGATGTATCCCTATATTTGTTGCAATGCCTCCGCTCTTTTCATCTTCACCCTTCCATGAATAATGATACCAATTCCCCCGTGAAGCAATATAAGTCAGTTCTACTTCATGTTTTTTATTTGTAGAAGTTTTTAACTTTTCTTTAAGCTCTATTATCGAAGGATGATGCCGTAACTGCATAACAGTAAAAACCTTTTTCCCGGATTTCAATTCAAGTTCTTCCAACGAATCTAAATTTTGAGGATATAGAACAATTGGTTTTTCACAAATAACATTTGCACCAAGATTTAATCCCAATCTGATCTGTGAATCGTGCAAATAATTTGGAGAACAGACGCTTAAATAATCAATCTTAGAATTATTATGCTGTGAAAGTTTTACGAGATGTCTTTCAAATCTTTCATACTCATTGAAGTAATCAGCATGCGGAAAGAATTGATCTAACACGCCAACGGAATCATGCGGGTCAAACGAAGCGACAAGAAGATTCTCAGTTTCTTTTATTGCTTTCAAATGGCGCGGAGCTATGTACCCGGCTATTCCTGTTAAAGCAAAATTTTTCATAACTAAGTGCAATAATTTTATTGTCAAATTTAGCAAATAGTGTTTGAATAACTATATGGAATTAGATTAAATTTGCCCAACTTCAAATCGTACAGGAGCAATTGTGAATCTTACTGCAGAAATTCAAAAAGTAAAAACCGGATTTCATCGTTCATTCTGGGTTGCAAACGGAATGGAGTTGTTCGAGCGTTTAGCTTATTACGGACAGCAAATCGTTTTCATGATTTACTTAAGAAACAATTTAGGATTTTCAGAAACCGAAGCCGGTCAATTATCCGGAATGTTTGGAGGATTGATTTATTTATTACCAATTCTCGCCGGTACACTTGCAGACAAATGGGGATTCCGCCGGGCATTCAATATTGCATTTTCAATTCTTGCGCTTGGATATTTTTTAATCGGTTCTATGGGAATGTCAATATTCTCAGGTATATATGGAACTGCACCAAATTACTGGCTGCTAATGAGCTTCCTTATACTAACAGCATTCGGCGGATCATTTATAAAACCTTCAGTTCTTGGAACAGTTGCAGTTACATCTAAAGAAGAAGTTAAATCTCTCGGCTTTGCAATTTATTATTGGTTAGTAAATGTCGGCGCAATGATAGGACCAACTATTGCTTACTTTGTACGGGATAGTTTTGGAAATGAATTTGTTTATTTGGTTTCATCGGCAAGTTGTTTGGCTATGCTTGTTGTTAACTTGCTTTTATATAAAGATGTAAAAGGAAATGAGCCGGCAAATGTTGAATCACTTGGTAAAAAAATTACCAACTTGTTTGTTGTACTAACCAATTTCAAATTTATGATCTTTCTTTTAATCTACTCTCTCTATTGGATAATTTTTTGGCAAGAATATATTATACTTCCATACTACATTACTGATTTCATAGATAAGAATGCACCTTATGAGATAATTCAATCATGGGCAGGAGCGGGTGCAATTATTCTCCTTCAAATACCTGTTAATCGGCTAACAAAAAAATTACCTTCACATAAAGCAATTCTCCTCGGTTTTGCAGCTTCAAGTTTGATCTGGATTATCATCGGCATTTCTCCAAGCATACCAACAATTGTAGCGGGTTTAATTGCGTTCTCTATCGGCGAGATGATTCAAGCTCCGCGTTATTACGAATACATATCCGGAATTGCACCGGCAGGTCAACAAGGATTGTATCAAGGATATGCATTTTTACCAATAGCTATAGCAAGATTTGTAGGAGATCCATTTGGTGGATGGTTATATCAAACTTCAAAAGAGTCCGGTCATCCGGAATATGTTTGGTACTCTATGATTACTATCGGTTTGCTTGCGGCTTTCTTTATGTACTTATATAATAGAATTGTTATGAAGGGAAAATAGCTGTAATAAAAGCCCATCCCAACCCTTCCCAACCCTTCCCAAAGGGAAGGGCTTTCGATTAAAATTTTAGTTGTCATCGCGATCCCGATGCCGAGCATGGCTAAGCGTTGGGAGAAGCGATCTAATTAATAAAACAAAAACTCAAGTTTACCCGCCGTTATTTTGTGGCGAGATTGCCTGCCTGTAGAGTCTGTTGCAGAAGTCGGTAAGCAACCTTCAAGGTTGACACATCGTTGGCAAGATCAAAACCTCGAAGGTTGTTGCAGCATGAATTAAACTAACCGATGCATCTGAACTTTTAGGTAGTAAAAACCTTCGAGGTTGATACTTCGTTGGTGAAATCAAAACCTCGAAGGTTGTGTTTTACAGAATTTGCGTTGTGCAACACACTCTGGCGGCAGACAGGCTTCGTCTCCGGCAAAAGCCGGATACTCGCAATGTCTATTAAGTCTTTTTGTAAAACACTTTTTTATCTAACAATAGCAAGCTTTTGAATCGAAGTGAAGTTTCATTTCAATTTTCTTCTTTTACTTTCGCCAAGCTGAAGATAATTATCTTTCGATACAACTTTCTTTCCGGTTTCTTTTTCAAGAGCTACTCTTGCATCACCGGCAATTTTACCGCCTTTCTTTGTGGCAGTTTTATTTTCTACAAATCCTTTTGCATCGGCTTTCTTTGTTATTTCTGTCGTTGATGCTTCGCCCAGCATTGTAAAAATCAATTCGAGATCGTTCATATGATCTCTAAGATTTTCACCTTTACCGGGCAGATTTTTTACTTCTTTATATTCCGAAGGGGTTAAACCAAATGTAGCTTTGCTTATTTCGGAAGTTAGAATAGCAAATTCAATATGTTCTTTTACACCACGCTTCTTCCATTCATCAGTTAATTCATCCCGAACTGCAATACCGCGTAATCTTTTTTCAATCCATTCATCGCTGTAACCTTTGGCACTGTAAATTTCTCTAATTCTTTTTGAAGCAAGTTCGGGATTTTCGATTTCTTCAAGCCGTTCGTAGCCAACTTTAGCAAGCCAGCGTTTGAACGGTTCGGCTTTAGGAGATGGAATTGATTGGATTATTCTGAACAATCCTTCCACAGTTGCCGCTTGAATCTTGCGTTTTTTCCCATCAGAAGCAGTCATTTCAAGGGGGGGACAAATTGTACCCCAGTTGAAATTTAATTCAGGGTCTCTTTTACGCATCTTTTTGATGTAGTCTTTCGGATTAACAGTATCTGTTACTGCTTCTACAACATCAGCTACGGAGAAATACCATTTCTGCTCTTGTTCGTTCCAAACGGAGCGGATTTTTTTTGATTCGAAGAGTTTTATGTTGCTCATCTAAATCCTCCTTTCACCGTTATAAATTCTATGTTAGTGTTTTTCATTTATTCTTCTGTAATTGCTTAAAACTGATAATCTCCGTCAAAAGCCGGATCCTTACAATGACAAATCAAGTCTTTTGTACAAACACTTTTTTATCTAACAATAGCCAGCTTCTGAATCGTCTCTGAGGTTTCACTTCCCATTTTCGTTATTACTTTATAAAGATAAATTCCATTTGCAATTAGGTCGCCGTCTGCATCACGTCCATTCCAGAATATTCTGTTGAAATCGAATTTCAATTCCGACGAAGACAAAATAAATTCTTTTATCATTCTTCCGGCGATTGTGTATACTTTAATTTTAAGTTCATCGGGAATCTGAGTGAGCTTAAATGTGAAATACGTTTCATCCTTAAACGGGTTAGGATAATTATAAACATTCAAAAGTTGTAAGTCGTTTCTCACAGAAAATGTTCTAACAACTCCGCTTGAATCAATTAACTTCCCGGTGGCATTCTTCCCAAGAACCTTTAGAGTGTAATTGCCGTTTTCAAGTATTGGTTTATAATCTACGATAAACTTTGGATTTGATGTTGAAAAAGAATAATTAAGTAATGCGTTGTTGAAAAACGGAACTAGTTTATTATTCAGATAAATCTGAATAGCCGTCGTATCTTTAATTGAAATAAGCGATTGATCGTTTAATTCGATTCTAATATTGGGCTTTGAGGAAATATAATCGCCGTCAATAATATCACTGCCGTCAATTGTTAAATTAATTGAAGCCGGTTTTGAATTCGGTTTTATATATATAGGAATAGAATAAATATTGTTGTCCTTATAAAGTTCAGTGATTTTATTTTCAGCATCAATAATAATTTTAAATTGAACATCTCCTGTAGTACTAGCTGTATTGTAAGATAAATTGAAGGACTTCTTTTGTTCCATACCAATTGAATCAACTATCTGCTCAAATATTATTTCTTTAGAATTATCTTTATTAACTGCTTCAACAACTACTTTGAAATTATTTGCGTTTGATTCACCAACATTATAAACATAAAATGAAAGATCAACGTTCTCGCCTTGATCTACAGTATCTTTGGAAACAGAAATTACTTGATAATTTGTGCCGAGTTCAGGAATGCCGGCGTAATCAACTCCAAGTGATTTTAACACGGGCATGTTTCCTTGCGTCGAATTAAATTCTGTAATGATTTTTATGAATGGATATTTTTTTGCATTTATTGAAGAGAGTTCTGCAACACCATTGTTAATTTGAAAAACAGAAAGTGTATCTTCCTTTCCATTTTTATCAATAGCAATTGGTTTAATTTTTAGTTGAGAATTTGTAGGAACGTCTGCATTAATTAAAAGTTTCTTCCAAACTGATGCGGGGCCTATTTTTGCGGTAGTAAGCTTTCCATCAGTGGATTGTTTAATAAAGACTTTTTCAATTTGCACAAGACCATCGTAAGGTCCTTTTACTTTTTCGATAACATCATTGGGCTTTGCAGATTTCTTCCCGATCAAAGCCCATGAACCACGAAACTGCAATGAATCTATTTTTGTACTGCCGAGTGACTTGATCGCATTTTTTAATTCTACAGATATATTATTTGCAGCATCATCGGCAACAGCAAGAACGACAACCCTACCTTGTGGAATGGAGTTAATATAATCAACCAATTGTTTCATTCGAGGTAAATCTGAAAAGAGCTGGTACCAATCGGAATATTCCATCTTCAATGTTCTTTCATCGAATACAACTAAACCCATTCCGGCAAAGAATGAGTTTGTGAGCAAGTTTTTTCCATTCTCTGCTATCACGGCATTCGCGCCTGCATACCACCCGGCAGATGTTGCAGAAATTTTTAGCGTGTCAATCCCGAGTTGAACTTTACCATCAGAATAAACAACACGCTCATATTTCTGTGCGGGAAAAGAATATTGATCGTTGAGAAAAAATGGAGGAGTAGTTGAGTTGAAAAAGGATTTCACTTTCGAAAATTGAGAATTAGCTTCGTCAACTTTGTAGCGAAACCAAAAACGTTTGCCGGTTTGCAAATCTTTAATAGAAATTTTTGTGAACAAGTCCCCCGCAGGCAACTTGACAACTGCTGGATTTTGAAAATCATAATTGTCAGATACTTCGAAGTGAAGATTTAATTGCGATGTTGAAAAGTTAACCGGGTTTAATATTGTGATATAATTCTTTGCTGAATTTTCAAAATCGTTTGAGAACAGATCCCGTAATGAGGATGAAAAAACATTTATCTTAATTTTAACCGTGTTATCGTTCTCGTAGATTTCATTAATCTGATTAAGAACATCTAAGTTTAATTCAAGGTCGTGCTCGCCGGGATAATTTTTTGTTTTTATCCATACCGCTAATGAATCGGATAAAAGCGGAAGTGAGCGGGTAATATTTTTTTCAAGAATAGTTAAACCGCCAAATTTCTGAGCAAACTTTATACGGTAATCCTTCGGTTCAACCCTGCCTAAGTTTTTAATTACAAATTTAACTTGAACAGAATCATTTGATTCGCTAAAGTAATTTTCTTTGGAAAGAAAACTATTCTCGTCAATAAAAAGATTTGGTTTAAGCGGCATTTTCATTTTCACAATAGGATCGCCTAACAATGTGCCTGTAAGCGCAAAAATTTTATTTGTTGAACTACTGCCGTAAGTTCCAATCAAACTGATCTTTGTTTTTAATAGAATTTCTCCGAGCGAAAGAGTTGATTCTTTAGCGAGTATCTCGAAAAATTTCAAAGGAGCTATTAATGCTGTGGAAAGAAAACCTAAGGAAGAATTACCGATGTAACCAATTGCCTGCCCATCGTTTTTTAAAATGAATCTTTCGCCAAAACTAACAATATCCGGCTCGCCAAATTTATTAGTTGAACATCCGAAATCTAAAATCAATGGATTGCGATTAACCTTATTCTTCAGTTGATTAATTTCATTAATGCCATTATCCCATGTAGCCGTTCCGCTATGTCCTAAATAGGGAATCACAACAGCGCCCTCGTCAATTGCTGAATTAAATTGCTGGAGCGTATAAGGACCGAAATCAGTTTGAGGCGTAATCGTTTTATAAAAATGCGTAACTTTTCCGCCAACAGGCGCCGGCTCTACATACTTATTAATTACAGTATCATTTACATTCCTGAGCACTTTCAACTCTCCTTCTGTACCTCTGCCGCTGGAAAAAAAGAGATATTTTTTATTCCAGTCATTAAAAGAATTTTCAAAATTGTTTTTCACTTTATCGCTATAACGTGTCAGTTCGTCAACTGTGTTGATTGGGATCCTTCCTACAACCATTTGCGGAAGTACAGAATCATTATTCAACACAGCAAACCAATTATCGCTGATAGGGAAGCCGAAAGAAGGGACAAAATTTCCACCGCCAATTACACCGGCGTTTTTGTATCTATATTTTTTGTAATCATAATTAGCGTCGCCAATCAGAACAATATAATTCGGTTTTGGTGTTTGCCATAATTTGTACGCGCTAATTAAAAATGATCTTACCGCTTCGGGATAAGGATAGCCAAAGGTGAATTCATTAAATATATCGCTTATGTTTATAACTGCTGAAGCAACGTTATACATTTTAGAAATATTACTTGTGTACTGCTGCGCAGCGTTTAAAAAATTATCGTGTGTTATTGCGATGTAATCTGCGCGGCGGCTGTTATCTCTTAGGTTAGAAAATTTTTTCTTATATAAAAATTTCGGCGCTTTAATTTTTATTTCGGGAATTAAAAAATACTGATCATTACCGCCGATTGTATCCGTAAAAACCAGGTTGGCGTTGACAAGTTGAAATGATTCGATTCTTTTGAAAGTTGGTTTGACCTTGTATAAAACAACATCTGATGTAGAAACATTCTTTACTTTGACCGCCCTAATTTTCCTATCAAGAGTTTCATCAATAATAAAAATGAGCGAATCATTTTGTGCAATCAATTGCTTTGGATACTCAATCTCGTACCAATCAAGCGCAAGGAAATTTGGATTAGTCCCATTATTTGCATTTGTAACTAACAGTTGATTAGCGCCATTTTTTAAGGAATTAGAATTCACAATTCCTTTTAGCAAGACTTGTTTATTACGATTCACCGATTGCGAATCGGTTCTAATTCCGTCTAACCTTAAAGACAAATTATGAGCATTAGCCGCGACATTCGATCCCCCGCTTACATATTTAATGAACAGTTTAGCTAATTTATTTTTGTACAGGTTATCAATCTGGAATGTATAATTGCTTGTTTGCGCGAAGAGCCAATTCCAATACCAGGTTTTATTTTTGTTCCAGTCGGGAAATTGATTAGTAACTTCATCGGTGTTCAAGTTTTGCAGCATTACATTGTTTTCATAATGGTCTATTTGATTGAAGTATTCTAAAGTATCGCTCGCCGCATAATTAGTTTTCTGTATCGAGATTCTTTTCCCGGTTTTATTACCCCATGTTAGAAAAAAATAGAGAGAATCAGTGTATCTGTTCAAGTACTCATTGTATTCTTCGTTATCGCTATTAATAATCCGGTGAGACTTCTTTGGATAATTCATGCATCCAATAAACTCAATGTAGTCGTCATCGTCAAAGGTTCCGTCTTCTTCGTCCCGAACATAAACCGGCTGTTCTTTCCCGGACTCATACAAACGAAAAGTTTTAGGGTCAACTGATTGTTCAATTAATCCACGATCAACAAGATCATTTTTAGTAATTCGAAAAATTGAGTTGGATGCTGTGGATAACTTGAGATATGATGCGTTGAGGTCTATCCAATCTAACGTAGTATCTTTAACTGCTGGCGCGGCGTTGGTTTGATATTTTTTTGCGTTTTCAAAATTGTAAATGAAATCAGAAAAAATTGAATCCGCTGCTGGAACTTGCGTTGATTTATCCTGAGTCTTGAAAAATATTCCATTCGGGTATTCCAGACTGATTTTTATCCGATTCAAAAGACGGAGACGGTTAGTTTGAGGATCGAAAAGATGCGAGTTAATCCGAAACTGAATACAATAAACACCCCGTAAAAAAATATATTTTTGCGAGCTGATTAATTCCTTTTCAACAGAAAATGATTTAATACTTTCATAGTCCATATCTTCAAACACAAGGGAAGAATCATTCTCCAACTTTACATTTGGATTTAACGCAGGGATGATACCGTTCAAAACAATTTCTTCTTTATCTAAAATCTTAATCGTAGGACGGGTGTTTGGCGGAATTGCAACAACAATTTCTTTATACGGAAGTTTAAATTTTCCCGCTTCAGCCGGATCTGTGAACTGAAAATAATCTCTCACAACAAAATTATTTCTCCGCTCATCCTTGAATGCGTAATTGAATTCTTGAAGGTCGAGTATGATGCCGTTCTCCGTTTGCTCAACTTTATTTTTCGTTTGTGCGATAATAAGCTGCGCAATCAAAAGTAAAAACAAAACAAAATATTTCTTTACGTAATAATTCATTTTTTTGTAAACGAATGGATTTTTTGAAAAATTACTCTAAAAATAAATTGTGGTATTCCGATCAAATATCTTCGCCACATCTTTGTTGGATTTGTGATTAATCTTACCAACCACTCGAAACCAAGTTTTTGGAGAAAGCGAGGTCCTCGTATTCTGGAACCGGCAAATATTTTAATTCCATTGCCGATTGCTAAAATAATTTTTGCGTTTAATTTTTCTTTGTTATCAATTATCCATTTTTCTTGCAGAGGGCTGCCTAATCCTACGATTAAAATATCAGCGGCGCTTTCATTTATTTTTTTATTCACTAAATCAGTTTCAAAATTATATCCGTTCAGTGCTCCTGCTATTTTCATTAATGGATTTTTTGAAGAGATTTTTCTTAGTGTTTCTTCTGTATCGCCAAAAAAGAAAAACTTCCAACCTTTTTTAATCCCTTCGTTTGCAAGTAAAGGATAAAAATCCGAACCGGTTATGCGATGTTTCAAACCGCTGCTTCCGTAAAGAATTTTTGAAGCCAATAATACTCCAACTCCGTCTGCATGTATAAGATCAAACCGACTTAAATACATGCTTAATGAAGTATTAGAATAAGCAAGATTTAGTTTGTTCGCTGTGCAGTACCCGATAATTAATTGTCTCTTCTCTAAAAAACTTTTTGTGATCGCTAACTCCAAATCAGCATACGATAGATCGTTAATCGGCACATCAAATATTTTTATTCTTCTATCCATCGGCTAAAACTTCTTTATAGAGTCCCAAATACTTAGGAATAATTTTTTCTGCTGAACAATTGAGTTTTACTTTTTCATACAAGTTACGCCCAAGATATGATGCTTTTACCGGATCGTTCAATAATTTTTTAATTGCAGCAGCTAATTCTTCAACGTTTTCCGGTTCCACCAATAATCCGTTTTGATCATGTTCAATGAATTCTCCAATTCCATCAACGCCTCCACCGATAAATGGTTTAGCCATCATTCCAGATTCGAGCATAACCAACGGGAACGGATCTACGCGCGATGGTAAAATAATAATATCTGCAGATTTGTAATACCGGCTCACATCTTCTTGCGGAACAAGGGTTAGTGCGTTGAGTTTATTTTCTGCGATAAAAGATTTCAGAAATAATTCTTCTTCTCCGGTTCCAATCATAACTAAAAATATTTTTTCATTATTTTTCTGCAGCAACCGAAAAGCTCGGACTAAAATATCAACGCCTTTCTCACGGCTGAATCTACCAACGAATAAAATTATTTTTTGATCACGAGGAATTAATAAGTTGCTATTGTGAGACAAGCTGGTTACACCATTATCCTCGACAAAATTATTTATGAGGGTAATTCTCTTCTCTTCGATATTATAATTCTTCATCAGATGGTTTTTGATCGAGTTACTCACTGCTATAAGTTTGGGAGATTTATAACTGAATAATTTCTGCCCGTAAACTTTGCTATGGACCGATGTTACTTTCTTGATTCTTAAAAATTTGCCGAGCACAAAAGAGAGAAAATCAAAATAACGATGGTGCGCGTGCAGAATATCAATTTTTTCTTTCTTACAGTATTTAAATAATTTGTAAAATATTCGCAGCGAATCAAGCAAAGAATTTTTATTTCCATTTATTACCTGAACTGAAATCCCATTATTAATAAACGAGCTAATGTTATCGCCGCCTAAGGTGAAAACATTATGTTGAATTCCCTTTTGAGAATTTTTAGCAAGTAATAAAATTGTTTTAGTAATACCGCATGTTTTATTTAATTCAGTTTGGAGATGGAGGATTTTCATTTTATTATTTCAATATTTTAGAGTCTGTAAAATATTTTTATTCATTTGTGAATTGATTAGTCCAACTATTTGATCTACATGATTATTCCAGTTTTTGTTTTTAATATAATTGATTGACCTAATATTAATCTCATGTTTATCTGATCTAATAGCATTACCAATATTCTGAATGAATTCATCATGGTCATTTGACAAAAACAATAAATCTTTAGCATCACCATAATCAAAATTATCCGTTGCTACAACCGGTCTTCCAAATGCGAGGTATTCATACATTTTAAGAGGATTGATTGCTCTAACAACTTCAGTAGAAAGAAAAGGAATAATACATACAGAAAATTCATTTAGGTGTTCCCTAAGTTTCTGACTACTACAATACCCAGCACAATTGATATTTCGATACTTTAACAAATATTTCAACTGTTCCCGGCTAACATTTCCAATTATTCTAATCTCATAATCCGGGAAAGAATCAGCCACTTTACCAATCAATTGAAAATCATATATATAATTGCTTTCCTTAAATGCCCCTACTAGACCAATTATCTTTTTGGTTACTGGGGTATAATTCTCTGTGATGATACTTTCGTCAACAGCATTGCGAATTAAAACTGAATTTAGCCCGTATTGTATTTCAATGTACTTTTGCAAACTTGGTGCACTGCAAATTATTAAGTTACTTTTTTGAACTGCAATTTTCTCGCACTCTTTTAAATAACGAAGAGCCCTCTTATTTCTTGCAGAAACATTTAAATCATCGTAAAGATCATAAACAACAAAATCAAAACATTCTATTTCTTCTTTAAATAAATAAAACCATACTGGAGTAGAAATAATGGCGACACTTGGCGATTTAATAGAAAATTTGATTTCTTCCTTGAACCAATTCAAAAATATCTTTTGGTCTAATTTTGGAGTAAGACTGCTTCTAAAAAATGTTGGTATTGTTGACGGTTTTATAATTTTCAAATTAGCTGGGATTTCAGTGTAATACGGAATATTTTCTTTTGTGTTGCTAAAAATTATCCGATTTTTTTTTGCAATAGATGGCATTTCTTCTATAAAAAAAACATTATGCCCATTCTTTGCTAAGTTAAAAGCAATATGGTGCTCACGATTCGGTAGACTTGACCAATCAGAATTACCGAAATAGAAAAAGTTATATTTTACAGAATCTTTAGCCATGAATAATTTTAGAATATAATTGAATTGTTTTTTGTGTCATTGTGTCTGCACTAAAATTCTTGATAATGATTTTATGTAGCTTTTTAGCTAACAGGATTGCTTCATCATAATTATCTATCACATTTGCAAGTTTATGTGTAAGAGAAACATAATCACCGCATTCATAAGTAATACATCCGTTATCATAATTGAATAATTTATTTATTCCATAATAATTGCTAGATATAATTAAACATCCGGCAAACGCAGCTTCTATCATTGTTATCGGTAATCCCTCGCTCTTCGATTTAGAAGTCATCACAAATACATCGAACTCATCAAATCGTTCACTAAGACTGGCGACATTTCCTAAAAAAATTATTTTGCCCCCAAGTTTTTCATTTAGTTCGCGCAAAACATTTTCATACGCGCCTTCTCCGCCAATGAAAAACTCAGCTTGCTTAAAATAATTTTCATCTAGTAAATGAACTGCTTTTATATAATCTTGAGTCCCCTTCTCTTCTACAAGTCGCGCTGCAGCAATAAATTTTATTTTTTTTTGTCGCTCTTTTGTTTTGTTTTCTTTTTCCCAAATTCCACTATAAATAAGAGATTTTCTTTCACCGCTAATCTTCTCTTCAGTAACCAAATAATCATAAATATGATCATTCACCGCGATAAAATAATCTGCAGAAAAATGTTTTAACAATCCAACATTTGGCAATATCCCATGATTTGTTTGCACTGTCTTTATTGAGAGAATTCTACAGACATTCTTAGCTATGTTCGCGCAATAGTGATGATGAGAATGAACTAAATCATATTTCCCGCTCAACAGATAAAATAGAAGTTTTATATGCGTTATTACAAATCGGACAATAATCCTTTTTTCATGAAGGATTTCTGGAATTGAAATAACGGAAATTTCGGAATCCTTAAATTTTTGGATTGAATCACCCCCACCGCAGGCTATTCTAAAATCAATGCCGTTCTTTTTTAACCCGATACAAAGATTGTAAAGATGGCTTGTAACACCGCAAGTATTTTTTAATTCATTTGTAAGGAAAAGAATTTTCATTTTCTATAACAATTTTTCAGACGATAATTTTTTATACAAAGGTAAATAATATCGTTCAACAATTTTTTCCCACGTCATTTGTAATGCAAATTCTTTTGCTGCCGTAGAAGCCCTTTCCAACATACTTCTATCTGAATGTAACAGTGTAAGGATATCAACTAATGATTTGGTATCCCCATAATTGCAAACATAACCGTGAATACCATCTTCAATATATTCGGAAAGACCGGTTTCTGAAGTCATTATTGGGACAAGTCCTTGATACATAGCTTCTAGAACAGAAATTGAAAATGGTTCATAATGACTTGCTGAGATAAAAATATGTTTATCAGAGAAGAATTCCATTAAAGCTCTGTGTTCCATAATAGGCATATAGTGGAGAGTTCCTTGATTCACAATTTCATCATTAACCTTATGATCACCTATTATGTATGCAACAAAGCTAAATGGTATTGATTGTAATGCTTTTAAAATGAACTCAATCCCTTTTTCCGGGCGCTTTAAAGAAGCAACAAACACTATTTGTAGAGGCTTTTCAGATTCCTCAATTGAATTTATTTTTGGTTCTATATAAACTTCTTCAAGCCCATTAGGTACAATAGCAACCTTTTCATGTCTAATATTAAAATAATTTTCAGCCAATTTAATTGATCTTTTTGATAAAAATAACTGTAAATCTGAATATCTAAAAAGAATGTGCTCGAAGATCTTGTCTTTAAGAATAAAAAAAACTTTCAATCCATTTCTAAGCACATTATTTTCATAATAAACGATTCCATGAACATTATAAAATATTTTTACTTTGCAAAATAGCCTGTAAATGAAAGCGACAAATGCGAACCTCTCGAAAGTTATTATATGAATTACTTCCGGTTTTTCCCTTAGTAAAAATATAAAAAGCGGAATAATACCTTTCCGATAGATAGAATCAGAGCTGTCCTTTATAATCTCACTTCCAAATAATTTTTGAAACAAGGAATACTTTGTTCCATCAAAAAAATATTGTACAAATGATGTGTCTCTATTTCTCTTTTTAATCTGATAGAAAACATTTCTGGCAACATACTCCGGACCGCTTATATTTTCTGTGGTGTTATATCTACCTAAAAATACAATACGCATTATATTAACCCGGTTTTATTCTTCTTTAAGTAAACAACCAAAAAATAAGCTTGTAATAAGAACACAAAAGTTTCTGTTAAAATTGTTGAATATACCGCTCCATATATTCCCATATGTGAGATCAAAAAAATATTTGCAATTATATTAATAATCACCCCAATAGAAGTTGAAAGAAATTGATATTTCTCTTTTCCGAGCGAGTTTAATGCAACACCCGTTAAATTATTAAGAAATAATCCCGGTAAGGCAAAAGCAAGTAACTTTGTTACATCTACTGAGTCAATAAACTTTTCTCCATAAATAATAGTAACGAATATTTTTGATAAGAAAAACAGAACTATAATACACGTTGCAGCATAGATAAGTAACACAACTGCGGCTTTTTTAAGTAGTGCTGTATCTATTAAGCTGCTTGATTTTAGTTTGGAAGAAATATCTGTAAAAAGAGGAACTAAAAGTACCGGCGTGAGTATGATCGGAAGTTTATAAAGCGAATAACCGGCTGAATAAATTGCTACAGCATTAGAGTTTATTATTTCCCGGATTAATAGAACATCTATTTTATCATAGGCAAAGGCAAAAAAGGTTCCTAATCCTATTGGAAGCGATGCCGGTAATATTTTTTTGAGCAGAGAGAATTGAATATCATTCCGGGTTACTTTGATCCCGGTATTTCCCAAATATCTTAAAATTGTTCCTAGATGAATCGCCCCACCAAGAAAAAGTAATATTATTAAAAGAACATAATTCTTGACGATGAACAAACTAATAATCGTTAAGATTATAAAAGCTGTTCTTCCGAATGCATGGGAATAGAATGCTTCTCGAAATAAATTTTTGCCGTATAAAACTCCGTTCAGCGTTGAGTTAAAATTAAAAAGGTAAATTAAAGTGCTGATCAATAAAACCAACACAGCGTTCGAGTAATTATTGAGTAGAAAATAGGATTGACAAACAAGCTGGAAAGGTATATATAAAATTATTTTCAGAGCAATAATAGTTGAATAATCATTATTTATATTTTTATAAGATGATTCCCTTTGAAGATAAGCACCGAACCCGAATTCTAAAAAGAAAGACAAGATGTTTGCGAAAGTGAATACGGCTATTAAATTGCCATATTCATTCAATGATGAAGTGCGCGCAATGAGTATGAAAAACACAAAAAAGGAAATTTTCTCTATTGCGTTTGTGTAAAATGTGAATTGCCCGTTTTTGATTAATTGTATAATTGATGAATTGTGTGTCACAATTGAAAAATATAATAAAAAAAAATATTTTCCTACAAAACTAATTGTGAGACTTTTTACCTAACTCAACTCTATTAAATCCATTTAATGCTGCAACGCGGTAAGCTTCTGCCATTGTTGGATAATTAAACGTGCTGTTGATGAAATACATCAAACTATTCCCCTCGCCTTTTTGAGACATTATTGCTTGCCCGATATGAATAATTTCCGAAGCTTCATATCCAAAACAATGGATACCAAGAATTTTAAAATTCTCTCTGTGAAAAAGAATTTTTAACATACCTACAGTTCTCCCGGTTATTTGAGCACGAGCTAAATGGCGGAAGAATGAATGCCCGACTTCATAAGGAATTTTCTTCCCTGTTAATTCTCTTTCGTTCAATCCAACTGAGCTGATTTCGGGAATTGTATAAATTCCTGTTGGTATATCTTCGATTTTTAGAGTTGTGTGCTCACCTAGAATTAAATGTCTCGCACCAAATCTTCCTTGATCATAAGCAGCACTTGCTAAACTTGGGTAACCGATAACATCACCAACTGCATAAATATTTGGAACTGATGATTGATAAAATTCATTAACCGGTATCGAACCTCTTTCATCAGTTTTAATTCCAAGTTCTTCAATACCAATGTTTTGAGTATTGCCGGTTCTACCCTGTGCCCACAATAAATAATCACTTCTGATTTCTTTGTTCGACTTTAAAAAAATTGTTACACCATTTTCATCTGCAACAACTTTTTCATATTCTTCACCGTGTCTTACTAATACTCCATTTTCTCTGAGATGATATGCTAACGCATCAATAATTTCATCATCAAGAAAAGATAAAAGCTGGTTGCGTGTGTTTATCAAATTAACTTTTACACTTAATCCTCTGAAGATAGAAGCATACTCGCAGCCGATTACTCCGGCACCATAAATTGTTAATGTTTTAGGATTATCTTTTATTTTTAAAAGTTTATCGCTATCAATTATTCTTGGATGTGAAAAATCGACATCCGGCGGGTGATACGGACGCGAACCGGTAGCAATTATAAATGCATCTGCTTGATATTTTTTTTTTAGTCCTGTTGATTCAGTTACTTCTACAGTATGTTTATCAAGAAATCTTGCTCTGCCGATAATCAAATCAACATTGTTCCGTGTATAAAAACCATGTCTTAATTTTACTTGACATTTAATAACAGTTCCGGTTTGTACTAATAATTCTTGATAAGTAGCTCCTTCAAACTTATTGCTGTCATATAAAATTTGGCTTGCATGTCTTAATGCTTTGCTAGGAATAGTACCTTTATGAGTGTTACTTCCACCAACGAACGAGAACTCCTCGCAAACAGCTACCTTTTTACCTTCTTTAGCACATGTCATTGCAGCGCCCTCGCCTCCCGGTCCGCTGCCAATAATAATTACATCATATTTATTTTCCATTATTAGGATTCCAATAGCTTGAATAACTCAATTATACTTTAAGATTTTTCGGTTAGATTAATCAAACTTAAGAATAATAGAATCTCTTCCTCGAGCAGAAAGTTCGTCCGATTTATTAGTTGTTTTGAACAGATCAAAAACATTATTTACTTCGGTGCTAACATCCTTAGATTCAAATTTTTGTTTTTGGCTCGGACTTACATGCTTAGTTGTTTTGAACAAATCAAAAGCATTATCTACCTCAGTATTAATATTTTTTGATTCATCTTTTTGATTTTGATTTGAGTCTTCATTAACGGCAATAATGTTTTGAGATGCTTGCAAAGGAGTAACTGTACTGCCTTCCGGAATACCAAGCGCTTGTTTGAGTAATACAATTATTTCTTCCCGGAGATCATGTACTCTATTTATATCCGGCGGAGTAGGAGTTTGGAATGAGGTTTTAGTTTCACCTTTATCCTCAGATATCTTCTTTACCTTGGAGATCAATGCAGTTTCAGAATCGGATGAAATCATTGTATCTTTTGAAGTATTTCTCTTTTCCGGTTCAATATTTTCCGGCAGCTCGCTGTTTGTAAAGTTCTCGTCAAAAGCAAAGATCGCATCGGCAAATATTTTATCATTTTGACTTTGAGCTTCAACAGCTTTTAGATCAAAACAATAAACTTCTGCAAAGTTTGGCTCAGCTTCTTTTTTTGTTAACGAAGTTAATCCTACCTGCTGTATCTTAAACCTAAATCTTGACGGATCGAGATCAAATCGTAAATGGCGTAAATCTTTAATTGCAAAGATCGGATCAAAATAAATTAATTCAACTTTGTTATTGATCTTAATAAAATATCCGTACTTAGTTGAATAAGCGTCTAGTTGATTGACATTAGTAAGAAGCCGATAAATGATCAAATTTTTTGGCGAAGGATCTTTCACGTAAGAACAAACATCGAAGTAACTAATACGACCCGGTCTTCTCTGCTTTTCATTCTTAAATATGATCTTAAAACTATCATTGAAGTTGAATAGATTCTGGGAGTAAATCAGTACATCATTATTTCGCAAATCAAGAGTTTCTAGTAACATCTGTTTTTTCTGAATATTTAGTTTTAGATATATGTTTTATTAATTTCCCGCCCAGCGTATTAATCCTAACTCAAACGGATTAATTAACTGAGGATGTTTTGGAAGAACTCTTAAAGTAAATCCGAATTGACCCGTATCCTTACAATTTATTTCACCTCGATAGATATATTTTGATGATTTAGTTTTTTTGATAACATGAGTCATTGTGACAAAAGATTTTGTTCCTTCAATCCCTTCATCAACTTTACCGTAATAGATCTGAACATCTACATCATCGGGAGTTAAATCTCCCAGTTCAACTTCTGCAAGGATGGGATATTTTAGACCAACTTTCAGATCACCGTCCTTCTCTTCTTCCGAGATGCTTAAAAACTTTACCCTATTCCAGTTATCATAGAGACGACTTTTCCACTTTGAAAAATCTTTCCCTTTTTCCCAATTATTTTTCATTAGTGCCATTCGTTTTTCATGAGATGCAAAATAAAATTTCTTGAAATACTGTTCGACCATCCTGTGAGAATTGTATACGGGTCCCAGTTTTTGCATTGAGTTTTTCATCATTGCTATCCAATTGCGCGGAAGTCTATCTTCCCCTCTATTGTAAAATAAAGGAACAAGTTCTTTCTCGATGTCTTCATAAATTAATCTTGATTCAACTTCATCCTGATAATCAAGATTATCATATTCTTCTCTATTTCCAATTCTCCATCCAACTTCGGGTGTATATGCTTCGTCCCACCAACCATCCATAACACTCAGATTTATACCTCCATTAGCAATTATTTTCATCCCGGAAGTTCCGCTTGCTTCCAAAGGTCTTCTCGGAGTGTTTAACCAAACATCGCATCCTTCCACCATGTAACGGGCAATGTTCATATCATAATTTTCAAGAAAAACTATTTTCTTTCTGAGGAGGGGTTCTTTAGAAATAGCAATTATTTCCTGTATTAATTTTTTCCCTTCATCATCTTTTGGATGAGCTTTTCCTGCAACAATTATCTGAACCGGGTAATCGGGATTACCTAAAATACTAGCAAGACGCTCAATATCTCTTGCAATCAAAGTAGCGCGTTTATAAGTGGCAAACCGGCGTGCAAATCCTATTGTAAGTGCCTGAACGTCAAGAACTTCTTTAGCAAATGCAAGCTCAGATGCTGAACCCCCGCGTTCAATTATTTGCTTTGTTAATCTGCTGCGCGCGAAAGCAACTAAACGTTCCCTTCTTCTTTCGTGTGTACGCCAAAGTTCTTCATCGGGAATCTCATCAATATTTTTCCACGATTCGGGATCTGCAGGATTCTGCATAAACTTTTCACCGAGATATCTATATAACAACTCATGCATATCGTTTGAGAGATGAGACCGCGTATGTACGCCGTTAGTAATATAATCAATTGGTATCTCATCAAATGGAATGTCGACAAATCCTGACATCCACATTTTTTTAGAGACTTTTCCATGCAATTTACTAACACCGTTTACAAAACCTGCCATGTTCATAGCTAAGTGCGCCATGTTAAAGTTAGTGACAGGTTTTTCTTTAATGATTGTTCCAAGACTGTAAAACATTTTGTCGCTGATCTGTAACTCATCTCTATAATATTGTCCGAAATATTTTTCGATAAGATCATTTGGAAAAATATCTATGCCTGCAGGAACAGGTGTGTGAGTGGTGAAGACATTCGAATAGAAATTAATATCCTTTGCTTCGGTAAAACTTAGCCCGTGATTTTTTATTAGGTTTCTAATTCTCTCAAGTGAAAGAAAAGCTGAATGTCCTTCGTTCATGTGACAAACGAGAGGGATTATCTTCATCGCATGAAGTGCTCTAATTCCGCCAATTCCAAGAACAATTTCTTGCTGAATTCTGGTTTCAATATTCCCCCCGTAAAGGGAACGGGTTATTTTTCTATCTTCTTCAGAATTCTCCGGAACATTTGTATCTAATAAAAAAAGCGGAATGCGACCAACCTTGATCTTCCAAATTTGCACAATAACTTGACGACCGGGAAAATTCATCTCAATTTTTAAAGGAGTGTTATCAAAATTTGTAACCAGCGTCATCGGTTGGTTGAAGAAGTCAGTCAATTCATATCGTTCCTGCTGCCAGCCGTCAATTGTTAGATATTGCTGGAAATATCCCTCTTTATAACAAAGTCCAACTGCCACTAATGGAAGACCGAGGTCACTAGCAGATTTTAGATGATCACCTGCAAGAACTCCTAATCCTCCGGAATATACTTGCAAACATTCGGTCAATCCAAATTCTGCAGAGAAATATGCAATAAACTTATCACCATCCAAGGAATAATTTTTTTGATACCAACTTTTCTCTTCCATGTAAACATTCAACTGAACATAAACACGATTCATATGAGAGATAAAGCTATCATCGGCGGCTACTTCATTCAATCTATCTTGACTGATTTTTCCTAACATGAGAACCGGATTATGATGAGTTTCCTCCCACAACTTCCTATCAAGTCTTCTGAACAATTCTATAGCATCATGATTCCAACTCCAAAATAAATTGTAAACGATTTCTCGTAAAGATTCTAACTTTTCCGGGAGTGAAGGAACGACATTAAACCTGCCGATATAATTTACCATCAATTACTCCAATTGTAATCGAATAACATCTACAGAGTAAATTTAATATATTTTTTGAATAATTAACTATTTCTTAATATGATAATAATGTTTTACAACCTAATGATTTTTAGTAAATTTGTTTCATAACTAACCACCTCAAATAATGAATTACATAATTAGTTTACTAATTGGGTATTTGCTTGGTTCTTTTCCAACTGCTTTTATTATTTTAATAAAATAAATTAGGAATATACTATGAACAGATTGAAACATATTCTATTCTCATCAGCTGTTACTTTAATTATAGCATCTGTTGTATTCGCAATAATTATCAAGAATGATTCAACAGGGAGCGATTATCTCAGTTCAATCTTAAATCAACCCTCATCAAATTATATAGAGCGGCAGCAATTAAATTCCTTATTAGCAAATGAAAGACAAAATATAATTACAAAAACTGTTGAAGAAGTTAGCCCGGCGGTAGTTGGAATTACTGTTACTGAAATACGGCAGTACCGAGACGTTTGGAGTATGGATCCTTTCTGGAGGCAATTTTATGGGGATAGAGTTTATAATCAGCAAATAAAAAGTTTAGGCAGCGGTGCCATAATCTCTCCTGATGGATATATTTTAACAAATGATCATGTTGCAGGCAATGCCATTGAAGCAACAGTTACATTAACAGATGGGAGTCAATATGATGCTAAAGTAGTTGGAAGTGATAGAATTTCTGATATTTGTCTTCTAAAAATTAATGCAAAGAATCTTCCTTTTGTTAAACTAGGCAATACGGATGATATAATGATTGGAGAATGGGCAATTGCTCTTGGCAATCCTTTCGGTCTTTTTGATATTAACGACAAACCAACGGTAACAGTGGGTGTTATTAGCGCTACAGGAATGAATCTTGGAACAATTGATAGTCGGACGTATTTAAACATGCTTCAAACAGATGCAGCAATTAACAGCGGAAACAGTGGCGGACCTTTAGTGAATGCAGTTGGTGATTTGATTGGAATGAATACACTTATTTGGCAAACACAAGATGCTCAAAGATATGGATTGAACTTAGGAAGTATTGGAGTTGGTTTTGCTATTCCGGTGAACAAAATCAAAAAAGTTGTTACTGAACTAAAAGAAAAAGGAAAAGTTGATCGTGATTTTTGGACAGGGTTAAGTATACTTACAATAAATGAATCAATAGCAAAAACTTATAACTTAAAATCATCAAGAGGGGTAGTGATTACACAGGTATCAAAGAATTCACCGGCAGCTAAAGCAGGACTTTTAATTGAAGATATTATTACTGCTGTCAATGATTTCAGAATTAATGATGAGACTACTTTGATTGGTATACTTCAGGAATACCGAACCGGTGATGAAGTCAAAATAAAAATACTTCGTGATGGTCATGAGCAAATCTTAAAGATGAAATTGGAGAAGAAATAAATGATCGAAAGATATACACGTCCCGAGATGGGAAAAATTTGGAATGATCAATTTAAATTAGAGACATGGTTGAAAATTGAAATTCTTGCATGTGAAGCACGTGCAGAATTAGGAGAAGTTCCAAAATCTGATTTAGAACAAATAAAAAGTAAATCAAATTTCGATCTTAAAAGAGTATTAGAAATTGAAGAAACTACAAAGCACGATGTAATAGCATTCTTAACAAATGTAGCTGAATATGTCGGTCCCGCTTCACGGCACATTCATTATGGAATGACATCTTCCGATGTTTTAGATACCGCTCTTGCCTATCAAATGAAATCAGCAGGTGAACTTCTGTTAAGAAATCTATACGATCTAAAACAAGTTTTAAAAAAACGAGCTCTTGAACATAAAAAAACAATTTGCGTTGGAAGAAGCCATGGAATTCATGCAGAAGCTTATTCGATGGGTTTAAAATTTGCACTTTGGTTTGAAGAAGCAAAAAGAAATATCGAACGCCTTCAACATGCTGTTGATTCAGTAAGTACTGGAAAAATCTCCGGTGCAGTTGGTACATTTGAACATCTTTCACCAAAGGTTGAAGAATATGTTTGTAAAAAACTTGGTTTAAAACCGGAGCCCGTTGCAACACAAGTTGTGCAAAGAGATCGTCATGCAGAGTTCCTATCCGTTCTTGCAATTATCGGTTCTTCGTTAGAAAAAATTGCAATTGAGATTCGGCATCTTCAAAGAACAGAAGTCTTAGAAGCAGAAGAATATTTTTCGAAAGGACAAAAAGGTTCTTCAGCAATGCCGCATAAAAGAAATCCAATCGTGAGCGAGAGAATTACAGGTATTGCAAGGATTCTTCGCGGAAATTCTGTTGCTGCATTAGAGAATGTTGCACTTTGGCATGAACGTGATATTTCACACTCATCTGTTGAACGAGTTATCATTCCGGATTCATGTATTGCACTCGATTACGCTTTGGGTCTTACAATCAAACTAATAGATAATTTAATTATCTATCCCGATAACATGTTGAAAAATCTTAACCTAACACGAGGATTAATTTTCTCTCAGACTGTACTTCTTAAACTCACAGAGAAAGGAATGTCACGTGAAGACGCTTATCAAATAGTTCAGACCTCAGCAATGAAAGTCTGGGAAAATACATCTAAGAACCTTAAAGATGAACTATCAGAATCAATTGAGGTGAAGAAATACCTATCACAGAAAGAAATTGATGAACTATTCGATCCGGGTAAACTCTTAAAAAACATAGATTATATTTTTTCAAGATCCGTAGAAATGAACTAAATTTTTACTTATTGAAGGAATCGAACGATTCCCTTCTCTAACTTATTTTCTTCATTTCTTGCTTATATTCTAACAATTCTTGACAAATAGATTATCCTTCCATATATTAGCACTCACTAATTTAGAGTGCTAATCATTTATCAACTAAAGGAGGTCAAACTATGGCAGATTTCAAAATCAAACCATTAGGTGACAGAGTAATTGTAAAAGCTAAAGAAGCAGAAGAAACCACAAAAGGTGGAATCTTTCTTCCAGATACTGCAAAAGAAAAACCAATTGAAGGAACAATCGTTGCTGTTGGAGCGGGAAAAGTTACTGAAGAAGGTAAGCTTGTAGCTATGAGTGTTAAAGTTGGTGACGTTGTATTATATGGTAAATATTCCGGAACCGAAATTAAAATTGACGGAGAAGAATATTTAATAATGCGCGAGAGCGATGTTTACGGAATAGTTAAATAATAAAGTTTGAATAATAAAATCGGAGAAAAATGATGGCAGCAAAAATTGTAGAATACGGCAGCGATGCAAGAAGCGCTCTCAAAGCAGGTGTTGATAAACTTGCAAACGCTGTTAAAGTTACACTCGGTCCTAAAGGAAGAAATGTAATTATTGATAAAAAATACGGCGCACCAACTGTTACCAAAGATGGTGTTATGGTTGCAAAAGAGATCGAACTTG
>Ga0209514_10002347_pt1 | contig 29610 bp, 23 predicted proteins | sample Subgrocontami58m_FD_187452 | JGI IMG/M metagenome (GOLD analysis project Ga0209514, IMG submission 187452) | Subsurface groundwater microbial communities from S. Glens Falls, New York, USA - GMW37 contaminated, 5.8 m (SPAdes) (version 3) | ecosystem: Environmental > Aquatic > Deep subsurface >...
GGGAAAGTCACGGCTTCGACTATCGCCCTCGGCGACGGCCGCCAAGAAGACAGCGTCGATGTGCCGACGGCTGCCAGCACCACCACCGCCACTAACACCCAGCTGACCCTGGCGCTGAGCGACGGGGCAACGATGATCGCACCGGCCAATACGTTCTCGACCCAAAACTCGACCGTCACGGTCACCGTCACCGCCACGGTTGATGTGCCGGAAACCGCCACCGCTGTACCGGTCAGCGACGTCGGTTACGATCTTGAAGTCCGGCAACAAAGCGGCCAAAATGCCGGCCAGGAAATTACTGATTTCTCCTCCGACGCTACCGTCTGCCTGCCATATGACGACGCACAGTTGACCGCCGACGGATTGAGCGCTACTGACTTGGTCGCCCAGTATTGGGATGAAACGGCCGGTACCTATCGCGACGTTAATACATCAACCGTCGATACCGTCGGTAAACGGGTGTGCCTGACGACCGACCACTTCACCAAGTTCGTCATCACCGCCGCGCCGATCAAAAAAACATCGGTCACGCCGGGTTTACCCGCGCCGAGCAACAAAACCCAACCCGGCGGCGGTGCCGCGGAGACGCCGCTGGTCAGTCCGGAAGTTACCGTGCTAAGCACCAAGCAAATCGCTTTCGTCACCAATACCATCGGCAACGGACCGACCATCTGGATCTACAATGCCAACGGAAAACTGGCCAAGAGTTTCAAGCCAAGCGGCCAAGCGGCCTGGGGAATTTACGCGCTCGCCGGCGGGGACGTGAACGGCGACCGCGTTGATGAGCTGGTGCTCTGGGATATCAGCGGTCGGCAACACCAGGCCAGCCTCTTCCGCCTAAACGGAAAGAAAATCGGGACGATCAATCTACCGAGTATCGGTCGCCCGTCACTACTTATCGCCGACCTCAATAATGACCAACGCTCGGAAATTGTGACCGCCTCCAGTCACTATTCGAAAGCAACAGTGTCCGGTTACCGCGGCAAGAAATTCGGAACCCTCGCCACCGTCGATCGACCATTTGGGGCTGGTGGCATGACCGCCACGACCGCCAATGTCGTCGGTGATAACGGCCAAGAACTGGTTCTCACTAATACGGCCGGCCGGCCGCGCCTCGTCGTCTATGGCGTTAATCCGTTGAAGAAAACCAGTCACCTTGTCGCCGAAGCGAGTACCACCCTGCCGTTGTCGCTAGGCATGACGATCCAAGCAGCCAACGTCACCGGCGACAGTCATGATGAACTGATCATTCGGGCCGAACGAACGGTCAGCGCCGCAGAAGTGACGAAGTCGTCGGTCGTCCCAGTGGCCACACTGACGCTTCCGAATCAAGCCCGGATCGCGGTCGGTGACATCAATGGTGATCGCAAAGCCGACGTGATCGCCGCTTCGCTGGCCAATAATACCGTTCGGGCATATTCCTACTCCCGCACCGAAAAAAAGTTCACCGCCCTCGGGTCATTCACTCCGTTCACCGCTGCGTTGGTCGGCAGTCCGGCGGTCAGTGATATCGTCATCGGCGACCTTGATGTCAACGGCCAGTCGGATATTCTCGTCAGCCAATACCGCGGCGGTAAGGTCGTCAGCTATCAGTATCGCCAGAAAAAATTCCAACTGGCCGGCTCATACACGCTGACCAAGGAAACTACGCTCGGATTCCGCCTGTTTGCTTCCGACCTCAACGGCGACGGACGACGCGAAATTGTCGCCGTGCCGAACCAAGGCATGTCGCAAGCTTCTATCCTCCGATACAGAAAAAACGCGTTTGCCCTAAGTAAACGCCTGACTATCGGCGGCAAGGGTTATTCCGGGTTAATCAATATGGCTACCGTCCGTCAAAAGTAGTCGTCGTTTCGACCACCCCGGCGATCAAAGAGCAGATACCTGCTGATGAAAAAAGGGAAGCTCCGTCCTGATCGGTTTTAGCGGAGTCGCGACCATCGCGCCGATCTGCCGGCCCTGGTTGTTGTACCGGTTTGAACGGCTGGCTGGGTGGTAGCCTTGTGGGAAGGCGTGAGAAAAGAGATCGTATTAATATGGAGCGGTTATTACAGTTTTTTATTAGGCTATAGGATTTTAGAATAGGGGGATTAGCAGTTAATTTTAGTGTCTCTAACTCGACTCCGACTGCACTAACGACCGCAGGGCGGTGATGGTTTCCTCCGGTTTCGTGACCGTAGCCAACACTTGAAGAACGTCGCGGCGGGAAAAACCGATCATCGCCAACTGATCAGCCAGCCGGACCGCCTCGCCGATCATCGGACCGGCCGGCCACCCGCGGGCAACGAGATCATGGCCCCAGAGAATCGGCTCGAGCGGTTGATCAAGTTTATTTTTCGCGATGGTGGCCGTCCACCACTCCAGACCGTCGTAATGTTCGGGCATGGCCATCAGCCCATCCGGTCGCGGCCACGGACCGCGGCCAAGCTGGTCGGCGGTGGCGAGGAAAATCGCCTCGGGTAAGGTTGCCGGCCGGAGGTCGTGGATCAGACGACGGAAAACGGAGAGCTTCGGTTCAATTCCCGCTCGGGCGGCTTGGAAAATTTGGTCGGGACGGAGATGATTGCGGACAAGGGCGCCAACACGCCGGCGCAGTTTTTCCTCAAAGCCTAAGCGGACGAGTAGCGACTCGGTCGCAGTCAGACCGACGGATTCGTGGCTGAGCGAGACAAAGCGACCTTCAACGTTGCGGGTCGTATCGGGCTTGCCGAGATCATGAGCGAGGGCGCTCAACGCTAAAATGAGCTGGACATCAGGCGTCGCCTTGGCCACGGCGGCCAAACCGCAAATCCGATCAATGACCAGAAGGGTATGATCCCAGACATTGCCCTCGGGGTGGTGGCGCGGGTCTTGCGGTGTGGTCCACAGCGCGGAAAGTTCCGGCAACCACTGTTCGATATACCCGCTGGTTCGTCCGAGCTGGAGACCGAGTGATGGTCGTTCGGCGAGGACCAGCTTTTGCCATTCAGTCCGCACTCGTTCGGCTGACAGATGGCCCATGTTGGGGACAATCTCCTGCATGGCCGTCAGGGTATCGGGATCAACGGTTAGCCCAAACCGGGCGACCAGTTGCATTCCGCGGAGGAGACGAAGCGGATCCTCGACGAATGTCTTTTTATCCACCATCCGCAAGAGTTTCTTCCGCAGATCGGCGGCGCCGTGGTACGGATCTTCCAGTTGACCGGTCACAATATTGAGATAGATAGCGCTGATGGTATATTCACGTCGTCGCGCCGCTTCCGTGAGACCCATCTGCGGATCAATGCCAACGGAGAAATCGCGATGACCTGCGCCGGTTTTTGTTTCCCGGCGGGGCAGGGAGATATCGATGTCGTGACCAGCGTTGGAAATCTTGAGAATCCCGAAAGAGAGCCCAATCGATTGAGCGGGACCGAGTTTCTTAGCGAGGGTTTCAACGTGAGCGCTGTCGAGTCCGTGGACTTCTATATCAAAATCTTTTGGCGTCAGCCCCAAAAGCTGGTCGCGAACAGCGCCGCCAACGAAGAAAGCTTGGCCGCCAGCTTTTTTTACTTCAGCCGCGAAATCAAAAACTGCCTGGCACAACTTGCCGAAGTCCGAGCTAACGGCGGCACACTGTTCTAGTAAATTTTTTGGGTTCAGATTTTTCTGATTGGACGGCATGGGATAATCTTTTAGGTAAACACGCGCCTACGATTATCCTAGCATATTTTTAGTCGATGGTGGGGGTGCCGTAGCTAACGTTTGCGCGTATGCGATTGTACGAAGTATATCGTATACGCGCTGTTGTCCGATCGTACATTTTTATCTTCCAAAGAGAATTTCCCGCGTAGCATGGTGGTAAGTCAGTGAACTGTGGCCTAGGATAAATTTCTGCCAAGCTTAACTAATTGTGGAAGGTCAACGCATTCTATATTGTGTTTTTCTCCCAATTGTCTCGCTTCGCTTGAAAAACTATTTAATGAAACAAGCACAGCTTTTGTTACCTGCCAATCATGCATTGTTCCTATAAGCTCTCTTACTGTAGCCGGTCCAACATATGACTGCTTTGCCTTACATTGAACAATTACTTTGTTATTGTCTTGACCTGTAAGAATAATATCTACGCCTCGATCCCCGGTCCTTGGTGTTAGTTGTGCACGATACCCATGTTTTTGGTAGATTCTGGCTACCTCTTTCTCAAAATCAAGAGGATCAAGCGACATCCACCAATCAAATTTAGTATATTTTAACTTACCTAACTCAACATCTCTTTTTTCTTTGTTTTCTGCAAGCCTTACATCAAAAAAAGAGCTAACGTTTTTTTGCTGTATATGGTATTCCACGAGTAAATCGTTATATTTCCTTTCGAGCGGCAGCTGTCTCTTCGCTTCTTCTGATCGCAGATAACTTTTTGCCCCTTTATACTGTTCTAAGTTCGTTGGTTGTGATAACAGTTTCTCCTTAGGCCTGATTGTATTAACAAAAAGCACAATAATTATTAAAAGCCATATCCATACACCGAATCCTTTGAGATACACGACAATGGAGGTAATAAATAGTAACAGTAAAATGAAGAAGAGATATAAGCACCAGCGAAACAAAAAAGCTCTCTTTTCTTTCTTGTAGTGTAACATCTGACTTACAATCAGATTTGCGTTTATGATTTTTGAGTGGTTGTCAAAATTCCAATCCGCAGGCAATGAAGGAGATGGAACGTTCTCTAAATTTTGATGTTTTTCGTTAAACAAACGATTTTGTTCAACTATAAGTGGGTGGTCCTTTGGCAGCCAGACATTGATCTCTTTGACCACTTTATTTTTATACCACCTTCTTACAGTATCAATATTACCAGGAATTCCCTGGCGCCATTCATTTCCTAAAAATACTGTACGGGGCATAGTTGAATTCTACTTATATTCTGGCTCGGTCTACGCGGGAAACCAACCAATTAAGATAAAAATGTATGTCGGACAACGTTTGCGCATATACGATTGTACGTAGTATATCGTATACGCGCTGTTAGACGAAGACGCCTTCTGGTTACTCTTGAATAATATTTCCGTAATTTACATTTTGCATATAAGGTAGGATTTTAAATGGCTGCATCCAAGCTGCTTGAAATAACTGTTGTAGGTGGATAGTCATCATTAAGAGTGGGTTTTCCGAAGTAACTGCAATGAGTTTTGTATTTTGATTTGGCGTGTGCACAATTTTATTTGTCGCATTATCCCAATTGACTATCATGCCTTTATTGAGCACCCAAATCGCGTCTACCCTATGTTCAAGTGGGTTATTGTCTTGTATTTCCTGTAATTCATTTTTTAAATGAAGAAGATCTATGGAATCATATGCAAAGATAAAACCCACAGTTGGAAAATACTCAAGCTCTTTGTTGTATAAATTAAAATAGTTTTTTACAAAACCGGTTTGAGGTTCGAAAGCGACTTTAGGAAAATTTTTAAGCTTAAATATTTTATTATATCCATCCCGTAACTCTTTTGAATCTAATTTACTTTTAACTTCAATTACACCGAATACACACTCAATTGGCACAATCCTATAATCTTCCTTTGTTAGAAGTGCCGGGCAGTGAGTTTTGTCATTTATTAGGATATCACATTCATTTGATGTTTGACTATCAGTACTTACAACTTCGGCACCGTTAATTAGTTCTACGTTTTTTGGCAGGTACTCTCTTAGGAATGTATTAACAATTTCAGACTCTCGAACTTTACCTTTTGACCCCCTGTGTTGTATTTCTGAACTGACTTGTTCAAAATCAATACGAAGTTTTTGTGCAACCGAGTCAAAAATTTGTTGAATATTCATAAGTTATAGAAGGCGTTTTCGTCTAACGTTTCCGAATATCTGAAGTTGCGTTAGCAATTTGGGTGTAGCGTAGCGGAACCAGATATTCGGTGTTATCGGATGTAAATTTCTAATATTTTTCCTGGAGGCAATCATTATGATCACCCCCAAGAATGTTTATTTTTTCTCTAACAGCTTGAAGTGTCGGTATAGGCATTCTTCGGCTTTATTCCAGAGCACGTCCGCTTGTGTTTGATTGCCTTTATCTTCAAACTCCTCCGCCTTGTCATGCCAATCAGCAGCTTCTACTCTAAGTAAAACGGCTTGTTTCGCTTGGTCATGGTCAATGCCGAACTGCAAAGAATAAAGCCGACACATGCTGTTAATGAATTCCTCCTTGTTTTTCCGGTGATGGGCCTTCCACCAACCGATTTCATAATGTGCTAATTCCTTTGTTCTTTCCATATTTTCCTCCTTTCGTTTTGGAAAAATATTAGAAATTTATTTCCGATAACGTTTCGGGCTAGCCGAAGTTTGGCCGGGTTACAATTTGCGCGGAGCGCCAACCCGGCCAAATTTGGGTGAGCGAGCTGTTTAATATTTGTTATTATTTCTCTTTAAAATCAAAAGGAAGTTGTTGGCGTATTTTTTCTATATAATCTTTATCTTCTTCTGGATCAAAATGGTACTCAAGTAAAGCTATTATCATCCTATATCGGATATCTAGCGCCTTATTAAGCATATCATCTAATTGTTTTGTTGCGTCTGGTCTTTCTCTTTTTGCCCTAGCTATTTTAATAGGAATACGATAGATTTGTCGTTTTATTATTCTGATACGAGCTTTAGGTGAATAAAAGGTGACGTAAATTACCAGCCAAATACCTAGAAAAAAAATTACTTCGGATATATTCACTAAGTTCATAATAGTATCTTTTAAATTCGTAGCTCGCTCACCGGCTAGCCCGTGTTAGGCGTAGTAAATTTTTCTTTTTATCCATTAATTCCTAGTATTTTGTTCGCCAATAATTCTTGTTCGTGTGTAAAGGAAATTACCTTACCATAGTTTTGAAAATTAACCTTGCCAGCAATGCTGCTTTTGTTATCAGCTTGTGCCCATTGAGTGCCAGTAATCTCAATTACTTCACCATTTTGCAGTTCTACCGAAAAGCCGTCAATACTTGCAGATTTTTGGAAAACTCTAATTACACTCGGGGCCTCACTTGGCGTGTATAAAGGATTATTCATAGTTTGTTGGCCAATGGTTATAAGAAAAATTTATTGCGCCTAACGTTTGCGAATAAGCGACCGTTTCAACGTCGATTATTCGCTGTTAGAGGATGTATTTCTTGGGCGACGGTACTTCAAAGTAGCGGTTTGATTTTTTCTAATAGCTCATCAAACTTTATGTATCCTGACCGTTTGTTAAAGTGTCCGGCACTTGGTACAAACGAAAGGGTCACGCCGAGGTGTTTTGAAAGTTCTTCGCCATTTCCCAAAGAGACGTAAGGATCATTGTCAGATTGAAAGACGATGAAGTGAGAAGATTTGCTCGTTATTGATGACCAGTCGAATGTGAATCCACTAAAAGCGTTATCTCGGTCGTAGTTAAGAATAGGTCGAACTCCAACAGGTGTTCCAATGAACGCTGCAGCATAAACGAGATAATCCAGCTTTTCTAAGACACGCAACGTAAAGATTCCTCCCAAGCTATGTCCGATGAGAATTGTATCTTTGTTAAGGTACTGTTCGTATTTTTTCAATACATCGAACCATTCAGAAATCTTGGCAGGAACTTCCGGCGGAGAAGGAAACTGTGGCACATGCACGGCGTGACCCATGCTTTGTAATTCTTGCTTCAGCCATGGGAACCAGTTCTCTTCTGGATATCCTTCCGTGCCGTGAAATATGAATATATTCCTCATTATTCTAATATGCTATTAAGAAATCTCTTTGTAGTCGCCCAAGAAATATTTCCTCTAACGTTTGCGAGTATACGATTGTGCGCAGCATATCGTATACTCGCTGTTGTCCGATCGTACATTTTTATCGTTAGAATAAATCCCATTGAGTAAAATCCGGTGAATATCCGATGATTGCAGAGATTTCTTCGGGTGCATTAGCTGGCTCCATTAAATACGCGGTCAATCGTAGTTGACCCTCTAAAACGACCACGTCACCGTCTTTGTGGTTTGAAACGAGAATGAGTGGCGGGAATGTCTCGCCCTCGGATAAGGCCTTTGCAGCATCTAAAATACGTTCGTGTGTTTTATCCTCTTTAATTTTATGAGCCACGATTTCAGCCGATCTCGTCTGATCCGATAAATTTCTCCAATACGGTCCGTTCAATAATTTAATATGTCTTAAATCTTCTGGGCTCAATGTAACTTTTTCCCATTTGACATTGGCAGGAAAATTTTCGAAAAGTTCAGTTTTGTTGCCATAACCACGATGTTCACTAAAGATCTTCCTTCGGAGTTCGTTTTCTTCATTGTTTAGTAAATCAGGATTAAGGAGAAGGGTCTCTGGTGCTTTATATTTTTCTAATATAGATAACAAATTTTGACGAAAGCGAGTTGAGTGAATTTCTGATGTTAAAAAAACGGATATCATTTCATCCTCTGAAGATTCGCCTACGTATTTCAGATTCCACTCGACACCTTCGTCAGATGAACCCGAAGAAATCTCTTCTCCTTGTTGCTCCGAAGATGGAATAGCTTTATGTAATCCCTCGGGTTTCAAGGCAATGATTAATGAATACTAAGCGGTAAATGGTCTAAGGAAGATAAAAATGTATGTCGGACAACGTTCGCGCGTCATAAGTCGTATTCTATATGGCTTATACGCGCTGTTGTGCGATGATTTACTTTTTAAACCCTTTGAGATTAATATCATATAAAGCTCGTCGATTTTTTGTAATTTCTGCCCATCTGATATCTCCGTATGACCAATGCCAATACTCTTTGTGATAATTAACAAAACCAGCGTTGAGTAGCGCAGTAAACATTACTTCTCGATTTTTACGTATGCGGCCAGGAAGTTTTGACTGATGGGAAAGAGCATTTTCTTGGAAGGTAAGCTTTCCTGATTTTAAGGGGAGTCGTTTGCCGCCTCTTTTGTATGCAAGACTTATATCTAATGCACCACCTGTGAGATGTCCAGAAGCGTAGGCGCCTTTAGAAGGATGAACATAATTTTTTACTTCTGTAGCTACTCTTGCCTTACTCCAAGAACGATTCTTGTTTGCAAGAAACTTGGTGTACCATCGAATATGTTTTTCCTGGATATGCTGTGGTCGCCAGGCATCTACTAAGATGAATGTTAAGCCCAGCGGCAAAAGACTAATTGCTCTATTTAATCTTTTCGCTACTGTTTTTCTTGCAAAGGCCGTTTTTTCAACTTTGATCCTATTCCTATCTAAATCAAAGAGTAGTTTCGGGCATGCCTTTTTTAAATCGACGAGCGGTTCATTATTATCTTTAAGTACTGGCATCCCAACTTTTTTAGATGGCGAGGTTTAAAAAGTAAATTTTCGTACAACTCGTTATTATGCGAACCTTGTTCGTATAATGACTGTATTATTGCTTATTTTACAACTATTTGCTAGCCTGCTATTAGGCAATATTGGTGGCTCGGAGGAGCCGCTTATTTATTATGGAAAATTTGCAATTTCAACTCGAACGAACCGAAACTGAACTTAAGATTCGTAACTACAGCCCAAGAACCATTACGATCTATCTGCATTTCCTGCGGGAGTATTTGGCGTGGCGGGTGGAACTTCCGAGTCTCAATGAAGAAGCGGCCATGAGGAAGTTTCTGCTGTTGCTTGAAAGTCGGGGCTTGTCTGCCCAAACACGGAACCTTTGTTTAAGCGCGTTGAAATTTTATGTTCGGCAGGTGGCGAACATCCAAACGTCGGTCAACATCCGTACAGCCAAGCGCAACCAGAGCTTGCCGGTCGTGTTGTCGCGCGCCGAGATCGGCCGGATGTTGGCTGTCATGACCAACCTGAAGCACCGCTTGATTCTGGCTTTGGCTTATGGTGCGGGGCTGCGGGTCAGCGAAGTCGTAGCGTTAAAAGTTCAGGACGTGGATTTTTCCGAAATGACCATTCATCTCAAACAGGCCAAGGGAAAAAAAGATCGGATCAGCGTGGTGCCCGAGAAAATCATCAGTGATCTTCGCGAATTCATCATCGGGAAAAATGGCGCCGATGTGGTGTTTGCGAGTGAACATGGTGGGATGCTGACGACCCGCACCGCGCAGAAAATATTTGAGCAGGCCTTGAAGAAGGCGGGGATTCTCAAAGCGGCAACGCTCCACAGTTTGCGCCACAGTTTCGCCACGCACCTTTTAGAGAATGGCGTTGACATACGGTATGTCCAGGAACTTCTTGGGCATCAAAACATCCGGACGACGCAACGCTATACCCATGTGACGAATCCGATATTGCGAAACGTCAAAAGCCCGCTCGCTTGAAAATTCGAGGCTGGCAATTAGGCTGGGCGCCGCCCAGGCCCGCGCCAAAAATCCTCATCTGGCGGAGGCGGAAGCCCCGCACCACTCCGCTTCGCTACGCTCAGAAGTGCGGGATCTACGCTTCGCTTTGAGATTCGTTCGATACCAGAGCGGAGAGGGTGAGATTCGAACTCACGAGACCCTTTCGGGTCTGCAGCTTTTCGAGAGCTGTGCCTTCAACCACTCGGCCACCTCTCCGCCCTAGTATTGAAATGTTTGGCGCGGGAGTTTACCCCGTCGGATGACCGGGACCACTCGGCCAACCCTCCGCCATGTGCGGTGACAATCTCTTGGCCACGCCTCCGCCATGACGCCAATGCTTTCTAAGCTCGCCGATGGTACCGTATTAGAATAAAAAAATCAACCCGGTAGTACAACAATTGTTATTCAAAGATCAGATTGTATTAGACCCCAAGGAGGAGTAAAAAGCCAGATTGAATTATCCCGATTGTTGTACTACCGGGTCGACCCAGAAGTGACGCCGGATTGACGGTCGAAACCTACAGACTTGAGAAATAGTCCCAGTAGCTATACCCGCCACCGAGACTAACGGGCACAACGACAGTCGGCCGACCAATACCCGTCGCGGCGATGATTTGGTTACGCCAGAGACCGATATCGAAATCCCCAAACCACCAGCGTTCAAAGGCGCGAGTTTCATCGAGCAACTGGCCATCAAGATTGAAACGGCGAATAAGCGAACTGGATTTTTGAGCCGGAATGATCGCAACCGTGTCAGCCGTCAAGCCATCACCGGGCCAGGCAGTAATTCGGGCGCCGTTGATTGTGGCCGACGTGTAACCGTCCCAATCAGTTATCAGGGAACCGGTCGGTGTAAATTGGCGGATTTCGGTTGTTCGGCCCGGCCCGGAGACGGTGACAATCGAGCCAGCCGTTGTTTCGGTCGCGTCAAAACCGTCGACATCAATGCCGCCGCGAAACTCACCTTCGTAAGCGTTGAAGCTGGCCGTCAGCGTCCCATCAAAAGAAAAAACCCGAACCTCGGGCCCGCCGCCTGGGCCGGCTCCAGTAATTATTTCATCGCGCCCATCGCCATCAAGATCAGCCGTGGCAACGTTTACCCCGCCGCGAAAACGTATCGGGTAAGCGGCAAAACTCGACAGTACAGAACCATCTGGCGTTGTGACCTGAACGTACGGTTCGTTGCCGCGGCCAAAACCGACAATGATTTCATCGGTCCCGTCGCCATTGGTATCGCCAACCGCGACATCAACCCCGCCGGGTTTTAATACATCGCGAACCTGAAATTCACTGAAGCGGCGAACCGACGATGAAAACACCCGGACCAGCGGCAGGGCGGTGTTCGATTGCGCGACGATGAGCTCGTCGTCCGGAGTCGTTGGGTCGAGTTGCCCGCCAGCAATGCGAAGCCCAACAGTGGTGCCCGGGAAAGGAACCGCTTCGTTTTCTCGACGGGCTCGGCTCTTCGGAGCGGAAATTTTTCGGGCGGCTTGCAGACTGAAATAGGGATTAAGTGCCTCCCCATCAGGCGTCCGAATTTCAAAGTGCAGATGTGGCGCAGTGGTTTCAGCATTGCCGCTGTCGCCCATATACGCAATCGGTTGCCCCGCGCGGACCGGCCAGCTGGCGTTGCTTCCGAACTGGTAAGCATTATTCGGCCCACCCTTGCCGTCGTCTGTTCCGGGCGTGTCGTTGTTAATGTGGATGTAAATGTATTGGTAACCGTCAGCATCGGTTAACGAAATATACCAACCATAAGAAGGTTCGGGATAGGAAACCTGGCGGAGCGTGCCGTCCACCGCCGCGACCAGAACTTGTCCTTTCACGCCGAAGATGTCATTACCGGCATGGGTGTGTCCGACCCGCGGCGCACCGAAATCATTTGAATAGCGAGTTGATCCGATGACCGGGAAAATGATTTTCCTCGTCGCGGCGTTGGCGTTATGCGGGTGAGCGAAAAACACGCTCATGATGAGAGCGGCGATCCCGAAGAATGCTTGAAAACGTCGCATGTTGTAGTTTGTATTTTTACGTTAAACAGCCGTATCGGAAAGTCAACGTAGGCTCAGTATAGCATGAAATTTAGGAAAAATCAATCCCATGTACCGCTGAAGCAGTCCCGTTGCCCCCGTAAGGACGTACCATAGCGAGCGGCCAGTTTGCTCACCCGCCCAGTTCGTGGTATTAATTGCAGTGGTGAGTGCATGAACCTATTCCAACCAACAAAGCGTCAGATTTCGGTAGTCGTTTTAGCTCTCGTCGTCAGCGAATTGGCGGCGTTTCTGTGGCTGGTCGGGTGGCTACCGGGGCCCGCTGTTCGGCCGTCCGACAGACCGACTCTATCCTTACTCCTTTTTGTTCTGTTTTTTGTCACTGGTCTGCCGTACACGATCTACCTAGGGGTGTCGCGCGGAAGGGCGAACTGGCAGCAACTCACGCAAGTGAAAGATAGGCGCGATAGCACCGACAGAGGAGACAAGAAGAAGCCTGCGGATAGCGAACTCCTCGACTCGAAGTCTCGCAGGTAGACAGCATTCGCCGCGGGCGGGGGCTCATGTCAAGAGGCGGCAAGTATCCCGTTTTTAGGAGGATTTTTGGTAGATCCGAATTTTACTTCCCCGGGCTTTTGTTGGATTCGGGATTTCGGAGGTTGGCGTCCAGCCCGGCAGGGCAAACCCAAAAGAAATAACCTGAACGCCGTCATGGAGAACCTGGCGTAGCCGATCAGCGACCTTCGGCATCATGACCGTAATGAAAAAACCGTAGACCAGCGTGGCTGACGACAGGTCAGCCTTGAGGAAGTCGCCGCGGACAATTGTGACGTTCGCTTGGTGCCGCGTCCACCACTTGGCCCAGAGATACGGCCACCACTGGATTTCTATGCCGATGAATTTTGCGGTTGGATTGGCCTTGGCCAGGGCGGATAGGACTCGGGCATCACCGCAACCTAACTCATAAACCACGTCAGACTGGTCCAATTTTATATTTTCACGTAGCCAATCAATCGCCCAGTTTGGAGTGCTGACATACGGCAAACCGGTCTTGAGCGTCGTGTATAAGGCGTTAACACTAAAGATGCACGAGATTGCCGCCGCCACAAGAAAAATAAATAACAAAAATAACAGCATTGCGAAAGTATAGCACGCACAGTCCCGGCAAGAAAAAACCCCCCGGCTTGCAGGAAACGTTGACTTTCAGGATGGGTCGCTGTAAGGTGTTTGAAAATGCTCCGATCAGAGCACTCCCCGGAGTCCGCTTACGCCCATGGTCGGGTTGTCCGATAACCACCGAGGACACTATGGCAAAACGTCAAATCGTTCGTCTGTCTGCTACGGGCTGGCCGATGATGATCTGTACCTTTACCGGTAATTTCTCCCTGGTGAAAGCAACGGTTATAACCTACCCGATCAAGAAATTCGAAGCGGTTTCCTATCGTGAAGCTAAAAACATGGCGACCGAGTACGTGGTCGCGTGGAATAAGAAAGCTCATCAAAAGGGGATGCTGACATTTCTCTACTTTCATCCGAACACGATCTTTCATCCCGGGATGTAGGCGCGCTAGCTGCGCTATCAAAAGGAAGTCACCCGTTTTCTTAAAGAGAACGGGGTTTTTTATTGGGCTAGGAGATCGGTTATTCCACTTGGCGCGGTCGTATCAGGAGTAACTGGAATAGCATCGCCATACTGATAAATACAGACGTCGAGATCCGGTCCGCAGCCATCGTACATAAATGCTTTCCGGGTGGTGTCGTATACTAGTCCATCAGACATGGGTTTCGATTGGTAGCCGTTGGCATCGACAACTACTTGGGTCCATTTTGAGGTGGCAAAGTTCCAGATCCACGTATCCTTAACCGCGCCGGATGCGGCCTGGCCACCTTGAACCATGATGACATCGTGGTCAGGATCATAGGCGATTTGTGTCATCTTCCGACTACTTGGTTTGATGCCATCGGCCGGGATAAGTTGAGTCCACATTCTGGTGGCGACGTCAAATTCCCACAGATCATTCAGATCTTTCAGGTCATAATCGGTTTCTCCGCCGAAGACGATAATTTTTTGCCGCGTTGAATCATAATCCTTGGCGTCGCCGGTTCGTGAGGGGGCGGGAGTGTTTGCCGGAGTCACTAAGCTCCAGGCGTGCGTCGTGAGATCGTAGAGCCAATGCTCGCCGTACTTTGATCCGGGAGAAACCAGGCCGCCGAACAGAAAAACTTTCCCGGTTGACGGATCGTACTCCATTGAGCCCTCCTGGCGGTGCGACGGGCGGGTATTTTGATTGAGCGGCGGGCCAGTGAATTGCGTCCAGGTGTTGGTTGAAACGGTGTATTCCCACGTATCTGCGTAGTCGCCGGTGTAGCCCCAGGGATTATAGGCTGTGCCCCAATTGCATCGACTGCAAACGCCGCCGTGGAGCACAATCGTATCGCGATCAGGGGCGTAGGCTAGGAAGCCGTACGGGTGGCGATCCGGCGGGAAGGTTTCGCGTCGGCTAGCGTCGACAAGCTGACAGGCAGTATTGCAGTTGTTCCAGGGGGAGAGTTGGAGCCTGGTCCAGCCGTTGGTATCCCGGTCGTAGGACCACATACCGTTTGAGTAGATTGAGAGGTAGGAAGTGTCACCACTGGGGATTGTTCCTTCCATCGACCAGTAGCGTCCGTCAGCGAGTATGATGCTTTTATTCCAACCAGCCCAGTACGGCGTATGGTAGGTTCCGGGGAGTTTGATCCATTGGTTTTGCGGAATCGGTCCATCGACCGCGTCGTGCAAGAGAAGCTGGGTTGAATGCAGGTGTCCATTATTATAGTAGGAAATATTGCTCGACAAAAAATACCGATTGACGAATGAGCAGACCTGTCCGGTCGGGGCCGAGAACACGCCGCACATTCCAGTGGTCAGCATTTGGCGGGCGCGATCCAACTTTGTCCGGTCGCCGTCGAGCCGAGCGGCGATGGTGAGAATGTCGGTCAGGTGAATTTGGTAATCTCGATTATCAGCCTGGTAGAGAATATCACCAGTAGAGCGGCAGTCTAGGAATAGTCCGTTCGCCGCAAAACCGGTGGTTGGGTTGACCGCGTAGTCGCGAACAAACTCAGCATTGGCAATCAAGCGATCTCGCGCCCAGGTCGCTCCGGTGTCAAGGTAATAGCGATATTGCGCCCAGGCGGCCCAGACCATCTGGAAGGTTGAGACGCCGCGTTGCTCGACCAGGTTCGTACAGGTGCCGTTGGCGTAGTGGGTCACGTATGTGCCCCAGGTTGCATTCCAGGATGGAGTCAGGCGCAGAAGTTCGGCGGCGTGATCGCGCCGATCCGTCCAGGTCTGCGAGGGGTTCATTTCGTGCTGGCGCTGGAGCATCAAGAGCCAGCGGGACGGAAGGCGGATATCAAAATCCCCGGCGTCGAATCCGGGCGTCCGCCGTGAGGCAACTTTCCAGACCGCTTCGGAAATATCGGTCATCGCGTCGAGGGTGGACCGCTCACCGGTCACGTGGTACCAGTCGGCTAAGCCGTATCCAAAGGTGTGGTCGCCGCCGAAATCCTGGGCCCCGCGGATATCGTGCTTGCCGTTGGTATAGTTAGCATCAATATAACTTTGATCGGCAGCGGTCAGGCCGGTGGTGAGATCAGGTCGGGGAGTTTGTGGGTACTCATAGTTACTGTCCCAGGCGTACTCAAACCCGTCGGTTCGGAAGGCATACTCCCACTGAAAATATCGGGCCCACGCCCGGGCGCGATGGAAATATCCGATCTGCTGCCCATCCGTGCGGAGGTACATTAATAAATTTTGCCAGACGTCATCATTTTCCAAGTCGTTGTGGACGCCGGTGTCTTCCCAACCGATGCGATAGTCAGGTTTCGACGCGTCGGTTGGTTCAAGCGCACCGGACCAGGTTAAACCCCAATTCCGATAGACCGCCCGCTCGTCTTCGAGGGTGCCGAATTGTTTGGTCGAGAGATCGCCATAGTCAGAAAACCATCGGGCCGAGGCCAGAGCCATAAGCGGAGTTTTAGCGGCGTTCAGTTGTCGGGTCATTTCGATTGAGCCTGGATTTGCAAAATCAACCAGGATGGTTCCGCCGTAATATGACCAGTCGGCGACGACCGTGCCGTTGTTCCCGCTCGCATCGGCCGCGGTAACAAGATCATAGGCCAATCCTCCGGCCGGATACCCGGCGGAGACCATCGAACCCGAGACGGTGGAGCGCACCAGCGTGCTACCCGCGCCCATCGTCAGCCTCGCCGAGCGGATGTGAACGTTGCGGAAGTTGGCCTGAAGGGAGTTGCGGACGATGAATTCCATCTTGGCTTGCGAGCTACCGGCATAAACCGATAGACGGAGGGTGTAGCCCATGCCCGACCAACCGGTGAATGGACCATCAACGCGGAGTGTTTTGCGGAGCGGGCCGTCATATTCGAAGGCGAGCGAGGTTGGCGCGGCGGCGTTGGCGTTGAAGACGGTACCGTTCTGATCAGTCAGCGTGACATTCGATCCGCTGCTTGTCCCGATCGTCGAACCGTTCAGGCCGATTGACTCGAAGAGGTTGAAAGCATTTTTTTTGATGGTCAGTTCGAGCGGACCGGTATCAAGATCAATTTGGGTTGAGGTTTCAGTTTTAGCAATTGGCATTGCATGGACTGCAGTCGGCGCGGTATCACGAAGTTCAAGCGTCTTTGAAGCGTTGGTGGCTACGGAGGTTTGGAAATCAAGCAGCATCCAGTTGCCGGTACCGTCCATGGAAGTGGTCTGGAGCGGTATCTCAGTCGCGCCGTCCCACAGCGACCACCCGGTCCGGGCGGTGCCGGTTGGAAGCGGGATGCCGGTGGTGACCGACTCGTTCGTCCGGGTAATGCCGCCGGCTTCGCGGACGGTCAGCGGGATACTCACCGACGCCTCAACGGTTTGGGGGGTGATTGACGCCAAGATGCCGACCACGGTCAAAAGTAGGACAATGACCAGGCCGATGGTGAGACGTTTTTTGGTAGTCGATATTTTCATATGGTGAATGACTGTAGCATACCAAAAAGACGTCATCCATTATAGACGCGTCTTTTGGTTATATAATTGGTTGTGATGTTAGTGGACCCTTAGATTGCCACTGGTGACTTCGTAAACGTCGTAGAGGTATCGGTTCTGGTTAACAACCATATTGAGGGCTGACGCAGGGGAAGTAACGATCCGTATCGAAACGCTGTCCGGATTGCCATTTGACTGTCCATGGTCAATGACTTTAGCGACCATCCATTTGTTGACCAGGCTGGAATCGTTCGAGACTAATATCGGGCCGGTGAACCAGACGCTATTGTCAACAAAGTTGGTAAAGCGGACCTCAACCGAATAGGCGAGACCGTCTGCGTTGCTGAAGGTAAAAGCGTTTTGCTGTAAATCGCTTTGGGAAATCGATGCGCTGAAACCCTCCGTAAAGTTCATGGCAAAGGTGGTGCTGGCTGAAGCCGTCGATGAGACGGCAGTAGCTGTGGCCGAACCGGTCACTTTCTTGACCGAGTTTTTGGCGCTGGCCATGATCGGCATCGCGATGACGCCTAATCCGGCGATCAGTAAAGCTGAACGCAGTGCAGTTGATTGAAATTTATTCATCATACTTGTCACCTCCTTTCAAGGGGAAACTCGATGGAGTTTGAAGAGGGTACAACGAGCCCCCAAGTCTCCACCAAGTCTCAAAAAATGTGAACTGTCAAGACCCTGAAAAGTATGCTCAATGGCTAGCCGCCAACCATAAAGGGCTTATCTTAGCTCCAAAAATACGGTACACTAGAAGGCACATGAACGACACACGGCAAACAAATATTCGATCGCGAATCCGGGCCCAACATATTGTCGGACGAGTGGCCGCGGTCATTGGCTTCGGGATTTTTATCTATGGAGTAGCTTCGACCGGCCTGGTGTCGTCGCTGATTATCACCAAGCCAAATTTTTACCGCCCGCCAGAAAGATGAACAAAAAAACGAGTACCATGGGTGGAGTATACCATGACCCTCCTTGACCGACATCTTCATTTGAAAAAAAAGGCCTCTGAAGGACAGAGGCGTTTGGGTGGGTGCGTTATTTCACCGTGGTGATTTTCGTCCGGTCGAGAAGCGCGCTGTGAAAATCCGAGGCGGCGGTAATTTGGTACTGTCCCAGGACTTCGAGGAGCTGAGTCAGAACGCGATCTTCAATGATCAACCCCTGTTCGCTGCCCGGCTGGCCGGCCAGGACGATGATCTGTTCGGCCAGATTGGCTTCACAGCGGAGGCGACTTGCTCGTTCATACAGGACCAGAAGTGTTCCACCGCCGTTTGGTTCGAGCCACGATTGCCGTTCAAGCTCGACTTGTTCGGCTAAGAGAGAGTTTTCGAAATTCTCCAGGGTCCGATCGAGACGGGCGAACCAGTTCGGATTGGCCAAACCGTCATCAAGCCGGGCCCACCCGAGTCCAACCCTCAGGGTCAACCGCCACTGATCGCTGACGATCTTAGTCATGGTGCCAGTACCGTGCGGGACCGTAATGATTCGCGTTGGTCCATACGGCTCAAGCGAGGTCATAACCAAGCGGTTGTCGACCGCGACCTTGAGAGCTTGCGCCAGGAGCGTTTCGAGATCGTCGAGAGCGAGCTGAGCATTCATCGCCGCTGCGGTGAGTCCGGGATCGGTCCGGCAGAAATCGAGCACGGCTCGAAACCGGTTAATTCTTTCGGATGGTGTTTCCGGAACGGCCGTAGTTTCGGCCAGCGTTGGTGAAGCCAGGCACCAGAGACTCATTACGATGACCAGATATTTCATGACGCCCTCCGTGACAACGGGTTGATGGAAGGTGCATCCTTCAGCCGGTCTTAGACTTGTGGCTAGGCTACGCCTGGATGTCGTGGACGTCAAGGGCCAGACCTGGCGGAGCGGCTATCCTTATCTACGGGGAGCATCAAAAATGCAAGTGTAAGTTCCCGCGGTCGTTAACAAGCTACCAATCTCACCGCGAATTAATTTTCACCCGAGGGGGCGATAAAGAGAATCTGGACAGACGCGACCCACCAGGCGTATGACGCGGGGCGGTCGGGGGAAAAGTCGTCGGCTGAAAATGAGCATTCAGCGTTGCATTTCGGCGTGTCACAAGTGATTTTCCATTCGTTGTGTACCGGCTTCTGACCCATCAGTCCTCCGGAATGAGCGGGCGAGTTTCGGTTTTCAGTCGGCCACATTTTAAACTTTTGCCAGGTATTGTCAAGATTGGCCAATGATGGCGGGGTTATCCAGACGGGCAAAATGCGATACAATGGAAGTCACATGGGGCAAACACATCAAACAAAGATTCAAGCCCGGATCAGAATTCAACAAATCGCCGGGCGAGTGGTACTGCTCATTGGAGCGGGCTTGCTCATCTATGGGCTGACCGGCACCGGTGTCATACCAGTGTTGTTTGTCACCAAACCGGACTTTTCCTGTGCCAACGCGCCGCCCACGGAAGCACCGATCCTTGATCAAGCGGCGAAAGAGCAATTAAGCTTACAGCTTGATGGCGCCTCCCGAGAGCTGTGGCGGGATCAGCGGCGGCGGACAATAAAGTCGGATGCGGCGGCGACCGCCGCCGTGCGTCGCAGTTTGGCCGCCCGGAAAGACGCGCTGGTCCGAACCATGCGGGTCAATTCGGAAGCGGCGGTCGCCGCCCTCTTAACAAAAACTGAACGGACGGCTTTGTCCAAACTGGCGGCCAATTGTGTTGAGTCAGAGGTAACGCAACAGGGCACCCTAGAAATTACTCACCTGGATGATTTTTCCGGCGACGAGTCCAATTTTCAATACACACTGACCACCGCCAATGGCGCACAACTTCAACTTCATATTGCCCATGCCGATTCTCGCGACTTACCCTCTGGTGCCAAGGTTAAGGTTCGTGGTTATCAAATCGGCAACGACGTTCTTTTGGATGCCGCCGCCGCTCCAGCCGGGTCGACCATCGACGCTGGTAGCATTGTCGTAACTGCGGCCCCGGCCCCGGCCACCTTAACCAATTACCGGGCGGCAGTTATTATGGTCTACTACTCCGACGAAACGCAACCGGCCAGTCCAACGGTGGCTGGCGTCAATGATTTGTTGAATACCACCATGAACGGTTACTACCAGGAAAACTCCTACGGCAAGGTTGGCTTTACTGGTGACGTCTACGGTTGGTATCAAGTCCCGATCGCCGCGGCGGATTGTTCCTACGGCCCGATGGGAACCGCCGCCATCACGGCCGCTGACGCGGATATTGATTTTACCCAATACACCCACCTGATCACCATTTTCCGGGCCGTCAGCCCAAATTGTCCGTACGGCGGGCTGGCTGGACTCAACAAGGCGCCGGTAAAATCGGCCGAGGGAACGACGATGATGTATACATCGTTTGTGAGCAGTGTGTCCGCGTACGTCATGGGCCATGAGTTGGGTCACAATTTTCGTATTCACCATGCCCAGTACTATCCGTGCGATCCGCCGTATACCGATTACTATTTTTCCTATTACAGCCCGACCTGTCGGACCGAAGAATACGGCGACATCTATGATATCATGGGGAGCTCTTACACCGGTCATTTCACTGCTCAGCACAAGGAAATCACTTCGTTTTTCGACCCGGGCATGATTGAGGTCGTACCGCCCGGTACCCATGACTACGTACTGGAACCGCTGGAGACCGCGTCCCGGGGGCTGAAAGCGGTCAAGGTTTTGCGCGGGATCAAGACCGTCGGTGGAATGGATGACTATCTCTACGTCGAGTACCGACGTCCGATCGGCTATGACGCGAGCATTTCGGCCTACGGGCGGGACGTCTACGACGGAGCGGTCCTCCATGTTTTTGGCGCAAGTAACCTGCACAGCGGCCTCTTCGATCCAACGCCGAGCTATCGCAGCCGCTCGACCGCGACGTTACCGGTCGGATCATCGTATACCGATCCGATGTCGGGGGTCATCATTCAAACCACCGGCCAGACTGACGATGCCCTGGCCGTGACCGTCACGACCGGGCGGGAGGATCTTACTCCTCCGTCGGTCTACGTTTCCGAACCAAGTTGGGGCCAAACGGTCAGCGGGACGATCAGTGTCAACGTGACGGCCACCGATTCGACCGGCATCGATCGAGTTGAGTTTCGCCTCGGGTCAAAAGTCGGACTTCCGTTTGCGACCATCATGAACGCTCCGTACACCGTGACGCTCGATACGACCCGGCTTCCGAACGGAACGAATTATCTGATAGTCACCGCCTACGACCGGGCCGGGAAGCCCCAGGGGCTGGAAGGAAATTGGTTTTCAGCCAGCCAGGCCATCACCGTCGCGAATGAAGATGCCGTTCCGCCGACCGTCACCCTGACGACGCCCGCATCCGGCGCGTCGGTCACCTCCGGCGCTCTATCGACTGCGGCTGACGCTAATGATAATGTCTCGATTTGGAAGGTTGAATTTTACGTTGATGGAGGCGTCACGCCGGCAGTAATTGATATGACGGCTCCCTATACTGGCAGTACGAACATTTTTACGCTCGGCCCGCATACGATCACGGCGGCGGCCTATGACATGGCCGGGAATCGGGTTGATTCTCCGGCAGTCAGTTTTACCATCGTGGCTGACACGGTCAATCCAACCGCCGCCATGCTGATGCCGCTGTCTGGCGCGGTGGCCAGCGGTAACGTCAACGTCACTTTCACCAAGAGTGACGATTCGGACAATTTCTCCAACAGTTACCTAATGGTCGACGGCACGGTAAAGATGTCGGTGGGTTCGTCCGCCAATGAATTTTGGTGGGATTCGCGGGGCGTTCCCGACGGAGCCCATCAACTCGCGATCCAAGTCGGGGACAGAGCCGGGCACCTTTTCCAGACGGCAGGTGTCACGGTGACGGTTGATAACTCTGCACCAATGGTTATACTCACGAGTCCCGGTAGCGGCATCCTACCGATGGTAGCAACGTTGACCGCTGACGCTACCCATGCGCGCGGTATCGCCCGAGTGGATTTCTATCGCGATGGCGTCCGATTGATCGGCAGCGATTCAACGGCACCGTATGAATTGACCTGGGACACGCAGACGATTGTACCCGGCGCTCACACGATCTCCGCGCGAGCGGTCAGCACCACCGGGACAAATACTACCTCCGCCCAAGTGAGCGTTACAACAACCGATCTGACCGCACCGACCGTCATGCTTACTTCGCCTTTGAACGGAGCGACGATTGCTGGGACCATAACCCTGGCCGCGACCGCCAACGATGCGCCCGCCCCATCAACTCCGCGAGTGGAGTTTTATCTTGATGGGTCAGTCTTACTGGGCAGCGACACAACCGCGCCCTATTCTTGGTCGTGGGATGGCTACAGTGTTTTTGCCGGATTGCACACTCTGACTGCGATGGCGATCGATAGTGTCGGGAACATCACTAGTTCATCACCGACGAACGTTACAACAATTGCCCCGGACGGCGGCGCCCCGGCGGCAGTAACGGATCTTATTGCGTTTTAGCCGCAAAATCTAGATCCAGTTTTTCTTTCCGGGGTAGAAATCCGGCTGTCGATTTGGATATTTTTTCTTAAAGGCGACATACCGTTGGCGCCAGTGCCTGACTATTGCGGGGGAGAGGGAAAATTTTCGGTGCGGAAAATTCCGCAGCGCTTCTTCAACGTACCAAACATTTTTTAACGAGGTCCGCCAGACCGGATTCTTGAGGGTTTGCAGGTTGAGCACGCCATACGCTTTGATAACGGCGTGTTCGTCGATATAGGGAATGGCGTAACTTTGGACGAGAGCGTCAATTGTTGTATAGACCGGTCTGCGTCCGTAGAGCCCGACATCACGGGACATCGCGATAGCGCCGAATTTTCCGCGATGTCGATAGAGGAAAAGAGTGTGATCAGTGAAATCTTTTGATTCCAAATCTAAAATCAACGGCGGATAACCGTGATATTCAAGAATGGTTGCCGCGGCCAGGGCGGCCTCAAGGCAATGCGCCTGTTTCTGGCGGACGACACCGTTGAACGTCCGCATCGTTTCTTGTTTGTTGTACCCAAGGGAATGAATCCACCGCTGAACCTGAAGAGGTGTTCTCAATCGGCGGATCAGTGCTTGAACGTTTTTTGGATGGGCCGAAGTCTGAGGGGGTGCGATGAAGGTGGTCCAGGTTGAAGGGGGAATAAGGGGACGGGGCATTGGGGGGAGTATACCCAGCCCCACTTTTGAATACAATGATGTGTACATCAGCGGGTTTACCTTTATGACAAAACTTTATTCTGGAAAACATAGGCCGTCAAAAGTGGGGCTGGGCGCAAACTTGATTTATACTACGTTTTCTAGTATACTTGCTCCTCTCTACTTTTTTGTAGCGACAGTGCAATGACCAAAGAATTCCAACGCCACTATACGAAAATCACGCTCGCCTATTTCTGGCGCGGGAGTTTGCGGTATAAAAAAACATTGTTACTAGCGGCGCTCGGAGTGATCGGCGGCGCGACACTCAATGCCGTGACGCCGCTGTACTTTAAACGATTTTTTGATCTCCTGGCCGCCGGAAGTTCAATAACAGTAGTTCGGGATCTGATCGTGGTTTTGGTTATCATTACCGTCTTACGGTTGGCGCAATGGGTTGGTTGGCGGTTAGCGACCTTCTCCTCCAGCTACTTCCAGTCCCGGGTCATGACGGATTTGACCAATATGTGCTTCGGGTACCTCCAACAACATTCCTTCAGTTTCTTCACCGACAACTTCGTCGGATCATTGGTGAAAAAAGTGAAATGGTTCAGCCGGTCATACGAAGTCATCTCCGATCGAATCTTCTGGAACCTTTTGCCGCTGGCGGTTACCGTGAGCATTATCATTTACGTCCTCTTTCAGCGGAATATGTGGCTCGGTTTCGGCATCATCGCTTGGCTGGTGATTTTCTTTATCGTCAACGCGATTTTCATCCGCTTCAAATTGCGATACGACATCGAACGCAGTACAGCGGAAACGAAAGCGACCGGCTTCCTGGCCGATACCATTACCAATCAGGGCACCATCAAACTTTTTGACGGATATGATCGCGAGGTGCGCCAATCGGGCGTGCTCCACGAACAGCTTCGCCGGTTGCGTCTGAAAACATGGAATTTCGGCAATTATTTCGAAGCGACGCAAGGATTCCTAATGGTCGTATTGGAAATTTCTATTTTCTTCATGGCCATCAGGCTCTGGCAGCGCGGCCTCCTGACCGTCGGCGACTTCGTTCTGATCCAGTCGTACTTGATCTACGTTTTTTCGAATATTTGGGACTTCGGAAAAGTCTTTCGGCAGATTTTTGAGAGCCTGGCTGACGCCGAAGAAATGACGATCATCCTGGCCACACCGCATGAGGTCACCGATACGAAGAACGCCAAGCCATTGACTGTGACCGCGGGCCGGATCGTGTTCGACCGGGTCAGCTTTAACTACCACCGCACGCGGATTATTCTCAAAGATTTCTCGTTGGCCGTCAAACCGCATGAACGCCTGGCCATCGTCGGTCCATCGGGGGCCGGGAAAACGACCTTGGTGAAGTTACTCCTGCGGATGCACGACGTCAGCGGGGGAACGATTCGCATCGACGGCCAGAATATCGCTCACGTCACCCAGCAGAGCCAGCGCCGCCAGATCAGCCTCGTCCCGCAGGACCCCATCCTCTTTCATCGCAGTCTTGAGGAGAATATCCGCTATGGCCTGCCGACCGCGACCTTTGATGACGTCGTGGCGGCCGCCAAGAGCGCCCGGTGCCATGAATTTATCGACCGACTGCCCGAGGGGTATCAAACGTACGCCGGCGAGCGCGGCGTAAAATTGTCGAGCGGTGAGCGACAACGCGTCGCCATCGCCCGGGCCATTCTCTACAACGCGCCCATCCTGGTGCTCGATGAAGCGACTTCGAGTCTCGATTCCGAGTCGGAGCGTTTGATCCAAGACGCGCTCGACCCGCTCATGGCCGGGAAAACGGTCATCGCGATCGCCCACCGCCTGTCGACGATCAAGAAGATGGACCGGATTGTCGTCATCGACAACGGCACTGTCCGCGAAGAAGGTACTCACGATCAGCTCATCACTCAAGGCGGCCTGTATACGAGGTTGTGGAAGTTGCAGGCCGGAGGGTTTATTTAGCATCCGCAGTTGTGGAAGCACCAAATTTTTCACAAAAATCATTGACAGGTGTTGCCCCGTCAGACGGGCGTATTTTTCTGTCTGATTTTTTGTTATGGTCAAGGCATGTCCACCTACGGTAGTGATGTTGGGTGTGACATTTGACGAAACTGACGATTTTCGGCAAGATGCTTGGGAACCTATCGTCCCGCACTTTCCCATTCGGCTAGGAGGCCCCGATGTTCGACCTTGATACCTTTCGCGCCGCGCAAGCGATGTTACCGTCATACGTGCGTGTCACTCCGGTTATTCCGGTAAAAACGTACGGTGGGAAAATCAGCCCCGAGAAAAAAGATTGGCGACTGCTTCTCAAGGCCGAAAACACCAACCGGACCGGCTCCTACAAAGTCCGCGGCCCCGGTTTGTTACTGCCGGAACTTTGCGCGGCCAATCCGTCGTTGCCCGGCGTCTGCACTGCTTCGGCCGGCAACCATGCCCAGGGCGTCGCCATCGCCGCCCAAGTCTGCGACCTGCCGGCCTTTATCGTCATGCCGGAGAACGCGCCGCTGACGAAGATCGAGCGGACCGAGAAGTATGGGGCGACCATCGTTCTCCACGGCGCATCGTTTCATGAAGCGCAAGACTATGCCATGAAATTCGCCCAGGATCGCGGTCTGGCGTACATTTCACCGTTCGATCATGAACGCATCATCGCCGGACAGGCCACCGTCGGACTGGAGATTCTCGCCCAGTGTCCCGATGTTGAAGCCATCGTGGTCCCGGTCGGGGGCGGAGGACTCCTGGCGGGCGTGGCGGCGGCCGTGAAGCAAGCGTGCGCCGCCGAGGGTCGGCGCCAAGTCGCGGTCTACGGCGTCTGTGCCACGGCGGCACCGAGCGCCCGCGAGTCATTCATCGCCGGGGAGATCATCGAAGTGCCGACCGCCCAGACCATCGCTGACGGGATCCGGGTCAAGCGGATCGGTGAACGCACCTTCCCACTCATTCAACAATACGTCGACGATATCGTGGCCGTCGACGAGCTGGCAATTGCTGACGCAGTCGTCGAGCTCTGGCACTTTTCCAAACAGGCGGTTGAAGGCGCCGGCGCCGCTTCAGTTGCGGCCTTGGCCTCCGGTGCTCTGGACATCCCCGCTCGGACCGTCGTCTGCATCTTATCGGGCGGCAATATCGATCTCGAATTGTTCCACAATATAATTGGCCAGTACCTAGTACGGCATCATGGCGCCCCGCGTGCATAAGCGGGGCGTTTTTTATCGACCAGGGCGGTCATCAGCCTCATTCTGGTCATTGTGAAAGTGCCGTAGTATTATCTATGTATGAGACCATCAATCGAACATGAACCGTTAATGCTGGCCAGCTCCGCTTTTGCCAACGGCGGGGCGATTCCGCCGAAATACACCTGTGATGGCGAGAATGTGAATCCGCCGCTTAGCTGGTCAGGCGTGATTCCGCCATCAACCAAGAGCTTCGTTTTGATTATGGACGATCCCGATGTGCCGCTTGATATTCGGCCTGACGGGATGTTTGATCATTGGGTGGTTTTCAATATCCCAGCTGATGTTCGGAGCCTTGGTGAAGCATCCGTTCCGCCGGGTGTTCAAGGAGCCAATACTCGCGGCGATAGTATCTACCGAGGCCCCTGTCCGCCCGATCGCGAGCATCGGTATTTTTTTAGACTGTACGCCGTTGATACGATGCTTGGCTTTAAGGAAGGCGCGACGAAGATTGAAGTTCTTGCCGCAATTGATGGCCATGTTATCGCGGCTGGGGAACTGATGGGGCGGTACGATCGGCAGAGATAAAAAAGTTTTAAGATTCGGAGTGTGGACAACGAGGGGGAAAAATTGGGCTTAGCTTACCCCTCAAGAGGCCTTGACCACAAACGATTTCAAGATTATCCTTGTACCAGATAAAAAACGAGACTCCTCAGAGCATGGAAGTGCCGAAACCAAGATTGACTTTCTAGGCAGCCGATCACGGAAACGACAATAGTACATACCTAAGGAGCGCCCCATAAGGGCGTTGTTTCTTGGCACATTACAGCTTACACAAGCCGCCTCCCCATCTGGCTGCCACGCAGTGCTACAGACTCGCTGCTTAACAGCGGGCGCATCCGTCGAATGCGTCTGAGCTTAGAAAGGACTCTTCAAAATGAAGAAAACCTACCGACCAGGTGAAACTGCTCCGCAATCCGGACAGTACCGACGCGTTGGTAGCAACAAGGAAGTCACGGTTAGCCGTGGCGAACCATTGCCGCCCACGCCAAAATCCGGTCAGAAGTATCGCTTAGCTGACAAGACGAAGCATTAATCTGACCTAGGGGAGGCGGCCTGTGTAGGCTGTAAATAGACTAACACAATTATCAATTAAGGTTTTCAACACTATGGATAGTCAACTTGAAGAATTAAGAAAAGCGACTGATGAATATGTAAAATACGAGCGCCTAGTTAGAGATTTTCGCAACCAGCATTTCTCTTTCTTTGTGGATGGTGTCACAACAAAGGAAATGGAAAGGACATGGACGCCAGAGGATATCGAAGAAATATATAGAATGAACCAGAAGCTTGAGAGTCTTCATAAGGCCCACATTAATGCTTTCCGAACATGGGTCAATATGAAATCGAGTCTGAGATAACTTGCCTTGCACAATAACTTAATTTTTTTGTGGGGAGATAATTATCCCAAAACTCTGCCCACCGCCCACCTTCCGGGCAGGGTAGGCAGGCGACGGCCTCTTGTCCCAGGGTTGCGGCGACGTGCCACTGGCACCTCGCCGATCGTTCGCTGCGCCGCGTCAGACGCGGCTAGCTCACTTCAACCCGAAAGTAGGCTCGTGATTTAGGTAAAACAAAAACTGCTACTTCTAGCAGAGTTGTTACTTCATTTCAAAACCCCGGCGACGGCCTACTTTCCCACCGAAATGCATCCCCGCACTATGCTCCCTCGACAAGCTCGGGATCAAGTGCGGGGCAGGCTCCGTATCATCGCCTTTCGTCTGACAGAAACGACACAACAAAAAGTCGCGTCGTTTGAATACAGAGAACCGGGCACTGGCCTACTTTCCCACCGAAATGCATCGGAGTATCATCGGCGCTGAGGTGCTTAACGACTGTGTGCGGAATGGGAACAGGTGTGACCACCTCGCTCGAAGCACCCGGATCTCTAGATTCAATTTTTGAAAACGACGCGACTTGCCAACTGTCTATTATTTTCCAACCGCCAAGGCCGGGGAAAGCCAGAAGACCAAACCGGCAAAGACGGCGATCCCGACGATCATCAGCGCTAAACGGGCGGACGGAGTGACATGCGGACGCGACATGTCTGCTAGATTAGCAGAAATCGGCCCGAACGTCTAGGGGGTAACACGGAAAGAGTGTCACGTAAACCCTGAATGGTGTTCAGGGACGTGACGGTGGAAACAGCATCATGAGTGATCCCGTAAACCGCTCACGCGGTACGGGGCAGGAAACCACTTCCGTGGTTCCGGTGCATGACTTCTCGCTTGTCCAGCACCTGTTATGGTGCTGGGTTGGCCCGACATATATTATCAGAACTTGAACAATTAGTACGGCTCGGCTACACGCCTTACGGCGCTTCGACCTACCGCCTATCAACCCGGTACTCTCCCGGGAGTCTAATAACGAAACCTAATCTTGAAGACGGCTTCACGCTTAGATGCTTTCAGCGTTTATCCGTGCCAAACGTAGCTACCGGGCGATGCTCCTGGTGGAACAGCCCGCACACTAGAGGTTTGTCCTTCCCGGTCCTCTCGTACTAAGGAAGAGCCTTCTCAAGTTTCAACGCCCACAGTAGATAGGAGACCGACACTTTGTTGCTACGCAACAATAGCTTATAGCTCGTAGCTTTTAGCTTATAGATGTTGCGTGGTGAAAGTATTTCTACTTCACTCTCTATGTCGCCATAGAGTTCGGACTATATCTTTCCCGAAGCTAGTTCGGGACCAAGCGTGTAGTCTCTGAGGGTTTCCCGACGCACCCACGTGGTCAGGACCTTCCCTGCTGATTGTCTGCAATCGACACATTGTTACCTATATTTGGTAGTGCGATATCTTATATCTCGACTCCTAATCGAGACATGACAGAGTTTCCAGCATATAGCTTAGTTTATAGACAGCACGGTCATACCTACTGTCTCACGACGTTCTGAACCCAGCTCACGTACCGCTTTAATTGGCGAACAGCCAAACCCTTGGGACCTTCTCCA
>Ga0209514_10002348_pt1 | contig 29599 bp, 28 predicted proteins | sample Subgrocontami58m_FD_187452 | JGI IMG/M metagenome (GOLD analysis project Ga0209514, IMG submission 187452) | Subsurface groundwater microbial communities from S. Glens Falls, New York, USA - GMW37 contaminated, 5.8 m (SPAdes) (version 3) | ecosystem: Environmental > Aquatic > Deep subsurface >...
ACGTAATAGCCCTGGGAAGAAAGATACCATCCGCACCTCTGGAGTAGCCGTATAGTCCGATATGGAGTTTCCGTTTCCTGCGTGGAGGGATATATTTGGAGAGATTGTTAGCAAGTTTGGCTAACCCGTGTTTCACCTGCCGCTGGTAATTGGCCGAAAGTCGGGCAATTAAGTGCTCTGACCTTTCTTCGTCAACCTCTCTGGCAGCAGCCCTGGTATGGGCCTTGATTTTCAGGACTGCCTCTTTTACATTCTCCAGGGGATAGTCGTATTTAAACGAAGATTGAATAGTGAAAGTCTGGACACTGGGATAGCTTGCCAGGCAGTTATCCAGGTTTGTAGGTTTAAAATTCCCCCGAAACGGCGATGAGCCGACCCCAAGAATGGGATATAGAGGCTTTCCCAGCTTCTTTTCCAGGCGGTCCAACCGGGAGAGAGCTACTTCGAGGGCCAGAAAGGCGCTGGTGTAACCGTAGTTAAGCGCCGGGTCACTACGCGCCAGGAAGACACGCTGGTAAGAGATTTCAGGATTGCGATTCAGGAATTCTTCGACTATCCGGTCACAGTTTACGATATTCGGGATGTCTTCAAAGAGGGGAATAACCCCTATACTTTGAGGCTTATAGCGCCCAACCCATTCTCCTATAGTTATATCTCCATTGATCAACCTTGTTCCTTCCTCACCCGACACCAGTTCCGTATAGTACTTATAGACCCTTTCCAACTCCAACGAAGAAGTTGTCATCGGGAAGATAACTTCTATGACGGGCGGTATGGCACGGTCGCCGTAGAACTCCAGGGCCATATCGTAGCTTCGCGGGATACTTCTTAAGGTCTCCAGGAGCCATTTCCCTTCATCCTTTTCCACTCGAGGATTGGGGACACGATAGGTGATGAAAAAATCTTTCCCCAGTAGGTTTTCCTGAAAAAAGTCCTGATAATTGGCCAGGAGCTTGCGTACGACAAAATGGTCTACTTCCTTACCTTCATAGTCCCACATCTGTTCGTCCGCACCCAGATAGCTAAATACGTGGAACGCTTCCTGTATTTCATCCTCTCCTTGAAGGACGTTGCGGGTTGTAAATGGCGGTGGACTTACGTTGTCCGGGTGCTGGGTGCTCATACACCGGGGAATGCGGCGCTCCACTTTATCAAGATACCTCCCTTTTTATATTTCTCATCTTCTGGCTCGTCTCTGGACGGCAAGATATTCTACCGAAAATACACTTTCGGCCCCTCGCCCTGTAAGGGAGAGGGTGATAAACAAAGACTTTGTTAAAAATTCCCCTCTCTCTAAATCTCTCCCCATAGGGGCGAGAGGTTTCAAAGCTATTTTCATACTTCGTGGTGCTCACGATGAAAATGATTCTCCCGAAAATACATAGAATGTTATTATCGAATATCGGGGAGAATTGCACCTATAAATCCCGTCTGACCCCGAATAAAGTCCTGTATGTCCATTGCCTTTTTCCCCTCCAGTTGCACTACATTTAGCCTTAAGATACCATCGCCGGCGCCCACACTGATTATGTCTCCCTTCCCAATCACCCTACCTGGCTCCCCGCTGCCTGCCAGCGCCTCAGCCTGTAAAACCTTCAACATCTTGCCCCGCCAGCGAGTAAAACAACCCGGCCAGGGCTGGAATGCCCGTACCCTTCTTTCCAGGTCAGAGGCCGGTAATTTCCAATCCAACTGCCCTTCTTCCTTGTGGAGGAGGCGGGAATAAGTGGCTTTAGACTCATCTTGAGGCTGCGACTTGATTTCACCGGCTTGCCAGCGAGGAAGGGTATCTTCTAAAAGCTGAGCGCCTAGCTTCGATAACCTGACGGTTAATAAACCCGTTGTATCCGTCGCCAGGATTGGTGTTGAAACTTGGGCGAGTACAGGACCGGTGTCCCAGCCTTCGTCCAGAAGCATGATACTCACTCCGGTTACGCCATCGCCGGATAAAATGGCCGCTGTTACAGGCGATGCGCCCCGATGCCTGGGAAGCAACGACGGATGAACATTGATACAGCCTGAAGGTGGTATATCCAGTATGGAGCGGGGTATGAGTAACCCATAAGCGGCAACTATGATAGCCTCCGGTGTAAGCGCCTGAAGACCAGCCACCGCTTCCGGTGGTTTCAAGCTGGTGGGCTGTATAACATTAAGCCCAAGAACTGAAGCCCGTCGTTTTACCGGTGAGGGTGTAGACTCCAGCCCCCGGCCTCCAGGACGGTCAGGTTGAGTATATACAGCTAGCACCTGATGTTTTGACACCAGACTCTCTAAAATAGGCCCCGCAAACTCAGGGCTTCCCATAAAAACAATCTTCATGGATTTAAATTGTATCACTGTAATGTCACATTCTCAATGTATCAGAGAGATTAAGTTAGAACGAGAGAGCAAGAATCAGGTGGCTAAAGGGGGACGTTATCTTTACCTGACACCAACAACCGACTTGCCACACCTTTGATGCCGTTTTATGCTTGTTCTGTCTCCTTTAACACCCCTATAAAGCCTCGAAAAGAAAACCCGGTATACGGGGGTTAATAAAATTTAACGTCCTTTTTTATCCTGTTAAATAGAAATATTGAAGGGCCGATGTTTCGGCCAAGAATATGGTGCAATTGAATATTAAATCACCTCAGCAAATCTGGCAAACTGCCCTGGGTAGCCTGCAGGTCCAGGTTAACCCAGCTAATTATACAACCTGGCTAAAAGATACAGTTGGCCTGGGCTATGATAGCGGACTTTTTATTGTAGGCGTGCCCCACGGTTTTGGCGTGGAGTGGCTCCAACGGAGGCTGCATTCTTTAGTACGGCGTACGTTAATAGACATTACCGGGCATGACCTGGAGGTAGAATTCAGGGTTATTTCCTCTCTTCCCGTTATACCCAAAAAGAAAGAAATTTTTACTCCGACCGACCCTGACCCGTTTGCTACCGCTCCCAGTTCTCTAAATCCACGCTACACCTTTGATGCATTCATAGTAGGGGACTCAAACCGGCTGGCCTATACCGCTTGCAAGGATGCTTGCGATAAACCCGGTCAGGAGTACAACCCGTTATTCATCTACAGTAGTCCGGGTCTGGGTAAGACCCACCTATTGCACGCTATAGGGCACGCCAGCCGGGCAAAAAAACTGCGTCATGCCTACTTAAGCGCCGAACGGTTCACCAACGAATACATTGATGCCATACAGGAAAGACAGACGAAGGATTTCCGGCTGCGTTATCGGGATCTCGATATTCTGCTGGTTGACGACCTGAGCTTTTTATGCGGAAAGGACAAGACCGAGGAAACTTTCTTCCATACCTTCAATGAATTACATAATGCTAATCGCCAGATAGTGGTTACATGCGATTGCCAGCCACAAGCCCTACCCTTAATTAAAGAGAGGCTACGCTCCCGACTGGAAGGGGGACTGGTAGTAAATATCCAACCACCCGAACATGAAACCAGGCTGGCTATCCTTACGGCAAAGGCACACCAAATATGCCCCGATATCCCCGGAGAAATCCTTGACCTTATTTGTTATCATGCTGGGCCGAGTATCAGGGAATTGGAGGGGTGTCTAAACCAGGTAGTTGCCACGGCCCGGGCTATGGGTACATCTTTAACCATAGATACGGCTTCTAAGATTCTGTCTGGAACAGAGGAGGTTCATCCGGCTTTACCAACTATAACTACTGAAAAAATATTAGCTCTGGTAGCGGAGCAATTCGAAATAAAAGAGGATGTCTTAACAGGCCGGCAGCGCAACTCCCAGATTACACAGGCACGGCAAATAGCAATCTTAATCTTGAGAGAGGAAACAAATCAGCCGTTAACTGAAATCGGTCGTTTATTAGGGAACAGGGACCACTCCACTATCATATATAGCTACAAAAGGGCGCTACAGGAAATGGAAAATGACCCCCAACTCCGTCAAATCGTGGACAATATAAAGCAAAGTCTGCAAAAAGCTGATTAACCATAGACTACTTGGATTATCGCTTCCATAATAACATTGCAATGGTTTTAATGTCCGACTGGAAATTGCCTAACGGGGGTTTTCGGCTGCAACAATGTCACGGAATCATTAATTATAGTAATGGAAGATACATTGCCCTGAATCGGCGATCCAATTTCAATCGTTATTTTGAGGAAGCCACAGTGCTCTTGTTTCCCTTTTGGGAGTCAGTTTTTTGTTTTTTTACCACAGCGTATATTTTCCACAATAGGACCAGAGCCGTAAACAGAAGCACAGCAACAAATATTAAAAGCGTATTTACTAAAATTGGCATTTACCTCCCTCTTTAGAATGCATTTTGCCGGGCGCTCCTGCACCCCGCAATTATTATAACACACCATCTGCCCGCATTTGAGCAATCTCATCCCAACTATATCCAGCTACATCCAGCAATACCTCTTCAGTGTGCTGCCCGAATTCCGGAGCCGGACATTTAATAGCTACCGGGGTCTTTTCAAAGTGAATAGGCAGGCTAACGGTCTTGACTTTGCCCATTGTGGGGTGGTCATACTCTACAATATAGTCATTTATAAGAACCTGCGGGTCGTTGGGCACGTCCTCGGCAGTGTTGACAGGCCCGCGGGCAAACTGGCAACCCTTAGCTGTAAAAATCCTCATCCATTCCCCTCTTGGTTTGCACGAGAATATTTTATCCAGCAGGGGGATCAACTCTCCATAGTTATTACGGCGTTTCTCCGTTGTATCGAATCTATTATCATGGATTAACCAGTCAGCCCCTATGGCATTGCAGAATTCACCCCAGAAACGCTCGGACTGGGATTCACCGAACCGGATCCACAGGCCATCGCCGCAGCGGTAATGATTGTCCATGGGATTGCGGCACCTTTCACGGGAATGGCGAGGTATGGCGCGTCCCTGCCACATAGCGGAATGAATATTTATCGTCTGAAGATGTATAGCGCTGCCCAGCAGTGAAACATCTACCTGCTGGCCGATACCCTGTCTCTCCCGCGCAACGAGGGCCGCCAATATGGCAAACGCCAGCATGGTAGCGCCGGTCTGGTCCAGGATAGCCCCCTGTACCATCTGAGGCCCTTCCACATCCCTGTCCCCCGCCTCCCACATCAAACCTGTCCTGGCCTGGGCTAACTGGTCGAAAGCCCGCAATTCACTTTCTTCGCCCTTCAGACCGTTTCCAGTGTTATAAGCATAGATTAATTTGGGATTGATACGGGAAAGGTCGGGGTAGTCCATCTTTAATTTTCGGGCAACTTTCTGCCGGTAGTTCGTATAAAAAACGTCCGATTTTTCTATCAGCCGGTAGGCTACCTCCCGACCTTTTTCTGTCTGAAGATTTAACGTTATACCCTTTTTGCTGCGGTTTCCGACCTCAAAAAGGATAGTACGCCCACCGGGCAGGAAGGCTGAGGCGCCCGATAGGGTGCTCACCCCGCGGGTGGCATCGCCCTGGACAGGATGCTCAATTTTAATAACCTCCGCGCCCAGCTCGGCCAGCATGTAGCCGGCAGCGGGGCCGTTGTGCCACATTGCCCATTCCAAACAACGTATACCGTCCAAAGGCCCTGAAGCCATATTTCGCCTCCCACCCGATTACCCGAAATAAAGAAAGTAAGGCATATTGTAAGGCTATGCGGTTTGTTTTGCAAGCGGAAAACTTAACCCCCGACGACCTAACCCCCAGCCCCTTCCCAATGTGGGAAGGGGTGCTTGTAGGGGCGCAGCATGCTGCGCCCCTACGGGATTGTTACCCTCTCTCTAATTCTTTCCCCGAAGGCGGGCGAGAGGATTTTAAATCACCTTCTCCGAAAGTGTTTCACCTTTGCGGAGTCTCGATGAGTCCCGCAAAGTTGGGACATCATTGGATAACTTAGTATTTTCCCTTCTCGGCGTAGCGGAGTCCAAGCGGGTATCGTACAAGGGCGAGGAAACGAAAAAGCTATTTTTGAGGGGATTACACAGCATTTAACCGTCTATTTTCTAAAACGATGACAGGCCACCCAGTGGCCAGGCTCCCATTCGATAAGCGGCGGTTCAAGCCGGGGGCTATCCTCTACGGCTTTATGACAACGGGTGTGGAAACGGCATCCGGGGGGTGGATTCATAGGAGAGGGAACATCACCCTGAAGAATAATTCTCTCCTTTTTTGAATGGGGGTCAGGTTTGAGGGCTGCCGATAGCAGGGCTTCTGTGTACGGATGTAGAGGGTGGTCAAAGATATGTTCTTTAGGCGCCATCTCAACGATTTTGCCCAGATACATTACGGCAATTCTATCGGATATATATCTGATAACTGATAAATCATGGGCAATGAATAGATAGCTCAGGCCAAACTCTACTTTAAGATCTGATAAAAGGTTTAAAATCTGGGCCTGAATGGAAACATCCAGGGCGCTAACCGGCTCATCAGCCACTATCAGTTTAGGGTTAACGGCCAGGGCGCGGGCGATCCCTATACGTTGCTTCTGTCCTCCGCTAAATTCATGCGGATATCTGAGCGCATGGTCCGCCTCTAATCCCACCCGCTCTAAAAGCTCTTTAATACGGTTAAAGCGCTCTTTTTCATCCTTCATACCATGTATAAGCAGGGCTTCTCCTATAGTATCAGCCACGCGCATACGGGGGTCCAGAGAGGATTGGGGGTCTTGGAATATCATTTGAATATCCCGGCGCAGGTTAGTCAAACCCTTTTTATCCAGGCTCGTAATATCCTGCCCCCGGAACAGGATCTTCCCGGAAGTAGGTTCCTCAAGCCTTAAAAGTGTACGACCCAGGGTTGACTTGCCGCACCCGGATTCGCCTACCAACCCGAGGGTTTCCCCATCGTAAATATCCAGAGAGACACCATCTACTGCCTTGACATCACCGATGTTACGGGCAAGCAACCCAGTAGTTACTGAGTAATACTTCTTTAAGTCCTTGACCTCGACTAATTTTGTATTAGAAGTCAACTTTGCCCCTCCGACCTGGAAAGGGCAACTGACTTGACCGGTAAAGAAATGTCCCCATCCATAGCGAGCCTTTCACGTTCCATAGTCCGGTTCACCGGGCAGCATCTTTTACTGAGGAGGTAACATTAATTCCCCGTATATCGGGGTTTCAACCAGGCTATTCTGTCCAGACACACCATCCCTGGCAATTGTTCTTATTCTCAGTCTAACACGGACTATGGAGCGCTTCAACTCAAGGCATCCCGGGTTACCGGGACTACCCAATGGATGGGGACACACGAGATATTCTTTATATGACGTTACTCTTGTCCAAATAAAGTTCCTGTTAACGCTTCGAGAATTTAAGTATCCATTCCAGACATGCGATGCACTCCTTATAGGTATCACGAATAGGAATCTCAGGTAGACCGGCCGCTAACTTACTGGTCGGGGATGCAGCTGCCTCCTCTTCAACAAAGATGTTCATAATTTCTTTGTTTAATTTGACCTTCCCTTTCCGAAGAGCTTCGGTCGTCTCACAAAGCACCGAGGTGTCTTGGTCCGAACCCTGCGTTAGCGGTATGGGTGAAATATCCCGATTCCGGGCAGTTGACTCCTTTACTGATAAATTAGGATTGGTACCGTCACTTTCGTTTATAACCTCCAGTCTTTGTTTAACTGGGATAAGAGACTTCATTAGTACTCGTATTCCCATACTATTCCTCCATTCATTTCCCCGCTGGGTAAAGCGGTTTCTCATTTAAATCCAGCCCCTAATGGTCATTGATAAAATAACTTTATATTACTGTCATTCTGGAGGGAGTCCGCCAAAGGCGGACAACTGAAGAATCTCAGGGCGGCGTATGACTTTATGCCTGGCTACCGCCCCACACTGAGATCCTTCGTCCCGATATGTCGGGACTCCAGGATGACAAATGCAAATGACATCAATTTTGTAAAGATAATAAGTCAATAACCATAAGGGACTGGACAGGGATATACAGCTTCCTCTTCGCCTTCGAGTTAGAAAAATATTTGTATTAACCCAGCATTTGTTTACAAGACAGGCACTCTTTATAAATGCTGGCCATATCATAATCAGGCAAGGTGGAAACCAGATTACCTGCCTGGGTCATTTTTGCATCCTCCTCCAAAAACAGGTTCATAACATCTTTGCCTGCAGTTTTTTCCGGGGGTGGTGCGGCTTCTCCGGTGGGCGGCGGCGCTGCCGCACCCTGCGGTGTCAGTGGCGACGGAATTACGGTCTGTATCGGCGTTGACGCATCCGGGATACCCTGCGGGGGAGCTGCAACCGGTAATGGGTTGTTTGTCAGGACGCTGGCTGAAGCTGACCGTATCCCAATTCCAGGTATATTAGGAATCGGGAGAGCTAGACCCCCCTTTTCCTCCTGCCCCTGCTTAAAGGGTATAAAAGACTTCAACTTAATTCCTAATGCCATGTTCTACCTCCTTATATTTTGGTTCAAGATGTGAAATTAAAGAGCATGTTGATAGCGGCAGGTACCACTAACAGACAAATCCCCGATGTCGCCATGCAGATGCTAAGAAAATAGAAAAAACGGTATTTGTGGCTGCCTTCTGTAACCTGGGCTGCGCTGGAATTGGCAACAGCAAATATAATCAGCGTTGGCACCAATATCATGTTTAACATTTTCAAATCACCAGGACTGAAGTTAAAGAAGGGTAGCATTCCCTTCATCTCTCCCATATTTGCTTTATTAACCAAACCTGCGAAGACATCCACTACAGCCACAATGAAAACCAGTAAGGCGGAAATGGTAGCGTGCATAGTTAGTGTTAACATGCCAAAGGTTTTGCTAACGATACGTCGCTTTTCCCGTAGAGCGCTCACTTTCATAGCCATGAGCGAAGACCGGGTGCCTACCTCCTCCGCCTCTCCCCCTTGACTTATGGCATCCTCAAATATGGTCACGCTACGATCAATGAGGTTACTACCCGAATCAGTAACCAGGCGACGCCAGCATAGCGCTGGTGCAATCCGCATACTTAGCCTGGCATTTAGTTGCCGGATCTGGTTTGCTAATGCCGGGAATGAACGTAAATCCAATTTTTCCATAGCTTCGGTTAGAGTAGAACCAATGGCTGTGGCTACACTACCCAGGGATCTAAGGAAGGTACTTATCTCGCTGTCCTTAGCATCTACCTCATTATCCAGGCGGCTAGCCACCAGGCCCAGGGGTAAAAGGGTAAGGCCCGCTAATATCATAAGCGCACCCATAGGGAGACCACGGAGAGACAGAAGGGATGGGACCACAATGCTTATAGGCACTAACAGACGGAACAGGCTGTCCAGCATTCGTGCCCTCGGTGGAACCACCTTACCGTCCAGAGCTTTTAACTCCCGTGGCGCTGCTTTATAAATTATCCATACGCCTATCCCGGTAACCCCCATAGCTACAACTATCAATCCCATGATAAAAGGAGTAGATGTGTTATAAATGAGCATGGAAACCACGGCCACAACCAGTACCAGTGCAGAAGAAATAGTTATAGCTGTATAGGCATCCGTATATTTACGAAGTGTCTCTACTTTCCCCTCATAATCGTTGCTATAAGAATCTGCCTGGACCCTGGCCTCGCGCTCCAGGAAATCCTGCTCCGCTTCGCCGGCAGTTAGAGCGCTGGAAATACGCAGCAGCAGGCTCTTTATCCGGTAATCCGGAACAACTTCCCCAACCATCCGGCACGCCTCCGTGTAGTCATAGTTCATCTTCTCGGCAAGAATATATATCTTTTGGAAATACGGAGATATGCAATTGGGTAAATTGGATGCCAACTGGAAAACGCGCGACCTGGGTATCCCTGATGCTGCTATTGCCGATAGATAAGTAAGCTGGAAGAGCATATCGAACGCAACAGCATCGGGATTGGTCGCTATCTTCTTATTAGAAGATGCCTTGCTTGTGGGCATTAGCCATTACCTCCAGGAGTTCATAGAAATTAGTTACCTTGGCTTCCTTATGCAACCTTTCCAACACCCTGGCCCGTTTCTCGAGCAAAGCATATATTTCCCATTTGCGCGCCGGCGGGATACCTCGTTTAACAGCGATTTTCTGTTCCAACAAGAAGCTATTCTTATTGCCTACAAATTCAAAGGTATCTGAGCCGGAGTCCCAGCGGAAGACTTCGACGAAAGAAAATGAGTCGGAAGAGGCCTCGTAGCCGATTATCTCGTTAAGGCTCATTATGCGGCGTCCCGACTTACCATTAGGCAGTTTTACGGAGTTAGTAATACAAACCACATTCAGACAGTCAATATATGTCTTGGGAATATTGATAGGATTACCCGTAAGACGCTGTATAAGCTTCTCCACTGAGGAAGCGTGGAATGTGGCCATTACTGTATGGCCTGTCTGCATAGCCTGGAAGGCTACTGCACCTTCCTCGCCGCGGATTTCACCAATGACAATGTCATTGGGCCTCTGACGCAGGGCAGCTCTAAGGAGCTGGAACATGGTAACCGACGCACCTTTTTCAGTCTGCGACATCTGGGATACCTCCCGAATCCAATTCTTATGGGGTACCTGTAACTCAGGTGTATCTTCGATACTCACTATCTTATTATTTATCGGAATGAAGGTTGTCATTGCATTGAGAAGAGTGGTCTTACCGGAAGCTGTTTCTCCGGCTACAAAAAGGTTCATGCCTTCTTCCATAACAATAGATAGATAAGCTGCCATCGTGTAATCCAGGGTGCCAAACTCAATTATCTCCATGATACTTAGAGGCGTCTCGCTGACCTTCCTTATCGTAAAGTTGCTGCCCCTCTGGGATACCTCTTTTCCGAAAACGATATTTATACGAGAGCCATCAGGCAGAGTGGCGTCTACGATGGGGTTGCGCATGGTTACCGGCTTTTTCACCCTTTCAGAAAGACGCATAACAAATTCGTCCAGTTCGTCATGGGTATGGAAGACCACTCCGGAGACAAGGCTATGAAAAATTTTGTGTTCAACGAAGATAGGCCCTAAACCGCTGCAGCTTATGTCCTCGATGTAGGTATCGGATATCATGGGTTGGAGCACTCCCATACCCAGCTTGCTGCGCATGAGCATATATTTCAGTGCCGCCAATTCCTGGGGAGTAACCGATTGTATATTTTCATTGCCTTTTTTCCCGTTTGAGGGTGTTTTGCCATTCTGTCGTACTTTGAATGCTTTTTCCACACAGGCCAGAAGCACATTACGGCGCTCCTCCTCCGTACTTGCTTTAGAAATCTCATCGGTGAAATCCAGGAGCACCCTGTCCAGGTAAACCAGTTTTTCATTTAAATCCAGGCCCAAATTAGATTCAACCGGGATATACATATTACGCTTCATCTTCGGATCGGAAAAAATATGGATTAGAATATCCTGACTTACCTGATAGATAAGATTGTGCTTCGCTGCATCCCCCATTTTCCTGTTGAGAGAAGTATGGAAAGACGGAAAACCCACCTCATTCAAAGGTAACAGGTGCAGGTATTTCAGAAGATGGACATTTTCCTGACAGGCAGTCTGGAGAGGTGGAGGCAGCAGAGGCATAAGGCTGCACTGCTCCGGGTTTTCATGATTGTGAACGTCGTTATTTATTGTTGGAACTGCAAGCTGAGTCATATATCTACCTTATCGAAATCAAGTGCTTCCCGCGAAAGATTTTAAATCCCTCTCAGTCTCCCTTTATTAAAGGGAGAGGATTAGCTTTCCTCCTTTCGCAAAAGGGGATTAAGGGGGATTTTCCCCGCTTCACACATCATCATCAATCAAGTGTTAATTGGAGAGGGCATGTGAAATCCCCTACGCTCTGGCCTTTGAGAACGGAATAATACGCATACCCCAGTTAGGTTCAACTTCAAAGGAGATGATGTTCCCTGTAGTACGCTGGGCGCCCCGCACCTTGGCTACCTCCAACATCTTCACCAGTTGGGCGCCCATTGTCTCAATGCGCAGCCTCAGGTGGGCATCGCACATGGAGCTGATCCGTGACAGGACATTTTCAGTAACGGCATATGAATGCACAACTCCGATAAGTGTGCGGGTCCCATTGGCCAGGCCCTTGCACTCCTCAAAATACGATATACTCTGCTCGGTTGTGGCCCGGCTGATGAAAGAGGTCAGCGCATCAACTATAACCAGGTCATGTTCCTCCGACTGCATTGCAATAAGGGCCCTTAAGGTCTCCTCAGGATCCTCTCCTTTCTTTACAGTTTTAATAGGGCGTATTTTAAGATAGTTCAGCAGGTAATAGTCAGTCATATCCAGATTCAGGCTCTTCATCTGGTTAAGCAAGCTGCGTACAGTGTTCTCTGTAGTGAACAGTGTAGCCTTGTGTCCGCAAGCCAGCGAACCCCACAATATCTGCTGGGTTAATACGGATTTGCCGGAGTCTGGCTGACCCTCTATCAGGCTCATTGATCCGACAGGGATCCCACCTCCCATTTTCTTATCTATCTCACTATTGCCGGTAGAAATATTTCCAACTACCGCTGTTTTAACTGACATAAACGCCTCCTTTTTTCCGTTATAGGGGCAATTCATGAATTGCCTCTACGTGTGCCCGAACCTTGTGAGCCACTTGCGAAAGTCTTTAAATCCCCTCAGTCTCCCCTTCGACAAGCTCTCCGTTCCGAGAGCAGGCAGGGCAGGCCCTTTTCTAAAGGGAGAGGATTTTGTTTCCCCATTTTACGAAAGGGGGAGTAAGGGGGATTTACCCCGTTGCCTGGCGTCCTCACTTCGTATATTGGATTGATGTAGTTACTCCATTGTTGGTTGATATACGGATAAAGATAGTTTCACCTGACCCTACCCCGGGGTTCGGCTTTACCTGGAGTTTCATATCCTCCAGGGGATCCAGTATATTTATCTGATAGACCTCTGCCGCTCCATTCCACTGTATCGTGTTTACTGCCCACTCATCATTTCCCGGTGAGGTGCCTGTTGTGTATGTCAGCCTTTTAATATATACATTACCCGGCGAGCTATAATACTGCACTATCACATCCCAATCGGAAAAGTTTCCCAGTGCTCTCTGCCCGGTGTTTCTAACATTAGCCTCAAGTCCAGCAGCTCCATTATCCGTCACCCCTGTGGCAGATATTATGGTGTTTACATTATCCGTTATCCTCTTCTCCATAATCTTCCAGTTATCGAATATATGGTCGGCCGAGACGATTGCGTTCTGGGCTAAAATCATCCCACCGCTCAGTATGACCCCTATACAGATTAGAGAAACGATTGCTGTTTCCATAATTTAAAAGCTAAAATTTAATTCATAGGATACGCCGTTAGGGGCTACGAACTTACCCCAGTAAGTTCCCGCTGACTGAGTGCTGGAATAATGGATGGTAACCTTGATAGTATCTGCCGTCCACCACTCTGTGCCGTTTTCGATGCTGTAGGTCCAGTTGGGTTTTGCGCCGCTGGCATAGTCAACATACGGGATATGCCGCCAGTTCCCCACCGGCCCCACGTAGACGTCGGACTCCGAGATGTTGGTAATACGGGTGGTGCCTACGTTCTTGACCCAGAAATAGATGTCGAAGTCCCCATCGCTATTGGCATCTACCCATGTACCGACAGAGTTCAGCTCTCCTGTAGATTGAATAATTGTTACCTGGGTTTCCACACGGTCGCTCACCCTGTTGGTGGCGCTGGTGAGGCTGCTACTACCCTGGGTAACCGCCGGGTAAACAGCATTGACTACGGCTATCGAGGCCACAACACCGGCAATTATAAGCAGAACCGAGACAATAACCTTATCGATGGAAAGTCTCCTTTCCATTGCCATTCTTCCCGTTGCCATTGAGGAAGAGGCTCAGTACGGCAGCTTCATTTTTATCGGTTAAGCTGCGCTGTACAAGGTTATCCAGTTCTATGAGTAAAGAGACTCCTTCATGCATGGACTGTCCATCACCCTCATCGGTATTTAGTAGTTTCATCATGGTATCCCTGAGGGGAGCGGGGAAACCTCCAAGCTGGCTATAGATGTCAACCAGTACCTCCATGCGCTGCCTCCCGACTTTCTTGACCCCATTGGCCAGCCACCGGGAGAGCATAGCCACTGTCATCAGATCGACGCTAGGACCCCTCGTCGCCGGCGGAGCCTCATTGACGGGTTGACTACCATTAAAACCGAAACCATAATCCTTATTACCGGGGACCATCTGGGGATTACGCGGCATTTTGTTGAAATCTTCTTGCAGTGAAATATTGCCCATTTTAAAGGTCCCCGGCATGGCATCCTGGGCTGTCTTTCCGTGACCATTGCCGTTGCCATTGCTATGCCCATTCCCATTTCCGTGCCCGTTCCCGTTGCCATTACCGCTTATCATTTTATCTTCCATTATCTTTGGTCCCTCTGCATCATCTTTCTCATTCGTTGGTTCCAACTTTGGCATTGTTGGCTCTACTTTAGGCTCCTCTTCTGCCTTCGCAGCCGGACTCAAGCTAACCTTTTTTACATTCGGCTGGAGGCTTACCTGGGCTGGTGGATTATCTATTCGTTCCTTAATATCTATCAGCACCTGTTTTATCTCATTTTTGAGGAGCTTCATCTCCTCCTCCAATGCCTGAAATTTGTCTGCCATAAACCCTCCTTCCTTTTCCGAGCTTTAACACCTTTCCATTGAGTAATTTAACAAATAGCTAGCTCGCCCACCAGAGGGATAACGCTCAAATAATTGGGGGGTATTCACCCAATTTACAGCGATAAAAATTGGGGGTTTTCTACCCTGATTTGTTATGAAAAGGGTCTGGAAAACAACCCCGGCGCTATAGAGGATTTCAGGAAAAACCTACAACCGGAGACATGCATAATATATGGTAAAACACGTGCCCGGAGCACATGAATCACGCGATGTTATCACACCGTGTTTTTTACCCCTCAGATTGTCAGGGGAAAACCCCCTTTATTTGAGGCATTTACTTTTATGACGTCTCAGGGGTAGTCCGTGAATTTAACTTTCTCCCCTGGGTAGGTATTACGGTTTAGGGGTAAGGCATTTGTTTACAGAATATGCAGGTAAACGACTGGTAACTTCAGAGTGGCCTTTGGTGACGATCCGATACGTTGGGTATAAACACCCATTAGAAAGAATTACCCGCCTGAATAAAGCGGCTTTTCTACCCCTATCATCAAAATTAAATCCCCTGCCTTCGGCATCCCCTTTACTAAAGGGGGAAACCTAAAACTTCTCCCTTTGATAGAGGGAGACTGAGAGGGAATTTTAAGGGAATTGTTAGTCTACAGCTGTCCTGGAACAAAGCTTAATACCCCTTAGGCAAATGGGGACATGGAGACTTCGTATCTATTCACCCTCTCTCTAAATCTCTCCCCGTAGGGGCGAGAGGTTCATAATAAACAGCAACCCCGTGGCATTCGCCACGGGGTTGCTTGAGGTGTTTATGAGAATCCGGGGTATTCTTTTTCGGGATTATCGCAGGTCTACTACAGTGTCAATGTAGTTAGGGGTTGTTCGGGTGATAACCAGCGTGCCGCCCTGCATGGGTTTGAGTTCAAGAGTGAACTCGGTATCCTTAATCGTTGGGCTGGCGCCGCCTTCTATAGAGGTCAGCATTACGGTTATCTGGTATTCCTCGCCGGACTCAAGCAGGTCATCGCTATCGCCAAAGCCCAGGAGGGACTTGGTCCACGTCAGGTTGTTTACCTGTTGGTTCTTATCTATGTACGAGACGACCATTTTGTGGGTGCTGCCGGCGTCCGCCAGGCCGTCGCCGCCTGCATCGGTAGGTACAGTCAGGTCAATGGCCTCTCCGCCGGCGCCAGTGGACACGACAAAGATAATCTGGTTGACTTTATTATCCGCATCGGTGTCCTTGGCAATTATATTTCCCTTAAGTTGCATGCTACCTGCCGCCTGTTTTAACCCTCCGTAAATCGTTTCAGAGCCTTTCTGGGCAGAAAAGATACCGGCGGATAAAGCGGTGTAAGCAAAGACCGCGGCTACAACCACGAAGGCTATCAGGATGATGGCCGTTTCCAGGCCGGTGATGCCTCTCTGATCCTTGATTGCTTTCCATATTTTATTGAGCATGTGTGCCTCCTTTCGTTTTTGGTCCTCGGAATTATGGTCTATCTGTGTGATTAGCGAAGCAACGCTTTTATCACCTCAGGTTTACTAAAGTGTCGATGTAGTTAGGCGTTCTCCGTGTGATAATTAATGAGCCGCCCTGCATGGGTACTATCTCCAGAGTAAACTCGGTATCCTTAACCAGCGGGTCGGAGCCGGTAGCGCCGCTTACTGCTTCCAGGTCTATAGTTAGCTCCATTTCCTCGCTGGGCTCCAGCAGGTTGTCACTGTCGCCGAAGCCGAGCAGGCTCTTTGTCCAGTAAATGTTGTTTTTCCTCTGGTTCTTATCTATATAGTTGATGATGGTCTTATGCGATGTACCGGTAGCTATACCAGTGCTCTCACCCGCTGGTGGGGTCATGTCAATGGCTTCACCGCCAACTCCAGCAGCCACAACAATTTTTATCGTATCTATATCAAGGTCTGCGCCGGTGTCACTGCCGACGACACCCCCCTTTATCAGCATGCTACCTGCAGCTTGCTTTAATCCACCGTAAATCGTTTCAGAACCTTTCTGGGCAGAGAAGATACCGGCGGATAAAGCGGTGTAAGCAAAGACCGCGGCTACAACCACGAAGGCTATCAGGATGATGGCCGTTTCCAGGCCGGTGATGCCTCTCTGGTCCCTGAGCGCTTTCCATATTCTATTTAGCATGTGTGCCTCCTTTCAGTGTTTTGTATATTCCAGTTATATCCGGTATGTTGCAGTCTACCTGCACATAATTCTAGTAAGCGGCCTCATCACCGCAGGTTTATAACCTTATCTATTGTATTGGGGGTAGTGCGGGTCACGATAAGGCTGCCGCCCTGCATGGGCTTTACCGCCAGGGTGAACTCCGTATCTGAGCCAAGTTCGGTGGTCAACGCACGCAGGTTAACCGTGATCAAGAACTCTTCACCTTGCTCCAGCAGGTTATCGCTATCGCCGAAGCCGAGCTGAGTCTTAGTCCACGCCAGGTTGTTGATTAGCTGGTTTTTGTCGTTGAACGATATTACAGTCTTATGCGTGCTGCCTGAATCGGCTGCGCCGTCCGGGGGCGCATCGGCATCTGTAGGCACTGTCAGGTCGATAGGCTCGCCGCCAACGCCGTTGGACACAACAAAGGATACCTTGGCTACCTTGCTGGCGGCTGCCTGGTAGTCTACGGTAACGGCCTGGCCAAGAGTGGGGATATCGCCAGCCTCGAAAACAATGACTCCGGTGGCGTCAGTTATGGTGTAATCTGTAGTCTCAACCTTAGCCGTGCCGGCTACGTAAACAGTCTGAGAATCCGCCAGAATGGGGGCATACGCCGTATAGAAGGTATCCTCTGCGCCGTCGCCGGTGCCGATGCTTTCGCCGGCTACCTTATTATAGGCGATCATGCCACCCTTAATTTCCATGCTTCCGGCTGCCTGCTTTAAGCCGCTATAGATTGTTTCCTGGCCCTTCTGAGCCGAGAAGATGCCGGCGGATAGGGCAGTATATGCGAATACCGCAGCGACCACCACAAAGGCGATTAGGATAATGGCGGTCTCCAGGCCGGTGATACCTCTCTGGTCCCGGGCTAATTTCTTCATAAGTTTTAACATTCTGTTCCTCCTTTCGGTTCCTTTAAAATAGTGTACTGGTCTAATTTTAGATACGCATTTTATTATTCATTACATCGTAGCTACCTCCTCAGTACAGTTGGACTACTGCCCCGATGCTGCCCGGTGTAGTCCTTGTTATATTTAATACGCTTCCGTGGCTGGGTTTTACCTCCAGGGTGAAGGTTGTGTCCGCACCCAATGGGTTAGTTCCTGCAGCCACTTTAGCCAGGTTGACAGTGATCTCAAATTGTTCGTTGGCCTCAAGTAAATTATTACTGTTACCAAAACCAAGCAGGGCCTTGGTCCAGGTCAGGTTGCTCAGGTATTGTCTTTCATCTATATAGGAGATAATGGTCTTGTGAGCGCTGCCGGCGTCAGGTTCTCCATCGGCGGCAGCATCCGTAGGCGGTGTAAAGTCCACCGGGTCGTTCCCCAGGGCCAGGGCCACTGTGAAAATCACTTGGTCTACCTTACTATCGGCTGGCGTTGTCGTATCTTTAGCCACTGTGCTTCCCCGGGGCTCCAGTACCTCAGATACCTTCTTCAGGCCCCCATAGATGGCTTCCTTACCTTTTTGAGAGGCAAACACACCCGCGGAAAGAACTGTGTAAGCAAATACCGAGGCTACTACGACAAAAGCTATCAGGATAATTGCGGTTTCCAACCCTGTTATGCCCCGGTTATCCCGTAAAATACCTGGTAGTTTACCGGACAATTTAGCCTCTTTTATTGATTGGTGTTTCATACACTTTTCTCCCCTGCCAAACCCCACCTGAATTTTCCGTGTACTTTCCCCGAACCTTTTTAGAGAATTTCCCATGTCTTTCTCGCTTTTCAACTGAGCTTTTCACGAGATAATATACCAACTTTCCTGGGGGATACCTATGGTAAACACCCTTATTTAGGTCTGGTGATTTACCCCCTTTTTTTTGATTGCTGGCATACAGCCTGATTGGGTGTATACACCCATCGATATTAGGTGTTCACCTACTGTGGAAATAGCCTTGAAAAGTTACAATAACCGTAGCAACATTAATAAGGCTATTACACTATTAATAAATAAATAGTTCGGAAGCAACAAGGATGGAGGTAAGGCGACATGATAAGTGGAACCACCTCCTGCCAGAACCGGTTTAAGTGTTTACAATATTAATGTTGACTTTTCACTATTGGGGTTAACCGGGAAAAAGATATTGGAAGGTCAGGCCGAGGAAGCTGAAATTGTTTTGTGATGTTTTTGTGATTGAATTTAAGCGGCTTGCCTATTAATATAATGATTAGGATAATTTGATTAACATAAAATATTGTATTAATATTAAGGTAACTTTACTCGATAGTTATTTGAATTTCAGGGTGAACTATGTTGATATACAACTCCAATAGAAACAAATTTAGAATGATTTCCAGAAAAGCGTGCAAGTACTTTACATTAATATGTAACGCCACAGGCAGGTTTTTCAGTAACGGTAGAGCCACCGGAATGATTGGATGGAACCCGGGGGGAGTAATCCCCCAAGAGGCATGGGGATTAATATCGGTTGAAAATTGGGGGTTTTCCCTATTGTCATCTGAAAACAGATATGGAATGATAGTGTTGATAGGTTACTGAAAAAGAAATTTGGAGTTGACTATGCAAAGAGGCATCGTTGATATTGTAAAAGAAGGCAGTGGACATCAGGTTGTAGAGGTCGTACAAAAGGTTAAAAAGATACGACTCTATATCATGGAAGAGCAGGAGATTTTAAGGGAGGCGTATAGGACCTTCTTCTCCTTCGAACCCATCGTAGATGTTGTGGGGCTTTCAGACCCCTCTCTGGAACTGGATAACCTCGATACCGCTTTAGCTACTCTCAAACCAGACGTGCTTCTCATAGGAACTAAAGTACTCCAGGCGAGTTTCATTGATAGATTAGAAGCATCCCGGGATAAATTGCCCAAGGTGGGCATAGTTTTACTGTCTGCCTTATACGATGTCAAGGGTATTAAACGGTTGCGCGCTTTTGCTAAAAAGAGCGGCGCCGGATGCGCTTATTTGTTCAAACATTCGGTTGATACCATACAACAGCTAACCCAGGTAATTCAAGCAGTATCCCAGGGACGCGTTATCCTGGATCCCGTGGTCATGGAGGGATTAATTGAGTCGGGGGAGAGCAAGGCAGCTACGTTCCTTAAAGAATTAAGCCCCAGGGAGCTTGAGGTCCTTAACTGGATGGCTAAAGGGTTTAAAAATCATGCTATCGCCGAGATATTGTGCCTGGAACTTAAGACTGTAGAGCGCCATATCAACAGTATATATAGTAAACTAAGCCCGGCTGCTGAATCAAAACATCCGCGGGTGAATGCCATTACCCTGTATCTGAGAGCGACAGGGCAACTGCCTAGCGATGAGATGGCAGAGGAATAAACCTAAAAGAAAAGTATAAGAAGTTCCTTCAAGTTCCAGGCCATTATTCCAGTCAACAAGGCCAGAGAAGGAATAAGGAAGCGGCTCGGGATGAGCCAGGCCAGGAAAATAGGTACCATTACCTTAAACATGACCAGGTAGCCAGGTGCATTGAAGAGCCTTGCCACTAACGGGTTGAGTTCCTGGAAACCCAGGTACAAAGCTATAAGAGTTAAGAAGAAATCAGCCATTGCCAGAGCCAAAAAACTCATTTTGATGGCAGTTCCACGGGTGAACGTGGCTGCTGTGGTCAGCATATCGGAAACTAAAAGCCTTTCGTTGGTAGCATACTGCATTTGCGCCCCGCTATTGTCATTTTGATATTGTATTATATCATACCGACAGCGGGGCGCAAGGCTTTTATGGCGTTTCATGAGCCGAATAACCTCCATTCTTTTAACTCCGGAACCACCCCTCATACCCTAACGAGAAGTTACGAAACGGCCCGTCCTAACTTTCGATATCCAGTGTCCCGGAGATTTTGATAAGTAATATTATTAACTTTGTATTCTGGCATTCATGAAAATGCCTTTTTATTCTTCCGTCTTCCTCTCATCTTGTGGGGTGTTAATCAACATATACAATCGGTTCTGTGTATTGAAGCACCCTCACTTTTTACTTCCTCCCATCGAAGGAGAGGAAAATGGAAGCAGAAAGCTCAGGCTACAAGCTGGCACTGGCATTCCAGGAAGCGGTGGAATGCCTCCAGTAGCTTTTCATTAGGCTTACCATCCTTTAATTTAGCGACTAACGCCTCGTTCGGGCCCTCTTGATACCAGCGACGGACCGCCATAGCTGTTGTCTCCGGTAGTGTATCTATGATTTCAGTGGCAAATCCTATCTCGGAGCCGGCTTTATCAACAGGCAGCCGCGAACGCCGGGGATAGATGTGCATGTGCCAGCGATAATATCTTCTAGCCTCGTCCATCTCCCTGAATGGGGCCATGTGAATAGCAATGTTAAGGTCAGTTACACCCCTGTAGAAAAACAGCGCAGGGAAGACACCCAGAACGGGCCGCACGATCCGCTTTCTATCGTAAGAATTCGTTTGAAGTATATTAGCTATGTTCTCCTTGGGGAAAATGATAAGCTCCTCGGGACAGGTGGGGGCAAATGCAGCGGCAATGAACACATCATTATCATGTATGACACGGAGGTCAGCGCGACGTTCCTCGTGAGCCAACAAATCAAAGGGGTTGCGCCCATATTTAGCTTCCAATTCCCGGCAGAAGTGCATCTCCTGTTGCAATTTAGGGATGTGCATACCGGTGACGCTCTTGCGCTGGGAATGGGGATGTTGCTGGGATGCTCCGGCAAAGGGTCCCCAGTTGGTAAAATCCATAAAGGAAATAACCTCGGGGTCGTGGACGCAGATGGATGCCAGATCGAAAGAGGAATCCAGCATACGTTCCAGGTCGTCAAAATAAAGGTCGGATAACAAAAGTTTATGGCCGCCAAAGGGTGGGTAGATTGTTATCCAGTCGTATTTCTCCCAGGGGAACTTATTGTGGACGGAAACAGCGCCACTACTGTGTGTGATCCGGTCATCGGGCGTTTTTTCCAAATACCGGCAAAAGTCACATTCGCCAACCGGTTCAATATTAAGGTCAACTGCTATTCCGATATTTCTTCTGGCCCGGGCCTCAGAAATTTTCGAGACATTCCCTGATAGGGGATCAAGTCGGGTAAAATAGACAACTTCGGTAATTTCACCATCCAGGCTAAACGGTACGGATTTGCCTCTAATTTCTTCTAATAACATAATATTTATTTATTTCCGTATCCTGGCTATTTGTAATTCAACAGTTTCCGGAAACACTCCTCCTTATTATTCCAACAATCGAAGCTGGTCGCTCAGCAACTTATCGGGGCTTACGCCCAGAGCCTGGGCCAGTTTACGTACAGTGCTGGGTATAGGATGCCTTAAACCTGTTTCAACCCTATTAACTGTGGTCACACTGATTCCGGCCAGAGCAGCCAGGTCCCGCTGCGATAGGGCTTTCATTTCCCTCAACCGTCGTATGTTACCCTCGAAATTAGCAGACATCGCCTCTTTACTTCCATAGATACTTCAGTTAATGTGCATATTATTACAAAAAACAACAGTTGTTGTCAAGGCGTTTTAGTTTTGTTACCGTTTCGTTTTAGTTAGATTGTTTATAACGATGATAAAAACCGGGACTATGCAATGATAGGATTACCGTTTTTCCGTTACTTGCTTCGATTACCCTTAGTGATTATACTTACCCCAAAATAGTTTCTTCTATTGGAGAACTGTATAAAGGGGGTATATATGTTAAAAACCATCGGCATAATAAGCCCGGGTGAAATGGGCTATAACATAGCCCTGGTATTAAAAAAACACGGCCTGGAGGTTGTATGCTGTCTTCGTGGCCGGAGCCCGCGCACTCTGCGTTTAGCGAAAAAGGGTGGCGTTGCTGATTTACCCAGCCTCCGGGCGGTTGTCGAAGCTTCGGATCTTATCCTGTCTGTAGTTGTTCCCTCAGCCGCTTTGCCGGTTGGCCGCAGCCTGGCTAAGGCCATAGCATCGGTTAAAAAACCAGTTCTTGTTGCCGATGCTAATGCCATTTCCCCTATGACATCAATCGCAATAGATAAGGTTGTTACGGCTGCCGGTGGAAAATACGTGGATGTTTGCATAATAGGTTCAGCCCAGAGGCTGGAAAAAGGGGCAACATTCTATGCCTCCGGTGAGTACGCTGAGAAATTCACTGCTTTACAGGATTTTGGCTTAAGTATAAAGGTATTGGGCAACCAAATAGGCCAGGCATCAGCCTTTAAGATGGTATATGCCGGATTAACCAAGGGTTTGAGTTCTTTGTCCGTGGAGCTTCTGCTCACCGCCCGTTCTCTGGGCCTCTTCGATCAGATAATGGAGAGATACCGCCTCAGCTATCCCGAGGTAGCTGACTTTATGGTTCGCATGCTCCCGGATCTTCCCTGGCGAGCTACCCGCAGAAGCCAGGAAATGGAAGAACTCTCAGCAACCATAAAATCCCTGGGGTTGCACCCTGTGATGGCCCCGGCCAGCGGCAAAGCGCTCAAGCGCCTCGGCGAGCTAACCCGGCGCTCAGGATGGCTGGAGCCGGATGAGGGCCAATTGAATCTCAAGGATACTATAGAAAAGCTGTATCAGGGGTTACAAAAATCACCTGGTTCTTAAGCGTATCAACGATGAATTACTATCCATAAAAAAAGGGTACGTCAAAAACAAGCTTGACAACCCGATGTGAATTACATACTATTAGTGCCAATATTCAGAAATACCATGGTCTGCTTGGTGGTACATTAATACCTTAGAATTCACAAATAATAGTATAAGGAGGCAGCAAATGAGGAACAAGATGGGATGGTTAATAATTATTACGTTCATCGTACTGTTTACTTCCTGCACCCCCAAGGGAGCCACATCTCCTACACCCACCACAACCGTCAACCCGGCATCTGTAGCGCCTCCCGCCTCTAACCTCTCACTTCCCACTTCTCAAGATGCTGCATGGCAGAATATAGTGGAAGCAGCAAAAAAAGAGGGCAAACTGACCGACTATTCTTTTAACTTTACAGGAGATATTGGCATCGCTTTAAGCCGGGCTTTCAGGGAAAAGTACGGCATTCAATTAGAGATAGTCACCGGACGGGGAGCAGATTTCATCGAGAGGGTGAAAACAGAAAGACGAATGGGATCTCTCATGGTAGATATGTCCGATGGCAGCGCGCCAAACATGGCCATAATGAAGAATGAAGGCCTCACGGCTAGCATAGCCGGCGAGTTACCGGAAGTGCGGGAGAAGGATGTATGGATAGCCGATATTTTGGCAATGGACCCCAGGGATGGGCATCTTATTACATATACGTACACCCGCTATAGCCCGTTTATTAACACCAGCCTGGTCAAGCCGGGAGAAGAGCCTAAAGTCTGGAAGGATTTCTTAGACCCCAAATGGAAAGGCAAAATGACCCTCATAGACCCGGTCCTGAGTTCGGGGCCATATCAACAATTTGTTCCCATGATGCGGGAGAAGGTAATAGACGCAGAGTTCCTCAAGTCCCTGTATAAGCAGGACCTGATGTTCGTTGGCGCCCAGCTCGATCAAGCCCGTGCAATCGCCAAAGGTGATCGCGCATTGTCAATTCAGGCCAACAATAACAGCTTCGGCCAGTTTCTCGCTGAAGGCGCCCCTATCAGGGCTATAAACCTAACCGATGGGACACCAGTTACGGCTACAATCCTGGCGGCCTATAAAGGGGCCCCTCACCCCAATGCCGCCAGAGTGTTCATTAACTGGCTCATATCACAGGAAGGACAGACAGTTTGGGGCAAAGCCTTCGGTATAGCTAACGCCCGCAAGGACGTGCCCAATTTTGCACCCGAAGCTCTCCGCTATACGGCTACTCGCCCGGTCATCGTGACCAATGAGGATAACGACGAAGCCGCCAAACTGTACCAGGAACGCTTTCTAAATAAACTCTGGGGACGATAACCGAAAAGGGTGAAGGGAGGAGCCGGCCTATGGTGGAGAGGGTTATAGAACGTGGCAAAGAGACTGAGCCGCAGGAATTGATGTATGACACCATGTACCGGCAGCGCGAAGCCTGGGTGCAGAAAATGCGGGAGTCCCGTGTGGTCCTCAAGGGTCGGGACATGCCGTGGGAACAAAACCGGCAGGGTTTAGTCAAGTTTTTCATCAACGAGGCCGTATCGGATAAGCTGGGTATTCCCTACTGGCACGCTTTTATCCACCAAATAAAGCGGCACTCCGGCAAACACAAGCATAAGGGCGGTGTGATTATCTATGTCCTGGAGGGAACCGGCTATACTGTGGTCAACGGGGTGCGCTGGGACTGGAAGGCCGGCGACCTGCTTATCCTGCCCGTTAATCCCGATGGCAATGAGCACCAGCACTTTAATAGCGACCCTGCCAAACCTGCTTTCTGGGCGGCCTTTGCATGGCATCCATTTTACCAGGCAGTAGGTATGTATGTGCAGCAGAAAGAGGCTTCGCCAGACTGGAAAGGTCCCCTGCTGCCTGAGAAAACCCATGTAGCCTAATTAATGAAATATGACAGGGGAGCAACCCGGGAGAAACGTGTTATTGTAAGCCAGGGCGCACGTATTATTTGCCTGGTGTCCTGAGTTGAAAGACCGCTACACAAATCGAAGTTGTCCGGAAATATCCCCACCCTGAGATTCTTCGCTTTATCCAGCTTCGCTGGAATGCTCTAGAATGACAAATTCGGACATTCTGAACATGTGACTTATGTTACGAACTTCTAAAACAGGACACTGGCAGAAAGCGTTATTAACAGCGGTTTATCCCTCCTGAAAACCAGTCAACATCAATTTTCCTTTTATCTCTCACAAGATTTATAATAGGTCTAGTGAAGTATAAACTTATTGCTTTCGATATGGATGGCACCCTGTTAAACAGGGATGGCGCTATTCCCCCGGCGACCGTCAGTGCTATCAAACAGGCTATGGCTCAAGGTATCCAGGTTACACTGGCTACCGGGCGTATGTTCCGTTCAGCGGCCAGTTGCGCCCGGCTACTGGGCATCACTATCCCTATTATCAGCTATCAAGGCTCTATGGTAGCCGACCCTTTCAGCGGTGATATTTTACAACATTTTCCCATGCCGATACCGGTGGTCAAAGAGGCAATTGACTTAGCCCGGCAAGCATCAGTGCATCTCAACGTATACATAGACGATGAACTTTATGTGGAAGAAGTTACCGATGGCCTCAAACGGTATGCTCAACGGAATGGTGTCGAGCCCCATCTGGTGCCCGACCTGGTTTCATGTTTAACCAAAGACCCCACCAAGCTGATGGTCTGGGGTGAGCCGGCAGAACTGGATAAAATTTATCCGATTCTAAAAGATAACCTGAGTTCCCGATGTCTTATAACCCGTTCATATCCAACCCTTTGTGAAGTAGGACATGGAGATACCGGGAAGGGTAATGCCCTCAAGTTTCTAACCGACCTCTTGGAGGTTGAGCAAAGGGAAACGGTCGCCGTAGGCGATGGTTTTAATGATATAGATATGATTGAGTGGGCCGGTCTGGGGGTTGTAATAGATACCGCACCTGACGAGGTTAAAGCTATGGCTGATTGGGTAGTCAAGATCAGCCCTGAAGATGGCCTGGCGGAACTGGTAACAAGGATATGTAATCTGAATGGAAGTTAATTTTATACGCCAGGAAGAAATAGACAAACTCAATGCCCTGTCCTTCGAAATTGGACCTATCCGCCCCCCTAGCGAAGCTTTTTCTCTGCTTATCCGGGCTACTCGTAACTGCCCCTGGAACCGTTGTGAGTTCTGTTCTACCTACCGGGGCCAGAAATTTCAGCTTCGGCCTGTAGCTGAAATAGAGCGGGATATAGCTACAGCAAAAGCAATCTGCGAGGGAATCAAAGCTCTAGCCGATAAACCGGGGCACACAGGACAAATTGAGCAAGTTGCGGCCCAGGTGTATGTTAGCCCTCAATTCAATTCCAGTGTCCGTAGCGTGGCGTCGTGGCTTCACCACGGCGGGAAGTCGGCATTTCTGCAGGATGCGAACAGCCTTATCATGCGGACGACTGAGTTGGTACAGGTGATAACAAAACTTCGCGACACCTTTCCCTCCATTACTCGAATCACAAGTTATGGACGTTCTAAGACGGCTGCAAAAAAATCACTTCAGGAGCTACAGGAAATAGGCGCCGCCGGACTGTCCCGCATACATATCGGTATGGAAACAGGACATACACCTTTACTGGACTTTATTCAAAAAGGCGCAACCGGTGAAGACCACATAGAAGGTGGATGTAAAGTAGTAAAAGCAGGCATTTCACTTAGTGAATACGTTATGCCCGGATTGGGGGGCAAGAGGTTTTCCATCGGGCACGTAGTGGATACGGCCCGGGTGCTAAACGCCATCAGCCCGGATTTCATCCGGTTGCGCAGCCTGACGGTCCGGGATGGCACAGATATATTTGGAAAGTTAACTGCCAATGATTTTCAACCCCTCTCGGAGGATGAAACTGTAGCTGAGATCGGAGAGCTTATTCAACGGTTGGAATGTCATAGCGAGGTTAAAAGCGACCATATGATGAACCTCTTGCCGGAGGTGGAAGGGAAATTGCCGGAGGATAAACCACGTATTCTTGCTATTATAAACTGTTATCTGGGATTGTCTACACATGAGAGACTTCATTACCGTCTCGGACGAAGAGCAGGATATTATGAAAAACTGGAGGATATGGAAAATCCAGACTGCCACGACGGAGTATCTGCTATTTTGGGCCGCCTTGATAATGATGATAACCTGGTTGAGGCGGCTGTTGACAGGCTGAAGAAAGCGTTTATTTAAAGAACGGGGGTTTATAGTATTTTTATTATAATAATGGTTTTGACCGTATAGGATTTTTGTGATAATATATGGGCAGTGAATTCACCTTCTATGATTATGTAGATGACGACGCTACAAACGTCATCGCTACATGGCTTGAGGGTCATGGGCCGAAGGCAAAAGCCAGGTTAAACAACATAATTGCGAATTTGGCAGCAACGCCGAAGGGGCAATGGACGCGTCCAACGGTTGATACGTTGAAAGGCGATTGCACGGACTTGTTCGAAATCCGCGCCAAGGTAGAAGGCGTACAACTTCGACTTCTTGGATTTCATCACCAGGGACCATTTAAGGAAGTAACTCTGGTTTTCGGGGCGACGGAGAAGGGTAACAAGTTTGTCCCTGTATCCACATGCCGACAGGCCCAGGAGCGAAAACAAAGAGCCATTCATAATCCAGGCTCACATAGGAGATTACATGTTGGATAGACAGCGCGAGATGTTTAAGAGTCTGGAAAATCCAGAATATCGGAGAGAGTTTGTCAGCGAACACATAAACGTAGGTCTTGCGTTCCAAATCCGGCAGATGCGAGAAAGCAGGAAGTGGACACAGGAAGAGTTGGCCCAACGTACTGGCAAAGTGCAAGAGACAATCTCTGCATGGGAGAACCCAGATTATGGTCGCTACTCGCTTAGCACATTAAAGACACTCGCCACCGCATTTGATGTAGCTCTGTTGGTCAAGTTTGTCTCATTCAGCGAATTGGTTAACTGGTCTGTTGGGCTAACTCGGGAACGTCTAGCACCCCCCAGCTACGAAGATGAACGTCTGATTCCAAATTTAGATTCCAATTTGGCAACGTGTGCTGCCAACCAATTTATTGAATTTGTTGTGACTGCACCTAACTATTACCAAGAAGTTGCCTCTGGCACTTCAACAGTGGGAACCGTTTCACCGAACCAAGCACCGCGAAAGGAACTTGCCTATGCACTTAGATGATGCTCTAAAAACAAGACTGGCCGAGGAGTTCGGCTTCGCCGCCGAGAAAATGGCAAAATCCCCCGATCTTCTGACAAAGCTTTATTTTTATAGTGCCTTTTACGGAGAAATAGAGCGTGTTCTTAATCAGCAATGGGACGCTGATTTGTCGCTGCTTCATTTGGTCTTGGCGTCTTCCCACGCGGCAATACAGACACGAGCAAACTTGGTACTTCAAGGAGCGGATCGTGTCGTTGGAATTCCCGACGAGTTCCCAGACGCTCTAACTAAGACAGTGACTGCGTTGGCAGTTCTCTTTCAAGGTGAAGATATAGAGAAGAACACGCTCAGCAAGATACTAGCCAGGCTAGCAGAACTAACTTATGTCACGCAAGGCAATGGTCATTACCTGTATCTGAAGGGGAAGATCAAGGTTTAGTCCAACCGACGCTAGACCATCTAGCTTTTGCCGCTTTCCGTGCAATCTCTTGCCTTTGCTCTGGCGTAAGCTTCTTAGCACGCGTCGCCCCCCCCTTCTTACCGCCTAGATGCCCTAACGCCTTAGCATCGAAGTTGTTCTTTTTAGGTGACTTTTCAGGTAGTTTAGTTTCAATTTGTCCAGTAGCTTCTGGAACTACTCTGAAAGCCATAAGACTGAAGTCGTATTCTTTTTTCCTTCTTTTCTTGTCTGCCATGACTTCAATGTTGCAATCGCTCAAGCATTGTCAACCCAAGCATTTGAAAATGATACACTACCATTTCCTCACCAGTCTATGGCTACTATCCTACCCTTCCTAATGTAATTAAAACGCTTCCACCGATAATCAGAACTGCACCCAGTATGATTTTCGAGTCTATCCTCTCTGAGCCTTTCATGAAAGCAAAAGCAAAAAGAAGCGTAAAAAGCGGTGAAGTATTAGCTAAAGGACTGGCCACAACGACTGGTAATAATTTCAAAGCGCCGTAGTTGGCAGTTGTGCCCATGGCACTCATCAATCCCGCCAGAAGGAAAAAGACCAGTCCGGTGCTTTTCGACACGCGGCTTGAACGCAGGTTTCTGACCCCCGGCCAGGATAACACAATAGTAGCCGTTGTAACTGCAACCAATGCTCCTACTAAAGGAGGCGCCAGGTTGGAGACCCCCCACCTGATTAAAGCCGATGTTCCCCCCCAACCTAACGCAGATAACAAGGCAAATAAATAACCCCAGACGTTAGCTCGTTTTTGAGCCGTTTT
>Ga0209514_10002353_pt1 | contig 29546 bp, 27 predicted proteins | sample Subgrocontami58m_FD_187452 | JGI IMG/M metagenome (GOLD analysis project Ga0209514, IMG submission 187452) | Subsurface groundwater microbial communities from S. Glens Falls, New York, USA - GMW37 contaminated, 5.8 m (SPAdes) (version 3) | ecosystem: Environmental > Aquatic > Deep subsurface >...
GATCGGGCGCAGCAGCACGCTGAAGGCGTAGACCGATCCCAGGGGCAGGTTCATCAGCGTCGCCGCCAGCAGCGCCGCCCACAGGCGCTCGGCGCGGACGGGCAGGGCGGGCGTCGCGACAGACATGACTCAACCCTCGGGCCGATGCCGCCGGGGGTCAAGTTGCGCGGCCGCTTCTCTGGCGGTCTGTCAGGATAAGGGGCATTGTCATGTGCAAGATCAACGAGGAGAGGGACGACCGTGCGACCGAACAAGATCAAGCAGATGTGGCGTGACGGGAAATGCGTGACGCTGGGCTGGCTTTCCGTCTCCCACGGGTTCAGCGCCGAGGTCATGGCGCGCCAGGGCTTCGATGCCCTGTGCGTCGACCTGCAGCACGGCACTGCCGAAATGAAGGACGTGACGCCGATGCTGCAGGCGATCTCGCAGACCGATACGGTGCCGGTCGTGCGGGTCGCCTGGAACGAGCCGGCGGCCATCATGAAGGCGCTGGACCTCGGCGCCTACGGCATCATCGTGCCGCTGGTGAACACGCCCGAGGAAGCGGCGATGGCGGTGGCCGCGTGCCGCTATCCGCCCGTCGGCATGCGCTCGTCCGGGCCCGTGCGCGCCATCCACTACGGCGGCGCCGACTATGTGGCCCATGCCAACGACGAGATCGTCGTCATGGCCATGATCGAGACGAAGGAAGGCCTCGCCAACCTCGATGCCATCTGCGCCACGCCCGGCCTCGACGCCGTCTACATCGGGCCGGCCGACCTGTCGTTTGCCCTGGGGTTGGCCCCGCGCGGCGACAACCCGGACCCGCTCCATCTCGCCACCTGCGACAGGATCCTGGCGGCGGCGCACAGGGCCGGCATCAAGTGCGTCATGCACTGCGCCGGTGCGGCCTTCGCGGCCGGCGCGGTGAAGCGCGGCTTCGACATGGTGATGCTGACGTCCGATCTGTCGTGCATGATCGCCGGCGCCCGGCAGCAGCTCGACGAACTCAAGGCCAAGACGGCCTGAGCGCCTCCTGGTCGATCTCGTCCTCAGGAAACGGCACGCCCGCGAAGATGGCTTGCTGCCGCCAGATCATGGGCGAGCCGTCACCCTGTCAATTGACCGCCCCTTTGACCGGTGAGGTGGCCGGCGGTTCGCGTAGCGAGCGGGCTGAAGGACCGGAGCGCTCGTGCGGTTCGAGCGGCGGCCGGAACGTGACAAGATCGGCTGCTCGAACAGAGAGGAACGCAAACCATGCCTCGCATGACCGGCGGTGACGCCATCGTCGATTCCCTGCTGCGTCACGGCATCGACACGGTCTTCGGACTGCCGGGCGTGCAGATGTACGGCCTGTTCGATGCCTTTGCCCGCAACGCCAACCGGCTGAAGGTGATCAACGCGCGGCACGAGCAGACCACCGCCTACATGGCGCTGGGCTACACGCAATCGACGGGCAAGCCGTCGGCCTTCACGGTGGTGCCGGGGCCCGGGGTGATGAACACCATGGGCGCGCTCACTACGGCGTGGGGCGTCAACACGCCCATCATGTGCATCACCGGCCAGGTGCCGAGCGCCATGATCGGCCGCGGGCGCGGCCAGCTCCACGAGATGCCCGACCAGCTCGCCACGCTGAAGACGCTGCTGAAATTCGCCGAGCGCATCGAACATCCGACCGAGGCGCCGCAAGTCATGGCGCGCGCCTACCAGGCGATGGTATCCGGCCGTCCCGGTCCCGTGGCGGTCGAGATGCCGTGGGACATGTTCCCCGCGACCGCCGAGGTGACGCCGATCGACCCGCTCGGCAGGCGCGCCAATCCCGTGCCCGATCCGGACAAGATCGCAGCGCTGGCCAAGCTGGTCGACGGCGCCCGGGCGCCGATGATCTGGATCGGCGGCGGCGCGGTCGAGGCGGGCCCCGAGATTCTGGCGTTCGCCGAAAAGATCGGCGCGCCGGTCGTGTCGTACCGCATGGGCAAGGGCGTGGTCGATTCGCGCCATCCGCTGTCGCTGAACACGGTCGGCGGCTTCGAGCTCTGGGACAAGACCGACCTGCTGATCGGCATCGGCACGCGGCTCGACGTGCCGATCGCCCGCTGGGCGCCGGCGCCGGCCGGCCTGAAGACGGCGCGCATCGACATCGATCCGATCGAGCATCGCAGGCTCACCGTCGACGTGGCGATCGTGGCCGATGCCGCCGACGGCACGCGCGCGCTCACCGCGCTCGTGAAGAGCAAGGACGATACCGCGCGACGCGCCGCCGTGGCCGCGGCGAAGGTGGCGGCCCTTGCGGCGATCGAGAAGGCCGAGCCGCAATACTCCTTCATGAAGGTGCTGCGCGAGATTCTGCCCGACGACGGCATCGTGGTCGATGAAGTTACGCAGCTCGGCTACATCATCTGGTACGGCTATCCCGTCCACCAGCCGCGCCGCCTGATCTCCTCGGGCTTCTCCGGCACGCTGGGCTACGGTTTCCCGACGGCGCTGGGCGTCAAGGTCGCCAATCCCGACCGTCCGGTGGTGTCGGTCACCGGCGACGGCGGCTTCCTGTTCGGCGGCTCGGATCTCGCCACGGCGAAGCAGTTCGGCATCAACCTGGTGACGGTGGTGGTGAACAACGCCTCCTACGGCAACGTGCTGCGCGACCAGCAGCGACTCTACGAAGGCCGCCATTCGGGCGCGGTCCTGACCAACCCGGACTTCCAGGCCTACGCCCGTGCCTTCGGCGTCGGCGCCTGGCGGGTCGAGACCGCCGACGGCCTGCGCGGCGCGCTCGAGGAGGCGCTGGCCAGCGACGCGCCGGCGGTGATCGAGGTCGTCTCCGACATCGCCAAGGACTATCCGCCCTACAAGTTCCATCAGCCGCGGCTGCCGTAGGGCGCGCCCCCGGCGAAGACGCCCGCAAATATCGCGAACCAGGAAGGGAGCATTCCAGGATGGCCGAGAATCCCGGAAGGAACAGCAAGGGCAAGCCGGTCGCCGTGGTCGTGGGCGCCACGTCGAAGTGGCAGTCCGATGGCCGCAACACCCGGCTGGTCCATGGCAAGGCGCTCGACGACAGCGACCTGCCCGTCGGCATCCGCTGGGGCATCGGCGGCGCCATTGCCCAGAAGTTCGCGGCCGAGGGGTTCTTCGTCGTGCTGACGACTCGAAGTGCTGCCAATGCGGCGGGCCTCGAGGCCGCGATCCGCGAGCAGGGCGGCGACTGCATGGTCGTCGAACTCGATCTCTCGCGGCAGGAGTCGGTCGCGGCGGCCTTCGCCACGACCCGCCGCGAGGCCGGCGATCCGCATGTGCTGGTCTACAATGCGGGCTACCTCGAAGGCCGCGACCTGCCGCCCGAGAAGGAGCTGCTCGAACATATCCCGGTGGAAATGTTCGACACCGCCCAGCATATCGCGAGCCGCGGCCCGTTTCTGGTCGCCAAGGAAGTGCTGCCGGCGATGCGCCAGCGCGGCGAGGGGTCGTTCTTCTTTTCCAACAATTCGAGCTCGCTGCGCGGGCGCAAGCGGATGACAGGCCAGTCGCTCTACTATCCCAGGGTCATGATGCGGACGCTGGCGCAGGTGCTGACCGAGGAATATTCCGAGCATGGCGTGCATGTCGCCAACGTGGTGATCGACGGCCTGATCGATTCGCCCGGCACGCACGCCTTGCCGCGCGCCCGGCAGAACCCCGAGGTGGTGATGAATCCGGTGAAGATCGCCGAGGCATTCTACTACCTGCACACCCAGGACCGTTCGGCGTGGACGCACGAGCTGCAGCTGACGCCGTTTTCGACCAAGCCGAGCTACTGAGCCGATTTCTGCAGCGCAGCACGCAGGCCCCGTCGGCGCATTTTTTCCCCTGTCAATCGACGGCGTCCTGCCGAATGATCGGGGCAAATAAGAACGACATCCCGGGATGAACGCCATCGCTGAGAAGGGCGGCCTCTTCACGATCAGTGGACGGCAGTGGCTCATCCTGTTGATGGTCCAGCTCGCCAACATGCTGTTCGGCATGACCATCACGCTGGCCAATCTGGTGCTGCCGCAGATGCGCGGCAACCTCTCGGCCACGCAGGAGGAGATCTCCTGGGTCATCACGCTCAACCTGGTCGCGACCGCCGTCGCGACGCCGATGACGGGCTGGCTGTCGAGCAGGTTGGGCTGGCGCAACCTGATGTTCTTCACGGTGCTCGGTTTCACCGTCACCTCGCTGCTGTGCGGCATCGCGAACAGCCTGGAGACGCTGATCCTTGCCCGTGTCGCACAGGGAGCGTTCGGCGCCCCCATCATGCCGCTCGGCCAGGCCATCCTGCTCGCAACCTTCCCGAAGCATCTTCAGCCCACCGCTCTCGTGATGTGGGGGATCGGCGCGGTGTTCGGTCCCGTGGCGGGGCCCATCCTGGGCAGCATCGTGACGGAGGCCTACGACTGGCGCGCGGCCTTCTTCATGATCGTCCCGCCGGGGATCTGCGCGCTGGTCTGCATCTGGTTCGCGCTGCGCGACTACACGGAACGAGCGTCGGTGAAATTCGACTGGACCGGCTTCATTGCGCTCTCCGTCGCGATGGCGGCCGCGCAGTTGATTCTGGACCGCGGCCACCGGCTCGACTGGTTCGAATCGACGGAGATGATGCTGTTCGCCTTCATCGGTGCGCTGGCGCTCTGGATCTTCGTCGTGCACTGCCTGACGGTGCCGGAACCGTTCCTCAACCCGCGCCTGCTGCTCGATCGCAACTTCTCCGTCGGCGTCCTGCTGGCCTTCGTCATGGGCATGCTGAACTTCGTCAGCATCGTGCTGTACCCGACGCTGTTCCACGACCTGCGCGGCTATCCCGACAATGCCATCGCCATGCTGATCGCCGCGCGCGGCGTGGGCAACTGGGCGGCCTTCCTGTTCATTGCCCAGCTCACGCGCGTCGCGCCACGGTTCGCCATCGTCCTGGGCATGGGGCTGCAGGCAGGGGCGGGATTCTGGATGGCCGAGTTCGACATCAACCTCACCGATGCCGACGTGATCTGGGGCAACTTCGCGCTGGGGCTCGGCCAGTCGATCGCCTTCACGCCGATGACGGTGATGGCGTTCTCGACCCTGCCGCCGCGCCAGGTCACGGAGGGCTCCGCGGTCTTCACCCTGATGCGCAACTTCGGCTCCAGTCTGTTCATCTCGATCGCCGTGCTGACCGTCAGCCGCTCGACCGCATCCAACTATTCGCGGATGACGGAGTTCATCACACCCTACAACAAGACCCTGACGATGCCGGGCGGCCTGCCGCCGCAGTGGAGCCTGGAAAGCCCCGGCAGCCTGCAGACGCTGTCGAACGAGATCCTGCGACAGGCCACGATGATCGGTTACCTGAATGCCTTCTACCTGATGGCCTTCGCAGCACTCGCGGCGATGCCGCTTGCCGCCTTCATGCACCGGATACGGCGAGACCCGTGATAGATTCCATGGAAACGCGAGGGAGAAGCCAATGAAGCCGACGACACCGACAACAACGATCAGTTCGCACCTGGTGGTCCGCCCGGAATGGCTCGCCAAGCGTCGCGAGGAGGTCCTCGAGCCCGACCTGCCGATTGTCGATCCGCACCATCACCTGATCGACCGGCCGGAGAGCGGGACGTACCTGTTGCCGGACCTGCTGGAGGATATCGCCAGCGGGCACAACGTCGTGGCCACCGTCTATCTGGAATGGCTCTCGATGTATCGCGCCGATGGCCCCGAGGAAATGCGGCCGGTCGGCGAGATCGAGTTCGCCAACGGCGTCGCGGCCATGTGCGCCAGCGGCGGCTACGGCAAGCCCCGCGTCTGCGCCGGCATCGTCGGCCACGCCGACCTCATGCTGGGCGCTGGGGTGGCCAAGGTGCTGGAGGCGATGATCGCGGCGGGCGGCGGCCGGTTCCGCGGCATCCGCTATATCACGTCCAGTGATCCGGATCAGGCCCAGTGGGGCGCCACGGCCGTCCGGCCGGAGGGCCTGCTGCTCGACAAGCGGCTGCGCGAAGGTTTTGCGCAACTGGCGCCGCTCGGTCTCAGCTTCGATGCCTGGGTCTACCATCCGCAGCTCGGCGATCTGGTCGACCTGGCGCGTGCCTTTCCGGCGACGCCGATTGTGCTCAACCATGTCGGCGGCCCGATCGGGCTTGGCCGCTACAAGGGCAAGCGCGACGCGGTCTTCGCCGACTGGAGCGCGCGCATCCGTGAACTGGCGGCGTGCCCCAATGTGCAGGTGAAGCTGGGCGGCCTCGGCATGAAGATGTTCGGGTTCGATGTGCACGAAGGCGAGTTGCCGCCGAGCTCGGAGCAGCTCGCGACGGCGTGGCGACCTTATATAGAGACCTGCATCCAGGCCTTCGGCCCGAGCCGCGCGATGTTCGAAAGCAACTTCCCCGTGGACAAGGGCTCCTACGGCTACGGCGTCTTCTGGAACGCCTGCAAGCGCCTGGCGCAGGGGGCGAGTGCCGCCGAGAAGGCCGATCTGTTCCACGGCACGGCGTCGAGAGTCTACCGGCTCGGCCTCTGAGCGAGCGGCAGACATGGTCCCGAGGGGAAACGACCGCTGATGTCGCCCGTCCTTCGGCGGCAGGGTCTGGCGATCGTCGCCACCCTGGCCACCGCCTACGTCGCCAGCCACTTCTTCCGGGCATCCAACGTCACGATCGGTCTCGACCTGATGCGCGACCTGCACATCGGGCCGGAGGCGCTGGGAGCATTGACCGGCGCCTTCTTCTTCGGCTTTTCGGCGATGCAGATTCCCTGCGGCTTCTTCTTCGACCGTTACGGCCCGCGCCGCACGGTGTCCGGGATGCTGCTGCTGGCGGTGGCGGGCGCGGCGCTGTTCACGTTCGCGCCCAACTGGCCGCTGCTGTTGACGGGCCGGGCGCTGATGGGCGCGGGGTTCGGCGTCATGTTGATCGGGACCATGGTGGTGATCTCGCGCTGGTTCCCGCCCGACCGGTTCTCCACGCTGTCGGGCATCGTTCTGTCGGTCGGGTTGATCGGCAACCTGCTCGCCACCACGCCGCTGGGCTGGGGCACGGAGCTGATCGGCTGGCGCGGCGTGTTCGCCATCGTGGTCGCCTTCTCCGCGATTGCCGCCCTCGCGGTCTGGCTGATTGTGCGCGATGCGCCGCCCGGTCATCCGTTCCTGGAACGCAAAGCTGAATCGCCCGCCGAGATGCTGCGCGGCCTGGGCGAGGTGTTGCGCAACCCGGTGCTGCCTTACATTCTGGCCCTCAATTTCTGCAACTACGCCTGCACCTTCACCGTGCAGGGACTGTGGGGCGGGCCGTTCCTGCGTGAGGTCCACGGCCTCAGCCGGATCGACTCCGGCAACGTGCTGCTGGTTGCCGTGATCGCCTATCAGGTCGGCATGCTGGTGTTCGGTCCGCTCGATCGCCTGCTCGATACCCGCAAGTGGATTGCCATCGGCGGGACGTCGGCGATCGCCACGATCCTGGGCACGCTCGCCTTCTGGGGGCAGCCGCCGCTTTGGCTGGCCATCGGCGCGATCGTCGGCATCGGCTTCCTCAGCGCTTCCAGCACCATGGTCATGACGCATGGCCGCGGCATCTTCCCGGATCGCCTGATCGGTCGCGGCATGGCCACCATGAACACCAGCGTGATGCTGGGCGTCGGCTGCATGCAGACGCTGTCGGGCCTCATTCTCGGGGCGTTCGCGCCGCTGGCCGACGGCGCACGGTCGGAGACGGCCTATCGCACCCTGTTCGGCTTCATGTGCGCCGTGCTGCTGGTGGCGGTAACCGTCTATGGCCGGGCAGCCGACATCAAACCGAGTGACGAACTGCGCAACAGGCAGACAGGACGCCGGTGAGAGGCGCGCCGAGCGGCCTATTCGGCCTTGGCGCCGGATTGCTTGATGATCGGCAGCCAGAGCGCCTGGTCGTCGACGATCAGCTTGCGGGCGGCCTCGGGCGTGCCGGGGGGCTCCATCTCGAATCCCTGGACCAGGAGCTTCTCCCGCACCTGCGGGTTCTGGCCGACGCGGTTGATCTCGGCATTGAAGCGCTTGACGATCGCCTCGGGCGTGTTCGCCGGCACGGCGAAGCCCAGCCACACGGCGACGGCGAAGTCGGGCACGCCGGCCTCGATCATGGTCGGCAGGTCGGGCAGCAGGGCAGAGCGGTTCCTGCTGGTGACGGCGAGCGCCTTCAGCTTGCCGGCCTTGATCTGGCCGAGCACGGTCGGCGTGTTGAAGAAGCCCATCGTCACCTCGCCGTTGATCGCGGCGAGGACCGCGGCCGGCGCGCCGCGATAGGGCACGTGCTGCAGTTTCACGCCGGTGCGCTGCTCGAGGATCACGCCCGACATGTGGAGGCTGCTGCCGACGCCGCTCGAGCCGTAGGTGAGCTCGCCCGGTTTGGCGCGCGCCTGCGCCACCAGGTCGGCGACGGTCCTGGCCGGGTTGGTGGGGGCGACGACCAGCACGTTGGGCAGCGTGCCGGTGACGTTCGTCGCCACGAGGTCCTTCAGCGGATCGTAGCCCGGCGCCTTGTAGAGGCCGAGATTGAACACTGTCGTGCCCTGCGAGTTCAGCAAAAGCGTGTAGCCGTCGGCCGGGGCGCGCGCGCCCTCCGCCGTCCCCATGAGGCCGCCCGCGCCGCCCTTGTTGTCGACCATGACCGGCTGGCCGAGCGCCTTGGCGAGTTCCTCGGCGTAGGTGCGGCCGACGGTGTCGGCGCCGGAGCCCGCCGCGAACGGCACGATCATGCGAATCGGGCGCTCCGGCCAATCGGCCGCCTGCGCTGCAGTGGAGATGAGCAGCGGGGGCAGGAGCAGCAGGGCGCCCGCCAGGGCATGGCGCCGCGTGGGAAACTTTCGTGACGGGATCATGGCCGGCCTCATTCGGAACAAAAGCGTTCCATGGGAGACTGACAGCAATGGGCACGCCGGGCGAATCGAAGCTTCCGCCTCCTTTTACGACCGCGCGGACAGTTCCTCCGCGACCTCGACGATTTCGCGCGTGCGTGTGACCTCGGTTCCCCAGAAGCGGTCGAACTCAGCGATCTGGCCGGCCAGCGCTTCCGAGTCGAGGATGGCCTCGGCCTCCTCGACGCTCGGGAACTCGTAGAGTGCCAGATGCACGAGGGGATTGGTCCGGCTCCAGCAGCGCCAGGCCCGTTGCGCATGGAAGGCCCTGAGCGCCGACGGCAGATGTTCGGTCCGATACCAATCGTCGAACTTCCGCCGGTCGGACAGGTTGTTCAGTCTGGCCCGAACGATGAGAACGGCTGTAGCCACGAGCACCTCCTGGTCGGTCTTGTCGTCAGGAAACGGAACGCACGCGGAAACTGCTTCTTGCCGCCAAATAATAGGCGAGCGGCCGTCGCGCCGTCACCCTGTCAATCGGCGGAGGGAATCGGCCGGTCCTTCGACCGATTGGGGGAATCGCCTATGGCCTCGATCTCGAAGGTCGAGCGCCACGATCGGCGTCCCGCTCGCGGTCCAAAGGGCCACGACTTGGGTGCCGCTGCGACGATCATGAACGGCCGACAAAATCTCAAACCGTCATAATCAATGAGCGGGGCTACTCGCTTGACGAGTCACGAGAACGTTGGGACAAAGCCGCTGCTGCTCAGAGCCAGGGTGCGTGGGAGCGGAATTGCACAGATTGTTCTGCAGGATCGCGGGCGTCGATCCAGTCGCCTTGGAGGACTGTCCAAATACGGACCGCATTTGGGCAGCCCAACTCGGATTTTCGCTCGTCCTCAACTTCTTGCTCCTGTTCGGACTGACGTTCTACTCGGTTGGCTATTTTCTTCCCGAACTCTACGCTCGCGTGCTCGTGGCGCTCGTCGTCGCCGCCGTGTTGACGATGTTCGATCGGGCGTTGTTCCAGTTCGACTGGTTCACGGTCGCGTTGCTGCAGGACGTGCGTGAACTCAATCGACGCACGACGGTCCTTCAGGGCCTCTTGGCCATCGCGCGCCCATTCTGGCGCCTGTCGCTGCGCCTCGCGATCTCCCTCGCCATCGCCTACACGCTGTCGGTGTTCGCGGAAGTCGCCGTCTTCGACAGCGCCATTCGTGAACGGATGACGGCCGAGAACTATGCGGAGAACGGGCCTTATCGAGACAGGCTATCAAAGTTCGAACGAGGGCTCGACGAACAGCGGGCGGCGCTGGGCCAGCGAATCGCCCATCTTGAGAATGAAATCGACGCCGTGCAAAGAGGGTTCGTCTCGCCGGCCGAGCAGGATGAATACAATCTGCTCCGCGCGAACGCGGCGGAGGGCCGCGCGCGTATCGCAGCGCTCGAGGCGACGCTCGCGGGCAATGAGGAGCGTATCCGGGGACTGAACGAAGACATTTACGCGGAGCGCTACGGGCTGAAGGACAAGCCCCATCGCACGGGCCGGCCCGGATGCGAACCCGGCAGCGTCTGTTACGACATGGTGCTGACCGTCAAAGAGATCCGGGAGACCAATGCGGGTTTGCGCAAGGACGTCGAAACGCTCCAGGCCAGGGCGCAGGAGCTGGACGACAAGGCGAGCGATTTCCTCAAGCGGCGCAATGCCGCCGGCGACGAGCTGATCGCCTCGAAGCGCAAGGAGATCGGGACGCTCCGGGCCGAGGTCGGTGCTTTCGACGGCCAAAGAGACGGGCTCCTGTCGAACCATGCCGCGGAACTCAGACGTGACGGAACCTATCGACCGCTACGCGACGACCCGATGATACGCATAAGGGTCCTGGACGAACTTCGTGCCGATCCCGTGCGAGGGGCCGCCATCACGAGCATGTCGTATCTGATCAGGGCCTTCATCGCCTTTCTCGAACTCGCGCCGGTTCTGGCCAAGATCTTCTTTGCACCGCCGACCGTCTATTCCGCGAAGATCAGGGCGGCTGTCGCATTGGGGCAGAACCGGGCCCTGAGAGAGAGGGACGATCACCTGCGGCTGTCCGAGAGCGGCGACATCCACGTCTACAGCCTTGAATCCATGGGCCCCGAAGACGGCGAGCGCCGTGCGCGGGGGCCCGCCAAGCAACTCGGGAATTCCCAGTCCAGGATGCTTCCGATGCCCGAGCGCGGCGCGACCCAGAAGGTCCTCGCGGACTTCAGCCTGGACGCCCTCAACCAGTTCGGCCTGTCGAAGCTGCGCGAATGGATCGAGGCGGATCCGGAACACAGGCGCGCCGCCGGCGACTACTACACGGCCAGGCTGGCCCAGGGCCAGTTTCTCCTCGATTCCGACCTGGCGATCGCCAGGTACTGTCAAAGGCACTTCGATCGGGAGGCGCGGCTTTTCGAGCTGGGCTTCGGCTTCGGGGAACTCAGCCTGTGCCTGGCGCTGAGCGGCTTCCACACCGTCGGCTTCGAATCGGATGCCGGTCGCCACGCCGGTGCCTCCGCGCTCGCCGCGTCGCTCGCGCAACAAGGGGTCGACACCAGCAACCTGTCGTTGGCCCATGGTATTTTTCCCGACATCCTTCGGCTCGACGAGCGTGACCTGGACAGCGTGTCGGTATTCGTTTCGACGAACGTGACCAGCAGTCTCGTGATGGAGACGATCGACCGGGTCATGCGATCGCTCAGGCATTTCGACCATCTCGTCATCGATCTTTCACGTTTCGGCGAGGTCCGCGACGCGGCTTCGCAGCGGGCCTTGATCGCCAGCTTGCGGAAGCTCGGCTTTGGCGAGGCGGCGCGGGTCTATTCGGCCGGGGACACCGACATCCGGCATTTCCGGCGCAATCCGGGCGAGGAGACGGGCGCCGGCAGGGATGGCCGCGATGACCCGCGATGGGCGAGCTGACGACGGGCGAGCTGACGGGGGCGATTGCCGTTCGAGAGGGATGAATCGCCATGCGGCACCGGCAGGTGACGTCGCCTCGTCGCGCCATGCTCCGGGGCGGTGTCGAGAAGGTGGCTTCTTCAAGCCCGGCGCGTCAGCGGTTGCGGAACGCCTCGGCCATACGCAGGAACGCCGCGTCGAGGATCGTCCGGACCTCCTCCGGCACGCCGCTCTCCTCCAGCGCCCGGCGCATGCACATCATCCATTCGTCGCGCTCGGCCTGGCCGATGGCGAAGGGCCGGTGCGCGGACATGATGCATTTGTGATCCGGCCGCTGGAAGTAGAGCGGAGGGCCGCCGAGCCAGCCGCTCAGGAATTCGAACAGGCGGTCGCGCACCGGAGAAAGGTCATCGGCGTGCAGGGCGCGAATGCGGGCGGCCTCGGGGGCGCTGTCCATGATGTCGTAGAAGCGATCGGCAATGCGCCTGACCATCACCTCGCCGCCGACGATCTGGTACGGAGATGGCTTGGGTGTGACCGCGGTCGGGGCTTCGGTGGAACTCATTTGTTCAGAATAGAGACGGCTTGGTCCGGAATCTTGATTTGGGTCAATTTGTCGGCCGGTGGGATACAATGGTCTTCACGGCAAAGGCCCCCAACGAAAAAAGGACTTTCAGAATGAGCAACCCAGCCGACTACGTCCCGCCGAAGGTCTGGACCTGGAACAAGGCGAGCGGGGGACGCTTCGCCAACATCAATCGTCCGATCGCGGGCCCGACACACGACAAGGAACTGCCGGTGGGCCGCCACCCTTTCCAGCTCTATTCGCTGGGAACACCGAACGGCCAGAAGGTCACCATCATGTTCGAGGAACTGCTGGCGGCTGGCCACGCCGACGCCGAGTACGACGCGTGGCTGATCCGGATCGGCGAAGGCGAACAGTTCGGCAGCGGCTTCGTTTCGATCAATCCCAACTCCAAGATTCCGGCCTTGGTCGATCGCAGCGGGCCCGCGCCCATCCGCGTGTTCGAGTCCGGCGCGATACTGCTCCATCTCGCCGAGAAGTTCGGCGCGTTCGTGCCGAAGGACGTCGCGGCGCGGGCGGAGTGTCTCTCCTGGCTGTTCTGGCAGATGGGCAGCGCGCCTTACCTGGGCGGCGGCTTCGGCCATTTCTATGCCTACGCGCCGACCAAGATCGAATACGCCATCGACCGCTTCGCCATGGAAACCAAGCGCCAGCTCGACGTCCTCGACCGGCGGCTGGCAGAGAGCCCGTATCTCGCCGGCGACACCTACACCATCGCCGATATCGCAGTGTGGCCGTGGTACGGCGGCCTGGCCAAGGGCTTGCTGTACGGGGCGGGCGAGTTCCTGTCGGTGCAGGACTACAAGAACGTGCAGCGCTGGGCCGACCTCGTCGGCGAGCGCCCGGCCGTCAGGCGCGGCCGCATCGTCAACCGCCTGCAGGGCGATCCGAAGAACCAGCTCCGCGAACGCCACGACGCCAGCGACTTCGAGCTCCGGACCGAGGACAAGCTCGCCGCCAAGGGCTGATCTCCCGCGCTTCTCATTCTCACTTTCTCTCCGAGCGAAACGGCCGCAGACGCTTGCTTGCTGGGCGGCAAGAGCGGCGGGTACTGTTGGCGAAAGCGAAAACGGAGGGAGCGGTTCCATGGATGGTGTTCTGACCGACACTTCGTCGAAGGCGACGGCCGAGAGCTGGCTCGGCGACTTCACGGCGGCCCTGGGCTCGGGCGATGCCACGCGCCTCGCCGCGCTCTTTGCGCACGAATGCCATTGGCGGGACATCCTCGCCTTCACCTGGGATCTGCACACGACCTCCGGCGCCGAGGCCATCGCCGGGCGGATGGTGCCGGCCGTCCACGCCGTGGCGCCGCACGGGCTGAAGCTGGCCGCGGGGCGCACGCCGCCCAGGCCCGTGAAGCGGGCGGGTACCGACGCGATCGAGGCGATCTTCACCTTCGAGACCAATGTCGGTCCCTGCAATGGCGTCGTGCGCCTGGTCTCCGAAGGCGGCAAGCCGCGCGCCTGGACGATCATGACGGGGCTCGACGAGATCCGCGGGCACGAGGATCCGGCCAATGGCCGGCGCTGGCAGGACGTCGACTGGAAGCGCAATTTCGGCGGCGAGAACTGGGCCGACCGGCGCCGCCGCGCCGCGGCCTATGAGGATCGCGATCCCGCGGTGCTGGTGGTGGGCGCGGCGCAAGCGGGGCTGATGGCCGCCGCGCGCCTCGGCATGTTGGGCGTCGACACGCTGGCGATCGACCGCGAGAAGCGCATCGGCGATTCCTGGCGCCGCCGCTACCACGCGCTCACCCTGCATAACGAGACGCGGGTGAATCACTTCCCATACATGCCGTTTCCGCGTTCCTGGCCGGTGTTCATTCCGAAGGACATGCTGGCGAACTGGTTCGAGTCCTACGCCGAGGCGATGGAACTGAACGTCTGGACCGCCACGGAGTTGACCGCCGCCATCTACGACGACGCAGCAAAACGCTGGACCGTGACCCTGAAGCGTGCCGACGGCAGCGAGCGGATCATGCACCCGCGCCATGTCATCTTCTGCAACGGTGTCAGCACGATCCCGAAGACGCCGGACCTGCCGGGCCTCGCGGACTTCCAGGGCGCGGTGCGCCACTCGGGTGAGGCCGGCAGCGGCACGGACTGGAAGGGCAAGCGCGCCCTCGTGCTCGGCACGGGGACCTCGGGTCACGACGTGGCGCAGGACCTGGTGGTTTCCGGCGCGGCCGAAGTGACGATCATCCAGAACCGGCCGACGCTCGTCGTCAGCCTGAAGGAGGCGCAGGCGCCCTATGCGCTCTACGACGAGGACATCTCCTTCGAGGACTGCGACCTGCTCGCGACCTCTTTTCCCTATCCGGTCTACGCCCGTGCGCATCAGAACATCACGAAGATGAATGGGGAGGCCGACAGGGATCTGCTGGAGGGATTGAAGAAGCGCGGCTTCAAGCTGACGTCGGGCCCCGACGGCACGGGCTGGCAGATCATGTACGGGAACCGCGGCGGCGGTTACTACTTCGACGCCGGCTGCTCGCAGATGATCGTCGACGGCCGGGTCGGTTTGATCCAGTTCGCCGACATCGAGCGCTTCTCGGCCGAGGGCGCGCGCATGAAGGACGGCACGGTCCGGCAGGCTGACCTGATCGTTTTGGCCACCGGCTACGAGGGCCAGAAAGAAGCCGTCCGCGCGGTGCTGGGCGACGAGACCACGGATCGCATCGGTCCGGTCTGGGGCTTCGACGAGGAGGGCGAGCTCGCCGGCATGTGGCGTCCCACCGGCCAGCCCGGCCTATGGTTCCTGGCCGGCGGCCTCGCGCAATGCCGCATCTTCTCCAAGGTGCTCGCGCTGCAGATCAAGGCCCGGGAGCTCGGCCTCCTTTAGAGATTGGCGGGCTCGAGTTCGATGCGGCCGCAGGCACGGGCCCTGTCCGACCGTGGTTTCACGGGAACCGGGGAATGCCGGTTCAGAACCTGACGTCCCCCGCCGCAATCACGTTGCCACCGACGAACGAGATCGCAATATCGGTCGTCGAGTTGAAGGTGCCCGGGATCAGTTCGACATAAAGGCTGGTCGACTGGCCATCGGACGTGATGACGACATGGCTTGCGTCGGTCGCGAGTGCCGAGAGGTCGAGCCTGGACGTGCCGGACACGAAGTCGGCGATGGTGTCGTAGCCCGTCTCCAGGTTGCTGTCGGCGTAGTCCGTGTAGACGAAGGTGTCGGCACCGCCCTTTCCCCACAGCGCGTCGGCGCCGGCGCCGCCGGCCAGCAGGTTGGCGCCGCCGTCGCCCGCCAGGGTGTCGTCGTTCCAGCTGCCGACGAGGTTCTCGATGGAGTTCATCTGGTCGACCAGGACGCCGCCGACATAGCCGGCCTGGGCGCCGAGATCGGCAAAGACCGCGCCCGCGGTGTTCGCGTAGGAGGCGGTGTCGCTGCCCGCGCCGCCCCACAGCTGGTTGGGGGTGCTGACGGGGGCAGCGCCGCCCAGCAGTGCGTCGTCGCCACCCATGCCGTAGAGATAGTCGGTCCCGTCGCCGCCGGTCAGGACGTTGACGCCGTCGTCGCCGACCAGCGTGTTGGTGCCCGAGCCGCCGACGAGGTTCTCGATCGAGTCCATCACATCGGTCAGGACGCCGTCGACATAGCCGGCCTGTGCGCGGAGGTCGGCATAGAGCGTGCCCGTGACGTTGGCGAAGGAGGCGGTGTCGCTGCCGTCGCCGCCCCAGAGCTGGTTGGGGCCGCCGGCGGGCGCGCCGCCGCCGATCAGGACGTCGTCGCCGCCCAGGCCGTAGAGATAGTCGTTGCCGTTGCCGCCCATCAGTGCGTTGGGACCCTCGTCGCCGATCAGGGTGTTGGTGCCCGATCCGCCGGTGAGGTTCTCGATCGAGTCCATCACGTCGGTCAGGACGCCGTCGACATAGCCGGCCTGTGCGCGGAGGTCGGCATACACCGCGCCCGGCGTCTCGGCGTAGGAAACCATGTCGCTGCCGACGTCGCCCATGAGCCGGCTGGTTGTGCCCTGCAGCCCCAGGAGGCCGCCCGTCTGGAGGGTATTCTTGCTCCAGGGCGGCAGGCTGAGGCCGGGCTTCAGCCCGGTCGGCTGGGACTGGGCGTTCTGGCCGAAGATGCCGAAATTCTTCTCGACCGGCGGAGACTGCGACGGCTGGTCGAACGCGTCGAACATGAACAGCGGCACCGTCTTGTGCCCGTTGTTGTTGTATTGGCCGGTGAGCCACGCGTTGATCTGATTGTAGACCTTGATCTGGTTGGCTTGGCCGTAGAAGGTCGAGTAGCCGGTTTCGCCGATGAACGGCTCGACCTTGGATCCGACCTGGTTGTAGACGGACTTGAAGTAGTTGATGACCGGCTGATAGTCGGTGCCCGACATCGGGTTGCCGTTAACGGCCGGCGTATACTGGTTGTAGAACACGATCGGCTTGCCGCCGTTCCAGGCCGAACTCCAATGCTGCGGGATGTAGGTCGAGGCGAGCACCGAGATGGCATTGCCTGGGCCGTAGTTCGCGATGGTTGTCGAGACCGGAATGGAGCCGAGCCCCGCCTTCTGCAGGGAACCCTTGAGGTTCTCGAACGACTGGGTGATCCAGGTCTTGTAGCTGTTGAAACTCGCATCATTGGGCGGTGGGCCATTGGCGTCGATTTCGTTGCCCAGCTGGATCATCTTCAAGTGCGACAGCACGGCCTGCTTGCTGCCGAACGCGTTGGTGACCATCTGGACCCACTTGTCGGTGTAGGCCGACGTGGTCATCAGGCCGGCCGACCAGGCGGTGCCGAACCCGCCTTGCGCCAGGGCGTTGGCGTTGGTGCCCATGACGAGCTGAAGGTTCGACGTCTTGGCGACATAGGAGATGACCGCCTGCTCCGTGGGCTCGATCTGCGGGATCGTCGGATTGGGGGTGCCCACCGCGGCGTCATGGTACGTCTTGATCAGACCGAAATACTTGGTGATCTGGTCGAGGTCCTTCTGGATGCTGTAGCCGGTCCGGCCGTTCATCCAGGTTTCGTAGTTGATGCCGATGTTGTAGCTGAACGGCGCTTTGGCGGGGACGAGCGGGTCGGTTGCCATTGCAGGAAACTCCTGGGCGGCAGATTCGGTCGCTTCAGTTTCAATTTATCCCAAAACCAGCCGGGCGGCCATCCCGCCACCGCGCCGCAGGGAGCGGCGGCCTCATGGGCGTCGGCGGCCGACCCAATTCGCATCGCCACCCGCACGCGTCTCGTCGGAATACGATGTTGGACTGCGTCAGGCCGCCGTATCGAAGATGCCAAGTGTCTTCGCCATCAAAGGCGCGTTCTTCCAAGGACCCTCAAAACGGTATTCACGCGACGACCGGCCCGCGCACCTCATGCGAAGACAGGCGATGGCTGGAGGCATTGCGAGAGGCCGTCTGGGTTGACGCACCTGCCCATGGGCCTCCCTAGGCGAAGCGCGGGAACAGCAGATTGTTCTCGAGATGGATGTGCTCCATCACGTCGTCGACCAGCTTGGCACAGCCGGCATAGAGTGCCTGCCAGGTGCGGCAGGCGCCGGCTGGCAGGGTGAAGTCGCGGGTGAGCGCCTCGAGTTCGCGCAGCCTGTCGCCGTGGCAGTCGTGCTCGTGGCGCATGCAGGAGATCGGCGCTTCCAGCCCGCCGTCGGCGGCCTCGACCCGCGCCATCGCCGGGAACAGGATCATCTCCTCCTTGCGCATGTGCAATTCGAGTTCCCCCTGGATTTGTTCGAGCAGGTCGGCGAGGCCGCGCGGCACGTCGGGATTCTTTGCGTGAACGACCTCGACCCGGTGTGCCAGCCCCACCAGTTCGGGCAGTTCGCGGCGATGGACCTCGTGATAGCGCGCCAGGATGTGGGCGATCAGCGGCGCGGTTTCCTGCGGCGCCGTGCCGGCGGCCGCCGGGGCAAGCGACGCCAGCGCCTGCTCGACCTCGTCCAGCGCGACGCCGCGCCGGCGAGCGGAGTCTTCCAGCGCCACGTCGCCCTTGCAGCAGAAGTCGAGCCCGAAGCGGCGGAACACCGCGGTCGCGCCAGGCAGGGCGGCGGCGATCTCGCCGACCGACTGGCGGCGATCGAACGGCGCGGAATGCGAGGCGGTCATGGTTGTTCTCCATTGGCGGGTTGAACCGGGTCGCCGCGGCGAAAGCGCTGGCCGCGACCGAGGCGGACGCCGCGCGCGCTGGCGATGCCGAGCTCGAGGCTCTGGGCGATGCGTCGCGCGCGCTCGATGAAATGGTCGGCGGCGGCAGGTGGGCAGACCTCGGTCGCGGTCTCCTCGAACAGCGCCAGCCAGCGGTCGAAATGCAGCGCGTCGACCGGCAGGCCGAGATGGCGGCCCATCGGATTGCCGTGATAGCTGCCCGACATCAGCGCGACCGAAGCCCAGAAGCTGCGCATGCGCGCGAGGTGGGTGTTCCAATCGACGATGCGCGCGGCGAACACCGGTCCCAGCAGCGCGTCGGCGCGGGCGCGGGCGTAGAAGGCAGACACCAGGCGTTCGATCATCGCCGCGTCGATGCCGGTATGGTCCACGATGTCGGCGGTGATCTGGGCCCGCCGTTCGGGGCTGCGCAGGGGTTCGAGGGCCATGGTGATTCCGGAATAGGTATTTACAATACCTATTTAAGATCGGATAATGTGCATTGCCAATACCGGATCGAGCGGAGCGACAATGCGCCTCACGGCATTCACCGATTTCGGGCTGCGCGCCCTGATGCGGCTGGCCGGCGAGCCGGACCGTTCGTTCACCACTGACGAGATCGCAACCGAGTTCGCCATCTCGCGCCATCATCTGACCAAGGTGGTGCGCGAGCTGGCCGATGCGGGCTTCGTCAGGACACAGCGCGGCGCGGGCGGCGGCTTCCGACTGGCGCGGTCGTCGCGCTCGATCACGCTGGGCGAGGTCGTGCGCACGCTGGAGCGCGACCAGCCGCTGGTCGAGTGCTTTCGCGACGACGGCGGCGCCTGCGTGCTGACGCCGAGCTGCCGCCTGAAGAAGCGGCTGGCGGCGGCGCGCGACGCCTTCCTGAAGGAGCTCGAGCGGACGACCTTGGCCGAGTGCGCCTGGCCGGCGCTGCCACGGATGTGATGGACCCGCGCGTCCTCTGGCTGCTGCTGGGCCTCGGTGCCACCGGCTGCGGCATTGCCGGCGCGGTGCTGCCGCTGGTGCCGACGACGCCGTTCCTGCTGCTCGCTGCCTATGCCTTCGCACGCTCCTCGCCGCGCCTGCACGCCTGGCTGACGTCGCATCCGCAATTCGGTCCGATGATCGGCAACTGGCAGCAGCACCGGGCCATCGGCCGCGGCGCCAAGCGGGCAGCGCTCTTCGTCATGGCCCTGGCGCTGGCGACGAGCTGGCTGCTCGCGGTGCCGGGCTGGGTGCTCGTCGCGCAGGCGCTCGTGCTCGCCTGCGTCGCGATCTTTATCCTGTCGCGTCCTGACGGACCGGCGGGGCCGCAGGCCTGACCTCCGTCCGGTGCACGTAGCGGCGTGCGTAGCGTTCGGTGAGGACGGGTCCCACCACCGAGGTGACGATCACCAGCACCAGCACTGCATTCAGCATCCGCTCGTCGATCAGCCGCTGTCCGGCCGCGTTCATCGCTTCGTAGCCGACGATCGCCGTCGCCAGCGTCGCCGCGACCTGCGGGAAGGTGAGCGAGCCCATCAGGCCGCGATCGTCGGCGGAGAAGTTCCAGGCGCGGCCGACGAGCTGGGCGGATATCCATTTGGACGCCATCAGCCCCAGCACGACGGCGGCGACGAGGCCGGCCTGGCTCCACAGGGTCGCGGCGAAGACTTTCAGGTCGATCAGGAAGCCGGTGACGATGAAGAAGCAGGGGATGAAGAAGACGTTGCCGAGGAATTCGATCTTCTCCTTGGCCGAGGTGTCGCGCACCGCCTCGTTGACCGCGATACCGGCCAGGAAGGCGCCGAGGATGCCCTCGAGCTGCAGCGATTCGGCGAGCGCCGCGCCGATGCCGACGATGCCCATCATAAGGGCGAAGGAGGCTTCGTCGGTCCGGCCCAGCCGCATGAACAGCCAGCGGCCGGTGCGGCCCAGCACGAAGACCATGAGAAAGACGAACAGCGCCAGCTCGGCGAGCTGGACGGCGACGGCGGCCGGGCTGAATCCGGTCTTGTGCGTGGTGACGCAGACGGCCAGCACCAGCAGCGACAGCGTGTCGGTGAGGATGGTGGCGCCCACCGTCACGGTCACCGGAAGATACCTGGCGAGGCCCGCCTGCATCACGATCGGGTAGGCGATCAGCGTGTGCGAGGCGAGCAGCGAGCCGATCAGGATTGCCGACAGGACCGAATAGCCGAAGACCAGGCCGACGGCGATCCCCGTCACCAGCGGCAGGGCAAAGGTGGCGAGGCCGAAGACCAGTGACTTGGCGCGATACTGGCGGAACTGCTGCATGTCGATCTCGAGACCGACGAAGAACATCAGCAGGAGCTTGCCGAGTTCGGCGAAGAAGTCTCCGACCTTGGAGTTGGCCGACAGGACGCTCAGCACGTGCGGTCCGACGAGGATGCCGACCAGGATGTAGCCGACCACGGCGGGAATATGCAGGCGGCGCGCGACGTAGGGCGTGGCCAGCAGCAGGAACATGACCACCGCGAAGCGCGCCATCGGCGGCAGGTGGGTCATGGCGGCTTCAATTTCCATTGCGCACAGCGTGATTGAAAACGAAGGGGCGGGCAATAGGATGGCGCCATGAACATCACGAAGCTGCTGGCGTTTGTCGCCGTTCTACTACTTGCCGCCGCCGGGTCGGCCGCGGCGCAGACGCTTGAGGAGCAGATGCGCCAGGCCGCCGGCGCCTACGAGCGCAAGGACATGGCGACGGCGGCGCGCATCTGGAAGTCGTGGGCGGAGAAGGGCAACGCCGAGGCCCGGACGCTGCTGGGCGCCATGTACTGGAGCGGCGAGGGGGTGCCGCGCAACCATGCCGAGGCCGCCCGGCTGTATCTTCTCGCCGCCAACCAGGGCTATGCCCGGGCGCAGAACGACATCGGATTCATGCTGGCCTTCGGCGAGGGCATCCCGCCGCGCGACGACGTCGAGGCCTACAAGTGGCTGACGCTCGCCATCGCCCGCTACACCTCTAAGAACCAGGATCGACTCGACCAGGCGATCAAGGACAAGGCCACGCTGGCCCAGCGCATGACCAAGGCGCAGATCGCCGAGGCGGAGAAGCGCGTGAAGGCCTGGAAACCCGTGACGCGTTGAGCCTGCATATGCCGTGAGCGTTCGCCCAATCAGGTCATTTTCAAGGCAGACACCCGTGTGGCGGCGTCCACCGCAAGTGCGGTAAACTTCCTCCATGAACAGACCATCGCTCGTCATGGCGCTGACTGTCGTCTCGTTGCTCGGTCCGGTTTCCGCCGGCCGCGCCGACGCTGGTTTCGATGCCGCCGTCGTGGAAGAGAGACTGCCCGGGCGTGCGAACGACGATGGCGACCTGCGCGATCTCCTGCCGTTCACGCGCCAGATCGCCGTCACTGGAATCGTGGAGGGCACGGCCGCGGACTCGCTCGCGGCCTCGACCGCCGCCGCCGGCGTGCCGGCGCCGGCGATGCTCGAGGCCCTGCAGGCCTTCGCCGCCGCGCTCGATCCGGCCCGCGAGGTTCGCGCCGGCGACCGCTTCCACGTCCGCTACGAGCAGACCTTCACCATAGACGGCGCGCCGATCGGCGTCGGCCGCGTGCTGTGGGCCGAGCTTCGGACTGCCGCCAAGGGGACCGTCGCCATTCATCGCTTCCGCATGCGCGACGGCAGCGAGCGCTTCTGGATGGCGAACGGCCAGGCGGCGACGCCCCCGGCGATCCGGCTGCCGGTCGAGACCGTGTCCATTTCTTCCGGTTTCGGCCTCAGAGCCGATCCGTTCGACAAGCCGGCGCCGCCGCCGACGGCCGGCAAGTCCTCGGCGATGGGCGGCCCGTTGCGCGCACCGCCGGCGCTGCCGCCCGGCCTGAAGCCCGGCACCATCACCGGCGAGGCGCCGCTGTCGTCCTCCGCGGGTGCTTCGTCCTACGGCAGGCCGTCGATCGGGCCGTCATCCTACGGCAACTGGCACCAGGCGCCGCGCGTCGCGCGATCGCTGTTCATGCACGAGGGCGTCGACCTGGTGGCGCCGGTCGGAACGCCGGTCCTCGCCGCGGCCGACGGCGTGGTGGTCGGCGCCGGACCCAACGGCCGCTACGGCAACTGGATCCGCATCGACCATGCCGGCAAGCTGGCCACGGTGTACGGCCATCTCGCAGGCTTCGCGCCGGGCATTGCAGCGGGCATGGCCGTGTCGCGCGGCGACCTCATCGGCTACGTCGGCAACACCGGCCGCTCGACCGGGGCGCATCTGCATTTCGAGCTGCTGGCCGACGGCAAGGCGGTCAATCCGATCAACCATCCGGAAACCAGGCGCGGCGTGCTGCGCGGTCCCGACCTCGATCGCCTGCGCAAGCAGGTGGCGCAGAGCCAGGCCGAGCGCGAGCGCGAAGCGATCGTCGAGGCGTCAGTCGGCCGCTGATCTTTCCGCCTTGAGGGCCGCCTGCAGCGCGAAGGCCTCCTCGGGCGCCAGCACGAGGCGATGGCGGCCGATGGCGGCGAACCAGACGATGCCGATCGCGAACCAGACACCCACCCCCAGCACGCCCGAGACGAACACCGGATCGACGAGCTGGTAGGCCAGCGTGAGCAGAGCGAGAGCGAGCGTCACGACCGCGCCGGCGATGCCCAGTGGCGAGCGGTAGGGTCGGGCCAGGGCCGGCCGGTTGAGGCGCAGCACGATGAAGCTCACGGCCTGCGCCAGATAGGAGAGCATGGCGCCGGCCACCGCCATGTTGAGCAGCATGCCCTGGATCGTGGCGATGCTGCTTTCGGCGCCCGCCGCGCCGCCATGGCCGAACCACAGCGCGAACATGATGGCGAGTGCCACGGCCGAGCCCGCAAGCAGGGCGATGTGCGGCGTCCTGTGGCGTGCATGGGTGACGGACAGGAAGCGTGGGAAGTAGCCGGCGCGCGACAGCGAATAGATCTGCCGGCCCTTGGCGAACAGGATGGTGTGGAAGCTCGACACCAGGCCGATGCAGGCGACCAGCGCCAGCCCCTTGGCGAGCGTGCCGCCGGTGGTGGCGCGGAAGCCGTCGAGCAGCGGCTCGCCCGAGGTGGCGAGCTTGTAACTGCCCGGCCCGACCGAAGGATTGAGCCAGACGATGAGCGCGGCCGAGACGAAGAGGGTGAGGAGGGCCGCGATGATGCCGCGCGGCATGTCACGGCGCGGGTCGAGCGATTCCTCAGCGGCGAGCGGGAGCTGTTCGATGGCCAGGAACAGCCATACCGCGAAGGGCAGTGCGGCCAGAGCGCCGTGCAGGCCGAATGGCAGCAGCGGTCCGCCGCCGTCGGGCAATTCGACCGCCTTGCCGTCGGGTCCGGCGCCGATATTGAGCGCGAAGCGCTGGAAATCAGCGACCGGGAGCGCGGTCGCCCAGAACAGGGCGAGGCAGGCGAGCGCCGCCAGGGTGACGACGACGGTGACCTTGAAGGAGAGTTCGACCCCCCAGACGTTGAGGCCGATGAACACCGCGTAGCCGGTGACCCAGTAGAGCGGCAGCCAGGCCGGCGGGGTCTCGAACACGGCGGCGAGATAGGTCGCGAGGAAGGAGACGACGACGGCGGGCGTCAGTACGTACTCGACGTTTTCGCACAGGCCGGTGAGGAAGCCGCCCCACGGCCCCATCGAGGCGCGGGCGAAGGAATAGGCGCCGCCGGTGTGCGGCAGCGCCGCGCCCATCTCGGCGATGCAGAAGACGAGGCAGAGGTACATGACGGCGACGATGACGGCGGCGAGCGCAAAGCCGCCCCAGCCGCCGGCCAGCAGGCCGAGGTTCCAGCCGGAGTAGTGGCCGGAGATGACGGCGCCGACGCCCAGCGCCCACAACGAGGCGACACCTGCATAGCGGCGCAGGCCGCGCCGGGCGAAGTAGTCCTCGTCGACCGGCCGGTAGCCGGTACCGGTTTGCCTCATGCCTCGTTCCCCTCGCCCCGTGCCGATCTCAGGGCGCCGGCTTTATGGCACGGAGGAGGGGCGAGGCGTAAAGCCCGGCTTTCGAAACTCAGGTCTTGGGCGTCGGCGGGTTCGCCAGGATCTCGGCGCAGGCGCGGGCGACGTCGGAGTCGGCCGACTTGGCGCCGGGCATGGTGGCGAAGCCGCTCTTCTCGACGACATTGCCGCGATCCCAGGAGCTTGCCTTGGTGAGTTCGGCGATCTTGATGGCGGAGTCACCCTGGGCGCGGAAGCGGTCGGCGCAGATCGGCGCGAGGGCGGCCACCTTGGCGTCGCTGGCGGCAGCGGCGGCATTCTTCATCGAGGCGCCGCCGGTCACCCAGCCGCCCCAGCTGAAGCCGACGACGGCGAGCGCAATGGCGCCGACTGCGGCACCCCACAGGTAGGCATTGGTGTTTTCAGGTAGCTTCATGGGAAGTCCTTTCGGGGCCGTCGAGTGGCCTCTAAGTCGGCGTTCGCAGGAGCGCGTCGCCGTCGGTCAGCAGGATCAGAAGGATCGGGAACAAGGCTGGCGGTACGAGACCGTCTTTCGCCGGCGCACGTCGCATCTGAGGCGGGAGCGCACGCATCTCTCAGCCATCGCAAAGCCTTTGGCTTGGTGGGCGATGGTTGTTTAGCCGTACACCCCTGCCGCAGGCGCGTCCAATGAAGGCGGTGCCTTAATCAGGCCGCGACGTCGGAAAAGCGCACGAGCCGGCCCCGTTCTTCATCCCACAGGGTGAGCCGGGGCGCGCGGAGGCCGCCCGCGAGACTGAGCGCACGCACCGGCCGCAGCGCCTGGACCGCTTCGTGGCAGGCGCGGAGGCGGTAGTTCGGTACCCGGGGGTTCAGGTGGTGGACGTGGTGGAAGCCGATGTTGCCGGTCAGCCAGTGCAGCACGCGCGGCAACTGGAAGTACGAGGAGCCCTCGAGCGCGGCCTCGACGAAGCTCCAGTCGCCGTGACCGAGCCAGCGCGAGGTCTCGAACCGGTGTTGCAGCGAAAACAGCCAGACGCCGAGGACCGAGGCCACGACCATGACCGGCAAATGGACCAGAAGCACCTCGCGCCAGCCGAACAGCGTGACCAGCGCTCCGAACAGGGCGACCAAGGCGAGGTCGGTCAGATAGACCGACCGCCGTTCGCGCGCCCAGTCCGGCGGCGTGTCGAAGGGCACACGATAGAGCAGCACGAAGACCAGCGGCGGCAACAGGACGTTGGCGATCAGTGGTTGGCGCGGCAGGCGGTAGAGGAAGCGGCGCCATGGCGTCAGCGCCAGGTATTCGCGCACCGTCAGGCAGGCGGAATAGATGTCGCTGCCGGCGCTCTGCCGGTCGAGATTGTTCCAGTTGGCATGATGGGCGGCGTGCTGGCGGCCCCAGTTTGCGTAAGGGGTGAAGGTTACCAGGCTGCACAGCCGGCCGACCGCGGTGTTGGCGGATCGCGACGCGAAGAAGGAGCCGTGGCCGCAATCGTGCTGGATGATGAAGACCCGGACCAGCAGGGCGCCGGTCGGCAGGCTGAGCGCCAGGGCGAGCAGCGGGGAGATCGGGAAGACCGCGTACATGGCGGCGCAACCGGTGAGGAAGGGGCCGAACGAGGTCAGGAGCTGGCCGAGGCTGCGCCCGGTCGAGGGCCGGGCGAACGCCGTCGTCGCCCGCCTGAGGGCGGCGTCCGAGGAAGGGAGGTCCCGTCCGCTATCCATATGTGCGTCTTTCAGTGGCAAGTCGGCAGAAATGCCGCCACAGGGAGCAAATGAGGGCGGCCGGCCGTCGACGCAAGAGCCGAAGGCGAAGAATGGGCGTTCAGCTAGTCCTTTTACGCCCTTGCAAAACCCGGCTTTAGCGCCCATATGGCTATCGTCGATACACGGAAAGATGATTTGGCCATGCCCCGACCTGAGGTCGGCGCTACGCCACCCAACTCAATCCCGAAATAAATGCGACTTCGACGGCCCGCGCACATTTGCGGGTAAGCATATCTACGTTTGTGAAAGGGTTCTCCCATGGCTACGGGAACCGTGAAGTGGTTCAATATTCAAAAGGGCTTTGGTTTCATCCAGCCCGATAACGGCGGCAGCGATGCCTTCGTGCACATCAGCGCCGTCGAGCGCGCCGGTCTCGGCAGCCTCAACGAAGGCCAGAAGGTCGAGTACGAACTCGTCGCCGACCGCCGCAGCGGCAAGATGTCGGCCGACAACCTCAAGGCCGTCGGCTGATTTCGCCCAGCTGATTTCGATCGGCTGAACTTTAGCGGCTGATCGCGCCGCTGCCTTCTTCGCTCCGCCCGACCATGGATGTACCGGCGAGCGGACGCTGGAGAAGGCAACGCCGATCTAGCCCGACGGATGTGGCGCCAAGGTGCAGCATCCGGTGGCCCCGCGCCTCACAGTGCGGGGCCTTTGCATATCTGGAGGTCGTTTCAGGAGGGCGTCGGCAGATGATCGCACTCACCATTCGTCACAGGACGACCTACCTCTATCATCAGCCGGTGAGGCTGGGGCCGCACCGGCTGATGCTGCGTCCGCGCGAGAGCCGCGACCTCCGCCTGATCTCGAGCGACATCACGGTAACGCCTGCCGCCACCGTGAGCTGGGCCCACGACGTGTTCGGCAATGCCATCGCGACAGCGAGCTTCGAGGGCGCGACCGACCGGCTGGTGATCGACAGCGCGGCCTCGGTGCAGCTCGGCGGCGACCCTTGGCCGGTGTTCGATATCGCCGCCTCGGCGATCCACTACCCCTTCCTCTATTCCGCCGACGAGTGGACCGACCTCGGCGCGCTCGCCGTACAGCAGTACGACGATCCGCAAGGGCGCCTGAAGACATGGGCGGTGGGGTTCGTGCGCAGCAGTCCGACCGACACGCTGGCGCTCCTCAAAGATCTGGGGGCGGGCGTCGCTGAACGGATCCGCTACCAGAGTCGCGAGGTCGAGGGCACGCAGGCGCCACTCGAGACGCTCGATCGCGGCTGGGGCTCGTGCCGCGACTTCGCGGTCCTGTTCGTCGAGGCCGCGCGAGCTCTGGGCTTCGGCGCGCGGATCATCTCCGGCTATCTCTACAATCCCGATCGCGACCTGGTGGGGTCGGACGATGCCGGGTCGACCCACGCCTGGGCCGAGGTCTATGTGCCAGGCGCCGGCTGGATCACCTTCGATCCGACCAACCGCAGCGTCGGGGGCCACAATCTCATTCCTGTCGCCGTCGCGCGCGACATCCGCCAAGCAACGCCGGTGATCGGCAGTTTCGTCGGCATGACAGATTCGTTTCGCGGCCTGTGGGTCGAGGTGAGTGTGCTGGCGCGGACCGCTCCCTTGCGGGGCGCGGAGGCCGACTGATCGATACCGTGTCGGCCGGTCTTCGCCGGCCAGTTTTCGTTTGTCAGCCGGCGCCAAGTCCGACTATCGTGACGCCGGAAGCGCGGTCGCCGCGCGCAACCGATCAGAATTCGACCGGAGATGAAATGACTCAGGATCGCCGTTCATTGCGCGCTCTGTCGGCGTTGCTGCCGACCGGTATCCTTGGACTTTCCATCGGTCTCGCGTCTGCCGGCGCCATGGCGGCGACCTCGTCCGGCGAACGCGCCGGCACGAAGGATCCGGGATCGGTGGCATTGCGCCTTCAGGCTATCCGCAATTCGGTGTCCGCCATTGCGACGCCGCCGAACGACGCCGGCCAATCTTCCTCCGAGGAGCCGGAAACGCGGCTCGCCTGGTGGGGCAACGGCTGGCACCGTGGTTGGGGCGGCTGGGGTTGGCACAACGGCGGCTGGGGCAACGGCGGCTGGCACAACGGTGGCTGGGGCAATGGCGGCTGGCACAACGGCGGCTGGGGCAACGGCGGTTGGCACAACGGCTGGCACAACTGGTAAGCCGGCGCAGACGTGCAGAGCTTTGCTCCCCTAGAGGCTCCGGTCGGCCGACCTGAAGTCGAGATGGTGATCATCCAGCCGACCGCCTTCTGCAACATCGACTGCAGCTACTGCTACCTGCCGGACCGCAGCAACAAGCACGTCATCGCCCAATCGACGGTGACGAAGCTGTTCACCGAGCTGTTCGCGTCGGGCTGGACCAACCCCGAGATGACCGTGTTGTGGCATGCCGGCGAACCGCTGGCCGCGCCCATCGCGTTCTACCGCGAGGCGTTTGCGACCATCGAGCGGTTGCGTCCCAAGGACGGACCCTGGCCGGTCAAAGTGAAGCATTCGTTCCAGACCAACGGCACGCTGATCAATGCCGAGTGGTGCGCCCTGTTCAAGGAATGGAACGTCGGCGTCGGCGTCAGCATCGACGGTCCGCGCGAGCTGCACGATGCCCATCGCAAGACGCGCAGCGGCGCCGGCACGTTCGACAAGACCATCGCCGGCATCCGCTGCCTGCGCGAAGCGGGCTGGCCGTTCCATGTCCTCTCGGTGCTGTCGCGCGCCAGCCTGGCGATGCCCGAGGAGCTGCTGGCGTTCTACATCTCCGAAGGCATCGATCACGTCTGCTTCAATGTAGAGGAATCGGAAGGCGACTACGTCTCCGACCTGTTCCAGGGTGCCGAGCTGCGCCAGCGCTTCGAGGCGTTCCTGCGGACGTTCTGGCGCCTTGCCCGGGCGGACGGGCGCATCAAGTTCGTGCGCGAGATCGATCATGCCCTGCCGCGCGTGTTCCGCCCCGAAGGCGTGCGCGCCCGCAACATCCAGGTCGAGGCGCTGGGCATGATCAACGTCGACAGCCACGGCAACGTTTCGAGCTTCTCGCCGGAACTGCTCGGCTACAAGAATGCCGACTACGGCGACTTCCTGCTGGGCAACATCAACACGGGATCGCTGGCCGAGATCTACCAGACCAGCCTCGGGTCGGCGCTGTTGCGCGATATCCAGAAAGGCGTCGAAGCGTGCCGCGCCCACTGCGAGTACTTTTCGGTCTGCGGCGGCGGCGCGCCGGTGAACAAGCTGTTCGAGAACGGCCGGTTCGACAGCACGACGACGTCGTTCTGCACCCTCACGCAGATGGTGCCGACCGACCTGATCCTGGAAGCCTTCGACAAGTTCGAACAAGCCCTGACCGACGACGGTCTTCCCGCCATCGCCCAACCCGCCGCCCTGCCGGCGCAGCCACCGAGGATGCCATGAACAAGTCCTTGCTTTTCGCCATCGCCTGCCTGTCCGTCGCGAGCTGGACGCTGGGCGTCCAGGCGCAAACGCCGCCGGCCGGGGCCGCGGGGGCGCCGCCGTCCAACGCGTCG
>Ga0209514_10002354_pt1 | contig 29544 bp, 13 predicted proteins | sample Subgrocontami58m_FD_187452 | JGI IMG/M metagenome (GOLD analysis project Ga0209514, IMG submission 187452) | Subsurface groundwater microbial communities from S. Glens Falls, New York, USA - GMW37 contaminated, 5.8 m (SPAdes) (version 3) | ecosystem: Environmental > Aquatic > Deep subsurface >...
GGGCAGCCTGTTGTCCTCGGGCACCGAGGTCGTCGGCTGCACGTCCGGATCGACGTTGACAGGCGCTCTGGTCACGCCACAAGCCCTGACGGCCGGCACGACGTACTGGATCGGCTTCATCACCGACACATCGGTCGTCCTGCAGCAGGCCGATGCTGGGACGGCGGGTTACAAGGTCGCCAACACCTATGCCAGCGGCGCGCCGGGCACCGCGCCAGCGATGACAGGTGGCCAGGCAAGCTGGCTGCTCTATGGCAACGTCTCCAGCATCACGGGGCACAACTGGTTGGAATTGGCGAACAACCCAGCGCTTGGCGATCTCAGCTACGTCTACTCCGATACCGTGAACGACGAGGACCTGTTCACGTTCGGCGCCCTGTCGGTCACCCCAGACGCGATCTATACCGTCGCGGTCAAGGGTAACATCCGACGAGAGGCGGGTGGGTCGCCGACGCTCGACTTCCGGACAAAATCCGGCGGCACCACGAGTTCGGGCGGGACCACGGGGATTGGCCCGGGGGCCACGTATGAGTGGCGCGGCAGCTTCTTCCCGACTGATCCGAACACCGGCGTGGCCTGGACAGCCTCGGGCCTCAATGCCGCCACGTCCGGGATGAAGATCGCCTCATGACCGCCATCCGAGCTGCCAAACTTGCTCGGGAGGCGTTGCTCACCGGACCGCCCGTGTTCCGGGTCACGGGCGTTGTCCGCGAGACCCTGGTGTCAGGCAGCGGCGCAGTTCTGCCATCGGATGTCGTCGTCCGCATTGCGGCCATGGCCCGAGAGGCGCTGGTGGCGGACGCCGGCACATTCCGCTTGGCCGCCATGGTGCGGGAGGCCTTGGTGTCTGAAGTGGAGGCGCCGCCGCCATCGGACGTGGTCCCACGGTTCTGGGCCGCGATCCTGGCGTAGCGAAGTGCGACGCTGACTGCCGATCTCGATGCGCAGTCATATCAAAACCATCGACATAGATCTTGGAGGTAACAATGACCGATCCAGCCAGCAGCGGCGCAGCCGGAGCCGCCGCGTTCAAGGCCGTGGGCGGCGCGTCCGCCGTGGCGGCCGGTGGCGCCAGCCTCGCGGCGGTCGTCGTCATGTTGATGACGCCGCCACGTTCGCCGCGGGAGTGGGCCGTCGGCCTCATCAGTACCGTCGTTTCCAGCATCGGCGGCGGTACCGCGGCGGTCGAGCATTTCGGGCTACATCAATGGGTCAACTCCCCAATCGGTCTCTGCGCGATAGGCGGACTGATCTTTGCTTGTGGGCTGCCAGGATGGGCGATCGTGCGCTGGATATTCAACTTCATCGACAGGAACCGTGAAGCCTCGATTGATCAGGTCGCGCGGAACGTCAAGGACATCCTGTGATCTGAGCGTGTGCAGATGCTGGCTGACTATCAGGTGATGCGCGATCAAGCCTAGTAGGCTGCTGAAAAACCCATTTCAGCAGCCCGCCTCGAAAGATTGATCCGCCGGAGGGCCGCCCACGATATCTTTTTGGTCATTCGTTGCCAGTCCGCCCGAGTTTTTCAGCAGCCTGCTAGACCTGTCGGCAACATAATATAATCCATTGATATTAAACTGGACTTAGCGCGCCAGTCACGCCTGTTGTCGCTTTGACTGCCGCGAGGAACCAATATCGTGACGCCAAAATACCCCCAAATCACCGTTGCGCTTACTGGGCATGACGGCAACGCCTTTGTTATACTCAGCCGTTGCCGCAAGTCTGCACGGGAGGCCGGTCTCTCTGACCACGAGATCGCCACCTTCATAGCTGAGGCCATGTCGAACGATTACGACCATCTTCTGCAGACCGTCATGCGCTGGTTCGAGGTGGTGTAAAGCGAGATCCCAAGTCAGCACGCAAACATAGCCCCGCTACGAGTGCACATATTCATCGCCAGCGGTCCCAGCACCGGTGATGGCGCAGACAAAGTCGCTGACTGACCGCTTAACCGAGCCACGACATGCCAGACACCTTGTATTTCTCGTAGTAGGGCTTGAGGTCGGCGATCATGCTAGGCCCCCATCGCCCATCTGACGTTCATAGGACTGCCGCACCAGCCCCATCACATAGGGCAGCTCGTCGAGCGACTTGAGTTCGGCTTCCACATCACCGTTGCCCCAACGGCCCTTCCCGGTCACGTCCCTGCACCTGCCCTTCGGGTCGTTGATCTCCGCAAAAGTCATGTTGAGCGACAGGCGCAGCCGCTTGGCTTGCGGCACCACATCCACGAAATTCGTCTCGGCCTTGTAGGCCACATAAAGCTTCAGGAACTCTTCGCTTACGTTCGGATCAAGCGCGAGGACCTGCTTGCGGAATTCCTCGAACAATTCGCGCATTCCACCCGAGAGCAGGTGCGGGTGATCCTGGATGCTGTAGCCGCTCGCCGCAGCCTCCTTTTTTGGCTGATAGGGCGCAAGCGTCGCGGCATCAAGCTTGGGTGCGGTCCACACGGCGAGCGCCAGGTCTGCCAGCCTCCCCGCGCGCTTCTGGATGGCGGCTTCGTTCCACACGTCGATCTGGCCGAGGTCGGCATTGAGCTTGAGCGGACTCTCCTTGAAGCCGCCAGCCATATCGCGCTTATCGGTAAAGGGCCGGTCACTGTACTCGGCGTTGTAGCCAGTGAGCGTGAGGTTGCCGAGCGTGTGTAGCCAGTGCTGCTGTACACGCTGCCAGTCGGGCCCGAGCGCTTGCCGCCACGCGGTCGAAAGCTCGGGGTTCTGCGGCAGGATGTGCTCGATGGTGTACTCGTCCACCGGCACGCGCTCCTTGCGGCCGTGGTTCTCCAGCCGGCGCAGCCAGTAGCTACGGCTGCGGAAGTTATAGAGGTCGCGGCTGTGCAGGTCGCGACGGAACTCGTCGTCGCTTGGGAAGCGGCGGTAGGACGGCAGTGTGAGGAAATGTGCCTTGATGCTCTCCAGATATCGGTCCTTCTTGAGCGCCTTGCCAAAGGTACCGAAAGTCTTGTTCATTGAGTTGGTGGGGATGGCGCAGATGGCCCGGCGGAAGACATAGGCCTCGACCAGCCGCACGGCGGCGGCAAAGTAGGCGGCGTTGAGCTGCCCTCCGGCGTAGTCGTCGTACAGCTCGAGCAGGAACGGGTAGGCCACATCCACCTTCAGCTCGCGCAAATCGTGGAAGACGGCGGCAAGCGTGGCCTCGTTCTCGCGGCCGAGTGCCATGGCGCAGAAATAGCTGGCAAAGGCGCGAATGTCCTTCACCAGCGCCTCAATGCCGGCGTCCTGCACGGGCTTCGTCCTGGCGTGTTCCTTGAAGGCCTCGTACACCTCACGCTCGCGTGGGATCTCGCCGGTGCGGACGGTCAGGTAGTGGCGCATGAAGCCGTCGAACTGGGTGCCGTAGGCCTCCTGCCCGAAATCCAGCTCCATCGGCCGCCAGAACTCTTCGTAGAGTCGCGTCTGAAGGGCCGGGTCTAGGCCCATCAGGATATAGTTGCGGATCAGGTCGGCCTGGCTCAGCTCCTTGCCCGTCGAGTTCATGCTCTCGAAGATGAGCTGCGGGTTGTCCTGCTCGCGGTTGAGAGCGATGTCCACCACCACCAGCTTGGCGAGCCCGCGGCAGACGGTGGCAAGTTCGGCCTTGTTCTCGGCCAGCAGCTCGGTGAAGAGCTGGAAATTCTGCGTAACCCGCAGGGAGGGGACCTGCGGCGACTCGGTGTTCTTGATGATCGCCTTGAGCGAGGTATTGTCCGTCTGCGAGAGCAGCAGTTTGAAGTAGCGGTCGCCCTTCTCCAGCCGGTTCGTCAGGTAATATTCACGCAGCTTGGGTGCGGAGAAGCCGTCGATGGGCTCGTCTTCGCCCACGGCGCGGGCCAGCGCCTCGATTAATAGCGTCAAGGTCGTCAGCCGCTGCTGACCGTCGATGACGAGCAGCGGTGACTGGTGCGACACCTGCGAGAGCCCCTGCTCAACGTAGACGATCGAGCCGATGAAGTGGACCGTGATGGCATCGCTCGTTCCCGCACGCACGACATCATCCCATAGCTGCCGGCACTCCTTCTCGGTCCATGAGTAGGTGCGCTGGTAAATCGGGATGATGAACTGGGGAGATTTCTGCAGGAAGCTCAGCAACTTGGCTTCTGTAGCCTTCATAGCACACCGCCCTTCAGAAACCCCTGGGCCTCTTTATCGATGGCCAGGTTGTGAAGTACGCGTTGCTTGCCGCTGGGTAGCATTGGCTCGCGATCCTGATTGGAGAGGCTGAACTTTGCGGCGATCTCCGCCCGCGCCCGGTCTCGTTCGCCGGATCATCGACGGAGTCGAGCACTGAGTGCACGAACTGACCGGCGAAATCCACAGCCTGTTCGTGCACAACAAGACGGTCATCGACGAGGCGGATGCCACCGCCGCCAAAGACACCGCGACGGTCGCCAGGGAAGCCGGTGTCGCGACGAAGGACGCGCTGACGGCGGTGGCGGAGAAACTCTGACCCGGCCGGGGTTATATCGCGGCGCGGGGACAGGAATGACATAGAGACAATCGCGCCGCCAATGCCGGCGATATCGAAACATGCAGCGGGCCGCCTTCGGGCGGCCCGCTTTTTTTGCGCCTGGCGGTGTCGCAGAATCCAACTATCGGACAGGCAGTGGATGGAGGGGGCAGGTGAAAGTTGATAGATAAGTCGAACGGTCATCGTGCCGACGACGCCTCCCTTCTGCGGCGAAGTGCGGCCAACATGTCCTGCTGCTCTGGTCCTGATGGGACCTCCACCGTCTCGGCCCGCAAACCAGAGAAGCTCGTCTCGCCACGGCGGGCATCAAGCACCCTGAGAGCGGCCCTGCGATCTAACGTTCCGGCACGCGCGTCGTTTTGGCTGACAGAAGACAGAATGCAAGTGATGCAGGCTGTCTGGCACAATGCGTGGTGTGTATCAGATCGGCGCAGCACCCGTCGCGTGGCGGCAAGCCACTCCTGCCCCCTACGGAACAGCTCCGCCATATGCCCACCACCGTGCCCAACGGCATCAAACACACGGACAACCCAACGTCCGGCCGCTAAAGGATCCAACGCCATTCTGATCTCACGCTGATCAAGTTCCAGCGTCTCTGCACCGGCTTGCGCCAGAGCATGACCTAATGTTGTCAGACTGACCACGTCGATGCCAAGGACTTCGGTGAATTCGAAACGGACAAGATCTGTGAACTGCCGGGCGGCAAACGTCACATTCCGTAGGATAGTCGCCTGACCGGTGGCCCCAGAGCAGGGTCTGCCTGCCGCGCGATAGAGAGGAATGTGCCGATCAAATCCCGGCGGTAGGTTTCTGGCGCCTTCACCTCTACTCACATTTTCAGAGTCAGAGTATCCACACGATGTACATACCGCGAAACCGACGCCGCCGCTTCCATTGTTAGCGGCGATGAGCTCCACGTTTTCCATGAATGAGCTGTGGAGGCCACCCAGGCCACCGTAATCCAGCACCGACATCGTAGAACGACCGGCCGCGTGATTGATAATAAGATCGACAATCCCCACGCGCTGGCGTTGACCGTACCAGGTCGGCGTCTCCGATGTGGCCGTCGCGTAGCCGTAGCGAGGAACCAGCAAGCGCTCTGGACGTTTACGCATCCTGGCGACGCAACCGTCGACTCCGCAGCGATCGTCAGGGGCCTCGAGAACCGGCAGACACTTCGAATGACCGTCCTCGCACTCGTGCCGCCAGAGCGTGATGCCGACCATATCGTCCTGGTCGTTCCCCCACGCTCTTTGCACGCCACGGGATCGGACAAACTGACCACCAACAATAATAACAGAACCGGGCACATACTCGGCGACAGCGACAGAGCCGTCGCGTTGGAGTTTGAACTTGTTCACCCCATCCTTGCCGACATTTACGAGAAGAGAGTTCAACCCGATTGGGAATCCGTAACGTGGAAGGAATTTCCTGTTTCCAAGCTCTTCCACCACGGTGGCTTCACGTAATTCCCGAGCCTGACGCGCCAGTGCGTTCATCCTGAATTTCGCGGAACTGGTTCCGCTGGCCCCTTCAGTTTCCCACTGATCAACAACCCTTTGATAATCGGATCGCCATTCCCCGATGGACATGGAGAAGCGTTCCATTACACCCAGCACGAACGTGCCCCAATTGGCGGCCTCGCGCGCAACGCCGGTCCCAACCGCAAGCGCCGTCACAAGCTCTCGTATACGCCCGCCGTTCTGAGAAATGTGCTGCAGGAAGAGCAGGAGTTCGGACGCCAGATCCGGTTCCGTCTCTCGGCTCCACCAGGGCTCAGGCCTCCGCATCCCCAGCGTGATCGGCGTTGGCGCTTGCACCTCCATGGGTCCTATTGCACCGTCGTCCAAATAGGGAACCCTGACCACACCACAAAACGCGCCGATCCTACCGAACGCGTCCATCGCGCCGGCCCGGGCGTCGAGGGGACGGATCGCCTGAAAGAACTCGCCAAGCAGCAACGCCTGAAGATGGCGCCGGGCTATGCCCTCGCGCTCAAGCATCACGTTGGCGCGTCTGAGATCTCGGCGAAAGAATGATTGAAAATCGTCAAATGCGGCCTGGTCATATGGTCGTCTACGAGCAAACGTACAGACGATCGACGCGCCGTCTGTGCGACGGCCGGCTCGGCCACCTCTCTGGAGATAGTTGGCCAGACCAGGGGGCATATTTGCCATCAGCACGCCACTAAGGCCCCCGATGTCGATACCTACCTCCATTGTGGTGGTGGCGCTCAGAACGTTGCGGATCCCCTGGGAGAATAGTTCCTGGAGACGCCGGTTTTCATCTGGTGCTAGCTGCGCGGAATGCTCGTCCGCCCACAAACCGAGCCGGATAGCCTGCTCATGAAGGTACGCATGCCGTGCGCGGGCCACGCGAGGGTGTCGGTCCAGGTCGTCCTGGTTGACCACGATGAGGCCCCCGCTGGAGCCACGTATCGGTGCGCAACCCAACACGGCCCTGGGCCATACCGTCCCGGTCAGCGGGCACTGATGAACCTCTCGAGAGGCACGGAGCCCCAGACTGAAAAACTTAATTCTGAATGCTTCAGCAACGGTCTTGCCATTTGCCTGCCGTTCCCCGAACTCGAGCCATGGCAAAGCAGACTCACGTGCGGTTTCCAGAATCTGGGCGAATGCCACCTTTAAAAGCGGTATCGTGAGCCCGTCAGCAATGGTGGCCTCGAGCCCGGCCGCTCGAAGCACCGCGCCTGCGAACCGAGTACGACGAGTCCCCCCTGCGCGGGCAGGTAGGAACGAGGCCAGCCTAAGACCCGGCGTACCCAGGGACATCCAGGTTCCAACGGGAAAATAGGAAGCCGAACGATCCAGCTCCTCGTCGCCAAGTGTTACGCAGCGGTTCATTCTCACGGTGTCACAGAGGCCTCCCAGAACACCAGGCCATGCGGCCGCGATCGCGTCTCTGGCAGCATCTGTTGGCAACAAGCCAGCCAACTGATCGGGGAGTGCCAGACGGTCCAGACCTGGAAAGGTCACCTCTCCCAGGCCCGTGGTCTCAAGACTGAGGATCGAAGGGACGGGAACGGAAAATTCACGTGCGAGAATGGCGTCGAGCCTCTGACGTACGCTCTCACGGTTTCGCTCCCACTGTACCTGGCTCCAGTCAGAAGCCCTATGGAACTGCCCTTTTTCGCGATCGAAGAACTGCGCGACGAGTGCATGATCCTTCAATTGAGTAGACCAGAATCGCATGTTACCGCCCTCAGACGCCGCCGTTATGTCTGACCGGCATTCCACGAGTTCCTGCTGAATAAGTTTGCGCTCAGCGCCTTGAGCGTCCTCCAATTCGGCCAACAATCGTTTCTCGGTTCGCTTCAAGCGCAGCAACCTTGTATCATTTAGGGCAGCATCACGCAGGCAGTCCGCGATCATTGCACGGCCCATCTGGATTTCATGGGTTGCCGTCAGGGTTGGGCCCAGGCGGGCGGCAGACGGGCGGCTGTCATTAAATGCGATAAGCCGTCTGCCTTCGGCCGGACGCCACGCCCGATCGGCCCCGGTCCAAGGCGGCATCGACGCCAGCATGGTCTCAGCCGCCATGCCAAGGCCCGCGGTGTCACCAAGTTGCACCAACGCGAACTTGTCATCCGCGCAAGTCGGGCACTGCCGATGCAACGTTAGTCTGGCATGTGGGAGGTGCGACTCGCGGCGTCCATCGGCCAACTGGTATGGCTCCCAGGCGCTTTCCTCCGGGGATGCGGGTTTCAAAAATTGGGTTTCGGAGGAATCATCTGTGTCCTCGTCTTCACGTCGATCGAGATCTTCGCGCCAGTCCCTCGCGGGGCGAAATCGATTGTCCGTTGCATTATGCACCGCTGCGAAAAACCAGTCTCCGCACGACTGGCAGCGTGCTAATGGCAGGGTTTGCGTATTACAGGACGGACACGCCTCATGACTGCCAGAAAGTAATGGGCCCGCGCCTGGAAGCCTGAAGTCACTTTCATGAGCACAATCCTGGTTCAAGCATGCCATCGGAGCGACAGGGCTACGAACGAGAAAGTGAATTTTATGTGGGAACAGCGGCAGCTCGTTGGCGTTCCACCGTGCGCGTGCTCCAAGGCGCAACAGTCGCTCGGTCGCTACTCTGCTTACCGGCTCGTCGCGTCCCCAGAGCGCATTACTCAACAATCCCAAAGGAAGGATGCCCTTGCTCGCGCGCCAAAGTTCATCCTGAATGCGGTGCATAAGAGGAGCACGTGCCAACATGTCCGCCAGAGCATGGGCTGGCCGGGTTCGTTGAGCGGCAGCTTCGATAGCGGCTGGTCCCGCAAGTAATTTGCATTTCTCTACAACTTCGGCGGCCACTCCACGATCTTCTATGAGGCCGAGCTCATTCATAAATGGGGTCGCTGGCAAGATGTCAGGAACATCCTCGGGTGCCGGATCTGCCATCGGGGATACTGGGTTATGAAGCTGCGGGCGTGTCCTCTCTCCTTCAAGAATGTGTACGTCACCGGGAGACCGGGAGAACAGGGTGGCACTGAATTCCTTGAGTTCCCCTCCCAAAGTAGCAGAGGCGCCAAGCCACATAACGTCCTCGTGACGAAGACCGCAGCGGAGTAGAACCCGCCGAAGCAGCAAGGCAATCTCAGCAGCCAACGTTCCCGAATAGAGATGCATCTCATCGAGAACCACCACGCTGAGATTTTTGCCAAAGAACGCCGCGTCCTGTGGTCGGATAAGCATGTATTCAAGCATCGAATAGTTCGTGACCAGCACGTCAGGCGGATTAGCCCGCGCTTCTTTTCGAGTCCTAAGTCTCGACTTATCGAACGTTGGATAGTTGACCTTGTCCGCGGCATTCGGATCCTCAGGCGTTTCGCTCGTGAAGTGAAAGAGACGGCAAGCGTCCTGGCCCTTCATCCATCCATGCAAGCGCTCGACCTGATCGTTAACCAGAGCATTCATAGGATAAAGCACGATCGCCCGGACACCGTCTGCTGAGCCAGCACGCCCTCTGGTGTGGAGGTCGTTCAGGAGCGGTAAAAGAAAAGCCTCAGTCTTGCCCATACCGGTTCCGGCACGGACCACAACAACTGGCCGGGCCGGGATGGACCCGCGACATAACTCGATGGCATCCCGCTGGTGCTTATAGAGTGGCCTCTTTGTTATTGAGACATCGGTCCTCGCCAACTGGTCTCGAAGCGTTGGAGCAAAGGTGCCGCCCGTAACCAGATCATCAATGTTGGCCCCGCCATCCGCGGCGGGAAAGATGCCTTCAATGAACAGTTCGCTTGCCGAGCCGCCGCCGGTGTCCGCACCAAGCCATACCTGACGTACACGTTCCTGGAGCGCGGGGTCGCGCATATAAGCATCTGCGGAGGCGACTTCGACAAGCCGGTCCTGCATCTGCGCGCGCGTCCGGATCGCGTCGACCTGGAGTGATTTCTCGATTTCCAAGGCGTTACTCCTTCAGCGCACGTGGGTTGCCAGCCTCGCCAGCAGATGAACGGAAAGCCAGCGCCTGACAGGCATGACTGTCAGGCAGGTAGACAGGTTCGGGTCATGGCGGGAAGGCTCAGGGGTCGAGGCGGCGGCCCAGGCGATCGACGCGATGCTCGCGTCCACCTTCGATGCAAGAAAATTTCGGTCGAATCCTGTCACCTGAGTAGCTTTCTCCAGCAACGCCATTTCGGCCGAGGCCACGAGTCCAGCACCCGTCGTGCCGGATCCGCCGCGCTCGTCTTCGGTCCGTAACAACTGCTGCGTCAGCTTTTCTATGACCTTGAGCCGATCGGAGCGAGGAACAATTTGTAACCCTTGCGCCAGCACACGAACTGTTGCGCAAGGCGCCTCCGCCGTAAGCTTGTTGAGGAGCGTGATCTGCCCAGTTCCATCCCCAGACACTCGGACAAATTGTTCGACAAGAGCCTCAGATAACTGCCGACCCGGTTTCCATGTCTCCAGGAGGCGACCGAGAACGTGGCCACTCGCGGTGGTCACAGCGGCACGACACAAAACGTCGAGGCCTTTCCCCCCATCCGTTTGCATTCGTTTCGCGACCTTCGCTGCTGCTTCCTCCGCCAGAAGAGGCAGCTTCCCAGAAACGGCCAGTCTTAAAGTGTCCGGCCATCCGGGAGCTTCGGCGAGAAATGCAGTGGTCGCGGCTGCTGGATCGTCGCTCAGAATTCCAGTCCCGAGCCATCCCGTGCCGTGATAGATGCAGACCCCGTCCACGCCATGATCACCGACGGCGAGCACCATACTGGCGGAGGGCTCTGAACCGGCGACGACCGGGAGTTCCACAATGCCGTTCACAGACCATGCAAGCGCTTTGTGCCGATCGGTCCAACCTAGCGGTGTGGTGAAGCGCAAATGCAGGCTGTCGCCCACCCTCTCACCACCAGCGATCACGCCCGCGTCGACCACGAGTTTTGCGAGAGGAACGCCGGAGTTGTTCCGATTGAAGCGCCTCGGCTCAACACTGAGTGGCTCACCGAACCCGAACAGATAATGGCCTAGCCTGACTCCCTGGTCGCGGTACGCGATGACCGGGCGTGGGCCCTCGAATACGGTCCATTCCAGGTCGTCGACGAGGCTCGGAAGACATGCCCACAACCGGGTCTGACCATACCTGGTGATTTCAAAACTGGCTGACGGATCAAAAGGCTTCCACCCATCACCGTCCCGTATAGCGGCACCGATAGGGGCGTGGGCGAGGGAAACGACTGCGCGAACGGTTACGCGTTCACCATTTAAGAATCCATCGATACGGCCTCGACGCCGAAGTGCATCCAGTCCCGGCAGCAGCGCAAAATCCGGGAAGCGCCATGCGTCGCCGTCGCGCCGCGCAAGCAGGGCCTGTGCGCCAATGTATGCCTTGTATGGAACAAAGCCGGCGGGCGGGTGGGGCAGGAGTAGGTCGGCGCGCCCACCCCACCGTGCTGATGTCCGGTCGAGATCCAGGTCCGCTGTTAGGCCAGGGTCGACCCGGCGCGGCTCCGCCTGTTGTTCGGCCTCCCAGAGGATCTCACCTTCGCAGGATACAGTTGCCCCGCTTGGCAGGCCGGATCGAAAGACTTGTAGAACGTATTGACCATCCAACTGGTGCTCATCGTCGGCAGGGACCGATACAGTGAGCGTGCGATGCAGCAGAAGGGCTAATCCTCCGGTTCGCGGAAGGGGTGACAAGAACGGGTCGAGGGCTCGACCACGCCCGGTTCCAAGCGGAAAGACGGCGATGTAATCGTCAATCGCCCAAAGACGCACAGGATATGATGCAATGGTCTCATGTCCCCGCTCAAGGCGGAGGGTGCGCTCCGGTGGCCCACGCAGGCGTATGCGAATCCGCCGCACCTCCGTGTGCCAGTGCACCGTCCCGCGCTCCTGCACCACGCCGCCGATGCGGAAGCCATCACCCAAAAGGGTGACAGGACCAGGGGGTACGTTCAGCCACTCAGGCAAAGCTACTACGAAACAATCGCCATCCGTATCAAGAGCCACGTCTGAAGCACCAAAGGGTGCGTTCGGATCAGGTGGTTCAATAAACGACGGTTGAGGCACCGCACTGGTGTCGCCCGACGACGCATCTCCTGGAACCAAATCTTTCTGCGGGGTGACCATCTCATGGCCCGCGTTTCGCGGGGGTCGTTCGCCATCGAACACGCTTGCAGTGCATGCGCGGCAAGCATCGTCCGGCGACCATCCTGGCCACCAATCCGAGTGTTGGGACAGCGTATCAATGGCGTCGCGTCTGATATGCCCTCGTCGATATGCCTGCAGAGCATTCCAAATGCAGGCCATTGAAGTCGAGTGATTGAGACCCGGTGCCACCAACTGACGCACAGCGACCGGAGGCTGGCTGGCACTCAGCCAGCGAGGGAGAACGCTGATGTCTTTGTGGAGCATCCCTGCCTGCAGCGTAACAAGTGTAGACCAAGGATCAGATTGGAAGGAGAATGCGCGACGCAATTTCAGGACGGTAGAGACTTCGACAAGTCTGGACATTACATGCTGTCGAAGGGCGGCTTGACTGTTAAATATCCAGGCACGAGCTGGTTCTCCACATGCCCCTAGAATTGCCGGCCAAACGGAATCATCGGAACCACATTCAGTCCGTACCGTCGCGGCAAATGCTGCGAGCAGGGTTAGTCCTTCGAGAACACGCGTTGACCAATCGCTTGACGGCGGCTCGCTGTATGAGTCCCGCGGCGTGGCGATTTTCAGCCAGGCAATCAGCTTAACCTCGTCCAACGGATGGAGAACCTGGGCCAGCGAACGTCGCTCGGTCGTAGGCAACTGAGCCAATGCTGTAGCTAAGCGATGGCCCGCCTGAATGGCAAAGTCTGAGGCCGAGGCAGACAAGCCAGCCAGCTTTTCAGAAGGGCGCGAGCGGTCGAGCTGTGCGAGGGCCGCCAATGCCACCGTAAGGTCTGAAGGGCTTGGCGGGGACGGGAGCGCCGGGTGTTCGGGGCGCCCATCTTTTACTTCAGATACCAACTGGCCTCGGAGTTGCCACAAGGCGTAACCGTCCGACGCGAACGTATCGTGGTCTTCGGCCATGGCCCTGTGAATGTCGCGCAGAGCCGAGTCGGCTCCGAAACCGAGCGAGATCACTTCCTCAAGCAGTTCGGCGACGTGCATTGCTCGATCAGCGCTGGAAAGAATGCCTGTTAAAGTCGTTCTCAGGATGTCCGCCGCTTTGAGGCGTCCCTCGAAAACCCAATCATCATGAACTGTAAGAGTGGCGAACTTAGCCAATGCCGAAACCGCGCCAGCCTCAAGTTTGGCGGCAGCGCAAACCTTCTGCAGACTTGCCCAACGTCTTTTTCGGTCTCCGACAGCGACGGCGAACCCTGCCTTGAGAGCTGCCACGTCATCGTCACTCCACGGCAGCGCCGTCCGGCCTCCTTGAAAGTGCGAGCCGATGCTAGCGTGAGGGTCGAAAATCGGGCGGAATTCCTCGTCCATCTCATTGCTGATCCTCTGGAATATCTGGAGGGCTTCCGCATCCTCCGTGGACAGGGCCGCTTGGATCCAGCGTCCCCTGGTGCTCTCCAACAGGACACCATCTTCCCGGGACGCCACAATCAGAACGTCTGCGGCCAAACGATTTACATGGCTGAACAATGCCAGCGCGGCCGGATGATGCACAGCCTTCAACGCGATGATTCGCGCTCCAAGTTCTCGGGCCGCTGAGTTCTCGATTTGGCGGATGCGCTCCCTGGTAACGCCCTCGACTGTCCCGAGGGATTCCAAGGTTGAGCCTGTCATGCGCTTTCGGAGCACCGCCTTTTTGCGTGCTTCCAGACACTCCAGGAGTCCCTCAAGAAGGAGGGGGAGCGGGAAACATATAGCCAGAGCGTTCCCAAACGAAATAAAATCACCCTTCAGCCAGCGCCCAACGGCCAACAAGGCCGCACCGGCGTAGTTGCTCGAGAAACGCCAGTTATCCACTTCGTCCTGAGGCGCGAAGCATACCCACTGCATGCTTCGCCCCTGTCCCTCGGTTGGTAGCGGGTCAACGCGGATGTCCGACATTCTTGATCCTAGCTTCTGGGAAGCAAGAAAACCCAAGACACGGCGCGCGACAGGCTCGCTCCATGGGTCTGCGATTATCCGCAGATCGGACACGACGCCGCCCTCAGGCACGTCGTCAGGGACTTGCTGCGAACAAGAAGGGACATTGGTGTCAGATTCTTTAGGACCAGGAGCAGCGGGAGGGGCGTACTGGTTCCAGCCCGCCATGAGATCCAAGCCGCCGGACATCGGCGGGCACGGTGCCGTCTTGAAATCTGGACTCTCTCTGCTGGCCTCAGAAGCCATACCCGCCGCCCTCCTTACGAACCAGCCACTCTCAAGGACTGCTCAAAACTGTCAATGCGACGAAAATTTGACGGCCGGTAACGTGCGTCGTGCCGTCGGCGCCAGCCTGCATCACGTGCGCCGATTTCCCCAGAAAGAACCGTCGCGTTCCCGCGACACAAAGCCTGATCCAAGATCCTGATCATCGGAGCAAGGGCCGGGCCGCCCTCGGGCGGCCCGTTTTCTTGCTTACGGCGACCAGGGCCCGGTCGTCGTACTCTCCCATCACTGACTGGTGCCGATATTCGGGACCGATGGGACTACCCTACGCTGCCGCTCCCGCTTAGGCTGGTCCGTGTCGGGCATCTTCCCGGAAACAACCTCTTGAAGGCTGGTCGCCAGCAACGATGATCCTCTCAGTCCGCGATGCATGCGAAATCCACGACCATGTCCGGCACGCGGACCCGGCTCCGGAGATCGATGATCTAATCGATGCGCTTGCCGCGGCGGGATCCTCATCGGAAGCCGCTGCTCAGTTCTTCAAGACGAACCACATCACCGGCGGCATGCGGCTGCTGCTGGAGCTTGGCTTTCGACGGCTCGCGGGAAAAGGCGAGCAGCCCTCCTTCGTCCTGTCCCAGGCCATGGGCGGTGGCAAGACCCATGTCATGATCGCGCTGGGCCTGCTCGCCCAGCTACCTACTCTCCGGCGCCGTATCCTGGCGGACGCCGGCTTGCCCGACGAGCTCGATGGAGCGTCGCGCGTTGTCGCCATCACCGGCCGTCGCAATCCCGCTCACTACCTATGGGGCGAAGTCGCGGCCCAACTGAAGAAGCCCGAGGCCTTTCGCCGGTTCTGGGCCGAGGGACCCCGTGCCCCGGACGAGTCCGATTGGAAGGAGCTGCTCGGCAATGAGCCGACACTCATCATGTTCGATGAGTTGCCTGGCTGGTTCGACTACGCCGTTGCGCAGCCGGTAGGCGGCGGCACGCTCGCCAATGTCGCGCGCTACGCCCTGGCGAATCTGTTCGAGGCAGCCCGAAAGACTGCCAATACCTGCATCGTCGCCTCCAACCTCTCGGGTGGCGCCTATCCCGATGCGGTACGCGATCTGGAACGCGAGGCTTTCCGCGGCGCCCGTCCAGTCGAGCCTGTTTCCCTCCAGGGCGGCGACATCTTCGCCATCCTGCGCAAGCGGCTGTTTGCCAAGCTGGCTTCCGCGCAACAGATCGACGCGGTTGCCGATGCCTACGTGAAGTCTATGGAGGAGGCGGTAAAGGCCCGCGCCGTGCAAAAGACACCGGAACGGCTCGCCGAGGAAATCCACGGTTGCTACCCGTTCCATCCGCGCTTCGCCGACCTGGTTGCCACCTTCCGCAACAACGAGGGCTTTCGGCAGACGCGCGGTCTGCTGAGCCTCGCCGGACGGATCGTGCGCGGCGTCTGGCTGCGGCCCACCAACGATGTCCATCTTATCGGCATGCAGCACGCTGACCTGTCCGACAGCACACTGCGCAGCGAACCGTTCCTTGAGCCGATGCGTGAGGCTATCGCCCACGACATCACCAACGAGGGGCAGGCCAAAGCCGAGACGATCGATGCGGCCCAGGGCTCGGATGCCGGCAGCCAGGTGGCGGTCGCGCTGCTGTTTGCCTCCATCGGGTCTGGTCCAGAGAGTAAGCGCGGCCTCACCCGCTCCGAGTTGATCGAGTGCCTTATGGCACCGAACCGCACGACCACGGAGTTCGGCACCGCCTTCGACGCACTTCGCGGCATGGATGGCGCGTGGTACCTGCATGGCGACGGCAAGGACGAAGGCACCTACCGCTTCACCAATCAGGAGAACCTCACTCGGCGCCTCCAAAAGGAAGCAAAAGATGCGCCGGAACCCCGAATCCATAGTGAACTCGTGCGCCGGTTGGAGGAGGTCTTCACGCCACAGACCGGCAATGCCTATCAGAAAGTGCTAGCGCTCCCCGAGATGGGCGCGATCGACCTGCGGCGGGAACGCACTCTATTGGTCATGTCGCCCGACAGCGGCAACCCGCCAAGTGCCGCTGCCACGCTATTCTCGGGTGTGGTCGAGAAGAACAACCTGCTGATTGTGACCGGCGATGCGACCCGTTTTGCAAGCATGGACGGCGCGGCGCGCCGACTCTATGCCGCGCGCAAGGTGCAGAGGGACCTCGGCCGTGACCATCCACAGGCCGAAGAGGTGCAGGAGAAGCTGGGGGATGCGGAATTCGATCTGCTGACCACGATCGAGCAGGTCTTCAACAAGGTTTGGTATCCCGGCCTCTCGCCTCGCACACGCCAGCCCGACCTGCTCGAACAGAAGCTGGACCTCCGCGTCGAACGGCCAAAGGACGCTCCACCACGGCTCATCGGCGATCCCCAGATCGAAGCGGCACTCGGCCCGGGTAAGGCGAGTAAGCTGATACTGGAGCCGGAGAAACAAGCCTCGGCTCTGCTTGGCCGCATCGAGGACCAGCTCTGGCCGGGTGGTATGAAAAAGGTGAAGTGGCACGACATCGAAGTCAACGCGCGGTCCACGGCGCGTTTCGCCTGGCTGCCGGCCAAGGGGCTGGACGCATTGAAGCGCGTCGCCTTGCAGGAGGTACGGTGGCGGGAAACGGCGGACGGCTTTATCGAGCGTGGGCCGTTCGAGAAGGCACGTACCACCGTCTCTGTCTCGCGCATTGCCTACGATGGTCAGACTGGTGAGGCGCGCATCGAGGTCAAGGCTCTGGATGCCGGACCACGCCCCGTTATCCGCTGGTCGGACACCGGCCTGGCTGCGCCGTCTAGCCCTGAATTGAAGGAACTATCCTTCTCCACCACCAAGCTACGGCTATGGTTCCTGGCCGAAGACTCCACCGGCGATCACCCAACCGGCGACGCAGTGCCGTGGCGGAATGAAATTAGCATCCTGCACGAGCCTCGGGAAACATCATCCGGGCGCGTCGTCGAGTTGAAAGCGGTCCCCGGTGGCTCGCTGCGCTGGACATTCGGCGGCACCAGCCCGCGCGACATGGGCGCTCCGTATAATGGGCCGATCCCGATCCCCGCCGACGGTGGCTTGCTGCGGGTGCTGGCTGAGGATGGTGATATCTCAGCCGAGGAGTCGTTCGACTTCGTACCACAGCGCCGCGGCGTGGGCGAAAAAGAGCTGACGTTGCAGGACCACGTGGAACCCGGCAGGCCGGCTTCTCTGCTGAAGCGTATCGAGCGTACCGACACCCAGGGCGCCTTCGAGTTGATGAATGAGATTGAGTCCAAGCATGCCCTGGCGTTCGGCGCCGTGCTGACGGTCGGGCTCGGCGATGCCAGCGCTATGCTGCGCATAGGTCGCGATTCCGGGGCGGCAGGGCCTGCCGTCAAACGCGCTGCGGATCTGCTGCGTGAACTGGTCGGCGACGAGCGTGCCCCGGTGACGCTCCGGCTCGAACGGCTGGATTTCACGACCGGCGCCGATCTGTTGGCGCTGGTGGACGCACTGCACGAGCCGGTCGAGAGTCCGCTGACCATGGTGAGGCAGTGAACGCCTTGTCGCGCAAACCTCGCGCTCTCAAGCCCTCCGCCACGACCGGCTTTGGCTGCCCAGCCGAGATGTTCGTGCATCATGTGCTGGTGACGATCCCAGAAGGCCGTGCCGGGGAGGTGCTGTTCGAAGAGGATTGGGGTGTGGCCCAGGCTGGTGGCCCGGACCGGATGGTGAGGTGCGCTCTGCCGCGCCCACGTTGGAACGCCATCGCGAACGTCGCGAAGCAAGCGCTGAACGAACGATTGAAGGAACAAAACCTCCCTACCGCCCGCTGGCTTACCGGCGAGAACCGTGTCGAGCGGCTGCTGGGCAAAGAAGTGGTTGCCCTCGCCTGGGCGGCCGAGGCGGCGGACGAGGAAGATCTGGATGCGGTGGTCGCCGCCTGGGTGGCACTGCGACCGGAGGAACGGTGGTGGTTGTTTGGGCGTGTAGCCAGCGCCGCCGGCACCGCCGCCGATGTTGCCGCGAAGCCGCGCCGAGGCTTGGCGCTGCTGCTGTCCTCAGGACCGGACAGACGGCCTGCCCCCGCGCCGCGTGCGCCGCGTCCCATACGGTCCAAGGGCGCCCAGATGGCGCTCGGACTGCTCGACGGCAGGCCGGAGGACTGACCAATGCCCGAAGCCCCAGCGCCATTCGGCTCAGCGCCCGGCCTCGCGCCATTCGTGCTGCGAGATGCGCCTGCCCTGATCGAGCGAGTGTTCCCCGCGCAGAAGGTGGGCGTGGAAGCACAGAAGGAGCGCAAGAGCGGCGCCGGGCAGACATTGACGGCGCTCGGAAGCTACTGGAAGGGCCGCAAGCCGCTGGTGCTGGTGCGGGCTTGCATCCTCGCTGCTTTGCTGCCGGCGACCGAGGATGCCGCGGCCGATCTCGCGCTGCTGGACGCGCTGCTGGCGATGGACGAACGCGGTCTGCGCCGCCGTCAGCCGAAGGTCACGCCGGCCCATATCGTGGCGAAGCTGCCGGACGACGCAGCCGAGTGGACTGCGCATATCGAACCGAAGGCCATGGCCGGCGCGGCCCCGGACGGAGAGGATGACGAGACCGACGAGGCGGAGGATAACGCAGAGACACCCCCTGCCGCTGCTCGGCGTTGGCGATGGCGGAAGCTCGGCCTCTCCCACATCCGGAAGCCCGCCGACCGTCGCCTGGAACGCGCCCGTATCATGGCCGAGCGCGATGCACTGAAAGATAGGGCCTTCTCGGCTATGAGCTTCGCCGAGAAGGTCTTCATCTGCAAACGGCCGGAGGAGATCGAGGCAATCCGCGATGCGGCGGACCCGCTCTATGCCGGTGTCCTGGATGAAGCGAACGCGCGTCTGGGTACTACGGCGTGCACGCTACCGGAGTTGGTGCGGCAGCTTGGCATCGCTCGATTCGGCCATGCGCCGGTGGTGGGTGATCCATTCGCAGGCGGCGGCTCGATCCCGTTCGAGGCAGCTCGGCTCGGCTGCAATGTGGTGGCCAGCGACCTAAACCCAGTCGCGGTCATGCTGACCTGGGGCGCTCTGAACGTCATCGGCGCGGCGCCAGAGACACGGACGAGGATCGCAGAGGAGCAGCGCCGAGTGGCGCTAGCGGTAGATGCGGAGGTCACGCGTCTGGGCATTGAGCACGACAATAACGGAAATCGTGCCAAGGCGTTTCTATATTGCATCGAAGTGGTGGACCCGCAAACCGGTTGGCGCGTCCCACTCGCCCCTTCGTGGGTGGTCAGCCGCAACCGCCGCACCGTTGCGCGGCCCGTGCCGGATTATACACGGAAGCGCTTCGACATCCTGATTGAGGACGGCGCCCCAGCCTCCGAATTGGAAGCCGCTGAGGCTGGCACAATGAGAGACGGGCACCTTGTCTATAGCGTGGCCCCGATATCGGGCGGCGAGGAGCGAGAATGGCGAATCCCGATCGCTCGCCTACGCGGCGATGGTGAGGGTCCGCCGGGTGCGGACGGCGTGCGCGGCAACCGGCTGCGCCCTTGGCAAGTGCACGATGTGGCTCCGCGCGAACCCGTGTGGGACGGTGCGGCTGAGCCCGTGCTGGCCGGCAGCACGCCAGGGGCTTGGCGCGGCGGCGACATCTTCCTTGAGCGTCTCTTCTGCATCCAGTGGATGGATGCGGCCGACCTGCAGGACGGCAAGTCGCGCCCGGCGAGTTGGTTCGCCGCACCGAATGAAGCGGACCTCGCGCGCGAGGAGAGATTGCGTTTCCTTGTCGAGGATAGAATTGCTGACTGGCAAGCCGGCGGCCTGGTTCCAGACATGCGAATCGAGCCTGGTGAGAAAACGGATGAACCGATCCGGACACGCGGCTGGACGCATTGGCATCACCTGTTCACGCCGCGGCAGCTTCTAATGTTGTCGTTGCTCAAGGCTGAGGTTCGGGAGCCCGCCGTTGCACTGGCATTTTGCACCGTTCTCGACCGTACATCACGCTTGGGTCGTTGGAACGTGGGACATTCGGGCAAAGCCGGCGTCGCGCCATCCGCCGACACCGTTCAAAACGTATTTTACAATCAGGCATTCAACACGAATTATAGCTACGCAGGGCGGTCCTTTGCAGGGTTATTCGAATTCGTCATAGAGCAAGCACCGTTGTTCTCGACTGAGGCAGATTGCGAGCTTTCTGTTCGCTCCGCGACATCAGTTCAGACGTCAAGCGATCTTTGGATCTATGACCCGCCCTACGCGGACGCGGTGTACTACCACGAGATAACTGAGTTCTTCATTGCGTGGCTGCGCTCCAATCCGCCGGGCGCCTTTGCCGAGTGGACCTGGGATAGCCTGCGGCCATACGCAATCCAGGGCACCGGCGAGAAATTCCGTACCGACATGGCCAAGGCGCTCGCAGCGATGGTAGCAGCGATGCCGGCGAATGGCCTGCAAGTCTGCATGTTCACTCACCAGGATGCACAGGTCTGGGCCGATCTGGCGGAGATCGTCTGGTCGGCTGGCTTGCAGGTCAGTGCCGCGTGGTACGTCTCGACCGAGGCGGAAAACGCTTTCCGCTCCGAAGGCCATGTCCAGGGGACGGTCCTTCTGGTGTTGCGTAAGCGTGCCGGAGAGGAGGGCGCATGGACTGACGACCTCGTGCCTGAGCTGAAATTCCGTGTTGAAGAACAGGTGAACCGGCTGCTGGCGTTGGATGCGGTGGCGCTGCGCGACCGCGGCGAACATGCCTTCTCGTCCTCCGACATTCAGATGGCTGGTTATGCCGCAGCGCTGGAGGTGCTGACCGGCTACACACGCATCGACGGCGAAGACATGACGCGCGCCGCGCTACGCCCCCGCGCGAAAGGCGAGACCGGCGTTGTCGGCCGGATGATTGAACTTGCCGTGCAGACAGCCGCCGAGTTGCTGGTGCCGGATGGGTTCGACGCCGCGCTGTGGCAGCGGCTGAACAATGCCAGCGAACGTTTTTGGTTAAAGATGGCGGAGATCGAAGGAGTCCGGCCGGTAGGCACACCCGCGAAGCTCGATGAATACCAAACCTTCGCCAAGGCGTTCCGTTGCACCGACTGGCGCCCTCTGATGGAGGAAGCCAGCGCAAATCATGCCCGGCTGCGCGGCGCCGTCGCCTTCGGCCGCGCTGTGATGGAGGGCCATGAGTTCGCCCGCGGCCTGATCCGCCCCGTGCTGTTCGCCATCCGCGGGCTTGTCCAGGCGGCGTCCAGCCAACAGGACCCTGCAGAAGCCGGAGCCGCCGCCATCCATACACTCCGAGACCTGTTTGGTCCGGACTGGATGCGCCGCCGATCAGATGCGATGGTGATCGCCGCATGGCTCGGACGCAGCCAGCAACAGTCCCGACCTGAGGAGGCGGAAGCAGGGAGGGTACTGGCGGAACTGATTCGGACGGAGCGGTTTCAGCCTGGTTGAGCGCCAGGCTGCCATCTATGCGGGGAGGCGTAGCCGGTTCCACGACCGCTCCATGATTACGTCTAACATCTCGGCGGCGGGCGGGCATGTGGTAACCATCGTGGGGTAGGTTGTGGAGAGGCTGTTATTTACGAAGGAGGAATGGGAAGCGGTTCTCCCTGACGTCGTGGGCCAGATGCAGGCTTATCTGTCTGACTTCTGCACGCCGATCGCAAAGCACCTTGGGGAATATGCAGAGTTGGAGGGCTCGGGCACCTACATCACCCTTGCCGACCGCACCTTCATCCTCACCAATGAGCATGTCGCGCGCGTACGGAGTGCGACGCAGGCCCTGATTCACATGCTTCGTGACAAGGGGGAGCTGCCATTGATTCTCGGCAATCATATGGCCATCCCCGAACCCCGGGACATTGCGTTGCTTCCGGTCTCCTCCACCGTTTGGTCGGCAGGCGATCACAGGTCACGTGCTATCACGGTCGACATGATCGCCCGCGAACACAGGCCAGTTCCCACGGAAGTGCTCATATTCGTCGGCTATTCTGGAGAGCGCCACAGCTTCCGTTTCGATACGCTCATCACACCGGCAACAACGAGCGCATCTCGCGAGGTACCGCTACCGACCGACGATGATCGTTTTGACCTCTGCTACCACTTTGGCTTGGACTATAAGCCCAACCTTGCGACCTCCATCGAGGGAACCTCTGGCCTCCCTGTACCGCCGGGTCTTAGTGGGTCTCTTGTGTGGAATACCCGATTTGTTGAATGCCGGATAAGGGGCGAGCCATGGACGCCTGAATGTGCCCGGATCACCGGAATCGTGTGGGGCTGGCCGTCCAACGTTGGGTGTCTGGTCGCCACGAGGGCCGAATACGTTGTCGCCGTGTTGGACGATGCAGCTTCCAGGATCAGATCGGGCGACCTCGACACATGATCCGGTCCCACAGCGAGGTTCGATGACACTGGAACCCATTCCGCCCACACTCCGTCGATTCTCCTCCCGCCGGGAACGGCTGGACCACGCATTTCTGCGGGACCGGCTGCGCGACGCCATCAGCTACGATCGAATCGCCGGCTATTTTCGAAGCTCGATTTTTGAGGTGGCGGCTGAGGAAATCGCGCGGATCGACCGGGTCAGGATCGTCTGCAATTCGGACCTCGACCCTGATGATCTGCGGACCTCCCAGGCGATCCGCGAGCAGGCACTGGTAGCGCGCTGGTGGGAAGGGGGACGCGGCGAGTTGCCGCTTGAGATTGAGAGCCTGCTGCACCGGAGCCGTTATCGGAAGCTGGCCGAACTTCTCTCCGCCCACGACGCCAATGGTGACGCCAAGGTGCAAATCCGAGTCGTCGATCGGACGACTGCTCCGCTTGTGCATGGCAAGGCCGGGATCATCACAGCGCGAAGCGGCGCTCGGACCTGCTTCATGGGCTCGGTCAACGAAACGCTTGACGCCTGGCAGAAGCACTACGAAATCCTCTGGGAGGACACTTCGGACGAAGGCATCGCCTGGACCCAGGAGGAGTTCGACTTTCTCTGGGCCAAGGCGGTGCCGTTGCCGCAGGCGATCATCCGCGAGGTTGAGCGGTGCGCCGAGCGCGAAGAGATCGCCGTGCCGGACTGCACAGCATGGCAATTGCCTGCGGCAGCGATGGCCGAGGCACCGATTGTTCGCGCTGGGGAGGTTTTGCAGCCGTGGCAAAAGGCGTTCGTCGCGGAGTTCCTTCGTCACCGGGACTGGTACGGGAAAGCGCGGCTACTGCTCGCCGATGAGGTCGGCGTGGGAAAGACATTGTCGCTCGCGACCTCGGCCTTGGTCGCCAGCCTGCTGGGCGACGGGCCGGCACTGATCCTCGCCCCGGCGCAACTCTGCGAACAGTGGCAAACAGAACTGAAGGACCGGCTTGGTATTCCCTCGGCGCGCTGGTTGTCTGCACGCAAGGATTGGGTTGATCAGGACGGTAACTTCATCCGTGGCGGCGGACCGGAAGGGGTTGGACGCTGCCCGTGCCGTATCGCGATCGTCTCGACCGGACTGATCTTCCAGCAGGCGCAAGAATGCGAGGTTTTACTGCGTCGCCGTGCGGCGAGGGGCGAAGCCGCGTTTGGAACGCTGATTCTCGACGAGGCGCATCGCGCGCGGGCGCAGTTGGAAAGCAATGGCGACCGCCGAGCAAACAACCTGCTCAGGTTCATGACCAGGATGGCGACCAAGGCCCGTCATGTGCTGCTCGGCACCGCCACGCCGATCCAAACGGATATTCGTGAGCTTTGGGATCTGTTGGAAATCCTGGATGCCGGGGCTGGCCATGTTCTTGGGCCGCCTCTAAGCCCGTGGCGTCGGCTGCCGGACGCCGTGGACATCGTGGCTGGGCGTCGTCGGCCGAGAAGCATTGGTGAAGGTTGGGAATGGCTGCGGCACGCGATTCCCGGCCGGCGTGAGCGTGACCCAATCTTCAGTATGCTACGGCAGGATTTGAATCTGGACGATGCGACCTTCACGACGGACCGTGCCTGGACCGCCCTCGATGCGGGTATGGTGCGCGAGGAGCTTGACGACAGGCTGCTGCATGATCGGGACGGGTTGGGCTTCTTGCAGGCGAACAACCCCGTGGTGCGGCATACCATACTTCGCCGGCGGAAGGATTTGGAGCAGGCGGGACTGTTGAGACCGGTCGCCGTTGATTTGTACCCGAATGACGGGGAAAGCGATGGGCAAACCCGTGCCTTCTTCGCTGACGGCAGCAAAGGCATCGCCACGTCACCGCAGTTGGAGGAGGCGCTCGCGGCTGCGGAGCGTTTCTGTGATGCACTTGCCGCGCGCAAGCGTGGTGCCGGCTACATAAAGAGCCTTCTACTGCAACGTATTTGTTCCTCAGCAGCATCGGGATTGGCGACATCCCGCGTGTTGTTGGGAGAACCTGCGGCGCGTCCCGACACCGATGGACGATTGTCAGAGGCTGCCGGTTTTGAGCGCCTTCGAGCCACAAACTCGATGCGGGAGGACGACAACGAGGAGTTGTTGCCTGATCAGCTTGCGGCACTTGGCAGTGAGATGGCCGATGAACGCCGGGAACTCCGAGACGCAATCGCGCTGTTGGAGAACATCGTCGCTCAGCCACGAAACAGTCCGGCGGCTGATCCAAAATGGCGTCTCCTGCGCCACTTCCTCATCGAGCGAGATTGGCTCCGACACGGCACCATCGTTTTCAGTCAGTTCTTTGACACCGTGTTCTGGGCAGCCACCTCCCTTGCCGCGGAACTCCCGACAACACCAGTTGCCGTCTACGCGGGCGCTGGCCGCTCGGGGGTATTCCGCGAGGGGCAGTTCGTCGCCTGTCCCCGCGACGACATCAAGAAGGCCGTTCGTGAAGGCGCCATCCGTCTCCTCGTTGCCACAGACGCGGCTTGCGAAGGTCTGAACCTTCAGACCCTCGGCACGCTCATAAACGTTGACCTGCCATGGAACCCTTCACGCCTTGAACAGCGGATCGGGCGCATCAAGAGGTTCGGGCAACGGCGCGACACCGTTGATATGTTGAACATGGTTTACACCGGCACGCGTGACGAGGTCGTCTACGATCGACTGTCGAGCAGGATGCGTGACCGCTTCGATCTGTTCGGTCAGCTTCCGGATGTGATCGAGGACAATTGGATCGACGATGCCGCTGCACTGGACCACGAACTCGATACCTTCATCGAGAAGCGGCGGGCCGCTAACGCATTCTCGCTTCGATGGGGTGGTACTGCAACCGGCTCAGAGCTGACGGAAGAGGAGCGGATTTGGCAGGCAGGATGGGAATCCTGTTCGCGCGTGATATCCCGGCGCGACGTCGTACAGTGTATGGCCGAAGGATGGTGATCGGGGGACGTCGCCCGGCGTCTTGCGTGCGGCGTCCACTAGGGTTGGGAGCCGACGTCAGGCGCTCGCGCCATCACTCCTGGCTCCGCACCTATACGAAGAGAGAGTTTGTTTCCAGCCTATCTCCCTCCGCCAACCTCCGAATGCGAACCGATAAGGCGCCCGTGTCTGCGGCGAAATTTCCCCTGGTTTCGAAGGGGTTTGCGGGTTTCGAGTTTACCTCGGAGACTGGCCAGGGCCGTTAAAAGCCCCCAATTCCGGTCTCTGTCTCTTTCCACATTAACCTGCCTTCCACAGGTAAATATCAATATTTCCAATTAGTTGATGGACCTCAACCGAGTTGCATTTTAGGCCCGAAATCTCCCCTTCGGTCGGCACCGCAACCGCCAGTTAATTATGCCCCTGCCGCGCGTTGGCGAGGGCTGGCGCGAAGCAATGTGGGCGCGCGCGAAAGTCGGGCGAATGGAGCACGTGCCGACAGTCCTCGATGCTTGGTGGATGGATGAAATGGGCGATGCTTTCGCTATCGCTCATCTTCCAACCGCGCAGCAGGAGCCGGTCGCGGAGCGCGGATCAGTCGCCCGGGCGGTCCCGCACCAGACGCACGAAAGTGGCGATCAGCGGGGGCATGTCCTCAGGCGGCGCAGGCAGCCTGCTGGCCCGCATCGTCAAGCTGTCCACGAGCTCCCCGGCGTCCGTGTAAACGGAAAGTTCCAGGGAATCGGCAATGGTCTGCGGATGGCACACGATCTCTTCGCCGCCCGCTTTGTCACGGCACGCGGCGACGAACGCCCGGATCTCGTCCAGGCCGCCCGTCTGCTCGCCAGCTTCAGCAAGGAAGTCCGCGATTTCGTTCGCCACCTGAGAAAATGGCACCAGGTCCAATGGCACGCAGCCCTGGCCGTTCTGAAAGACGCGGCCTCGCCATTGGTCGAACAAAGCGGCCCGACGCGCCTCCTCAGGTGTATCGGCAGCTTGCTTGTCGAGTTCTTCCGGCAGGTCGCCAGCGGCTGCGATCTCCTCCCAGACCGGGATGGCCCAATCGATGCGCAGCCCGACCAGAACCCCGAAACCACGACGCGCGAGTTCATCCGTGTCGCCTGGAGGCAGGTCACGCGGCGCCTTTCCATCGGCCATGTCGAGCAGCACGCGGCGTACGGCCCCGAACGACAGCTCCGCGAGGGCGTCGGGCGACCGCCAGCCAGGCAGCAGGCGCAGTTCATCGCTGTCCGCCAGCGCGCCCGACTGGATCAATCCCTGGACAATCTCATCGCCGTCCGGCACGTCGATGGCGGGCAACGCCACGGGCAGCGCAACCAACTCCGTCCATCTCGACGGACCGATTGCCGCTCCTTCGGCCGCGACCAGCAATTCCCAGTCCAGGTCGTCGCCGGCCTCATCGCCGTCGCGTTCTCCGCATTTGCGGACCGCGAGGTCCAGAACGTCGATCCGGCCGGCGGTCATGAGTTCGTGAACCAGGCCCTCGAAGTCCCCGCTGTCCTGGTCATTGTACGCATCCAGCAGTTGATCCGCGATCGGTCCCGGTGCTTTGCCGAACGTCTGACGCGGGGATGCGGCCGACTCCTTCACCCCGAGAACCGCCAACGCTGCCGGCCCTCGCAGTAGGCGGCCGCGATCGATCCAGCGACGGCGTTCCTCGGGCGTATCATCGCGGTCCGACATCCAACGGCGAAATGCGGCCCGGTCGGCGCGCTGAACAAACACCTCCACGCCCGCGTCCAGCATCTCCAGGGCGACTGCACGGTTCACGGCCTGCACCGCCAGGAGATCGGTTTCACCCGGACGCAGCGTGTCGAGAGTCTCGACATCCGGGTAATGGGTGAGAAGGATCACATCGATATCGGGCGCGATGTCCCGCGCGAGATCGGCGGCCTCGGTGATGCGGTCGTCTCGGAGCGTCGATTTGGGCATGGGGTGTTCCAGAGCGGGGGCAGGCTATTCTTTTGAACCAGGCCATATTGCAACGGCCAGCGGAAGCTACAACCCAGGTTTGCACTGCTGCCCGGGCCCTGGCACGCGCCTTCTGGCCGGGCAGCACGGAAAAGCGGCGGAAGTTGCCCGAGCGATCCACTTGGGCGCAAAGCAGCCGTCGAGGGCGCGAGAGCTTGCTGCCCTAAATTGAGTGCTCAGTGGGCGGCAAGGCTTCGCCGCAGCCGCGTGATGGCGCCGGGCAGGCCGCGCACCTTTAGCACCCGACCAGCCTCGTCATACTCCTCGGACAGCACCCGGACGCTTTCATACACCTCGCCGATCAGCCCTTGTTTCGCATAGGGCAGCACCAGGACATCCTCCACCATCGCCGCCTCGAAGAATGCGATGATGGTATCACGCAACGCGCTCACATCCTCGGGCGCGTGAGCGGAGAGGAGGATCGCATCTGGATGCTTCTCCATCAGGGCCGCGCGTCCGGCCGCGTCCACCCGGTCAAGTTTGTTCAGCACTAGCCGGGAGGGAACCACATCAGCCCCGATCTCACGCAGGACGCCGCGGCTCACCTCCAGCTGCGCCTCATAGGTCGGATCCGATGCATCAACCACGAACAGCAGCAGCGAGGCCTCCAGCGCTTCGGCCAAGGTGGAACGGAAGGAAGCAACCAGGTCGTGCGGCAATTGCTTGATGAAGCCAACCGTGTCGGAGACAAGCACGCGAGGCCGGGTCTCCGGCTGCAGCGCGCGAACGGTGGTGTCGAGCGTGGCGAACAACTTGTCCTCCACCAGCACTTGGCTGCCGGTGAGGGCTCGCATCAACGAAGATTTGCCCGCATTGGTGTAGCCGACCAGCGCCACTCGAAGCTGGTCGCGGCGAGCGGAGCGGCGCTGGTCACTATCGCGCTGCACTGCTTCCAGTTGGTCCTTCAGCTCCGAGAGGCGGTCCCGGATCTTGCGGCGATCGAGGTCCAGGGTGCTTTCACCAGCGCCCGGACCTTGCTGCCGTCCGCCACCCGCTGAGGACTCCCGCATGCGGGGGGCGACGTATTTCAGGCGCGCCATCTCCACTTGCAGCTTTGCCTCGCGGGTGTTGGCGTGGCGGTGGAAAATCTCGACGATGACGCCAGTGCGGTCCAGCACCTGGGCGCCGGTGGCGCGCTCCAGGTTGCGGATCTGGCTGGGCGAGAGCTCATGATCGACAATGACGAACTCGGGCTTGCGGGAAACGCCCTCACCTGCCTCAGCGGGTTCGGCTGGATTGATCGTTGCGGCGCCGCCTTCAAACCGCTGCCGCGCCTTGGACTTCGGAGGTGGCGCCATCGAGCCGACCACACCGGTACCACCGGTCAGTGCCGCCAGTTCTGCAAGCTTGCCGCTGCCCAATAGCAACCCGGCACCGGTGCCCTCCCGCTTTTGCGACACGGTGCAGATCACCTCATAGCCCAGCGTCTTCACCAGGCGCCCCAATTCCTCAAGACTGGCTTCGTGCGCGACGTCGTCGACATCAGGTGTCTGAATTCCGACGAGGACGGCAAGCGGGATCGGTGATTGGGTTTCCATGGACGGTCAGGTAGCACGGATTGGTCCGACGCATGGCAATCGCACCTTGCCGTCGAACCCGCCGCTTCATGAAGCGGCGCGTGATCCCCGTCCACACCAATAGCAGCCCGAGAGCGTTGCTCACGGGATGTTCGTTATCGGGACGAGGGAAATTCGTAAGCGTCGCGCTGTGACCACATTGCGTGCGCCATCCGGCTTGTGATCCCCTTGGGTCAGGATGCAGGACAACAGATCAAGAGCGAGGCGTGCGTTGTCACGGGCAGGTGCCCGACGTAGCGGGGTGCGCGACAACTCGCGCGCCTTACGCGGTGCTGGCCGCTTCGGCGGCCTTTTCCGCGGCCCAGTTCCACGGCAGCAGGGTATCGAGCTCGCGTCGTTTGGTCCGCCCCGAGACGATACGTTCGAGCACATCAGTGAGCCAGGCCAACGGATCGAGGCCGTTCAACTTCGCGCTCTGGATCAGGGTTGCCACGATGGCCCAGTGGCGTCCGCCACTATCGGCACCGGCGAACAGGGCGTTC